>Ga0210243_100165_pt1 | contig 51590 bp, 40 predicted proteins | sample ChrtobMeP5a_32mM_FD_155461 | JGI IMG/M metagenome (GOLD analysis project Ga0210243, IMG submission 155461) | Chrysochromulina tobin associated microbial communities from unialgal haptophyte culture, Seattle, Washington, United States - P5a_32mM | ecosystem: Host-associated > Algae > Haptophytes >...
GCGGGGCTATTGGCTCAATAATTGAGTTCAACTATTGACCAGACTCAATTATTCCGATCAATAGCTCAACTATTGATCGGATCATCAATTATTGAGGCAATTACTCACTCAATAGTTTTGCTGTGTACGACTTACGAGACGCGGTCCACCGCCACACAGCCACACGCACCGAGGGACCACAGACTGTAAGCTAACGCGCCCGCCACTGCGCCGACGGGGCACGGCCCCCAGGACCCGCACGACACACGCACACACACACGCCATACGGCGCGCGCACACACACACGACATGCACCGGCACACTCGCCCACGCTTACGTAGAGCGCATCCCCAGGCCCAGCATACACGCGCAGCAGCGCAGCCATCACCATGATCCGTGTACATGCATTGACGAGGAGGCTACGCGGGAGGAGAGACCATCCTGAGAAGCACAGCGCCCACCGCTACCGTTCATCCCTGCAGTGGCCCGCCGTCACCCCCTCCACCTAATTCAATGGGCGTGGTGGCGTCTGCAGGTAGACGGCACCTCGGTAGACGCCACACCGGCTCGTGCTAAGCCTCATAGAGCCCCTTGATTAGGATATATCCTAATTAAGATGTTAAGCCTCGTAGAGCTCCTTGAACTGGTCGAAGAAGGCAGCGAGAGACTTGGCGCGGTTCAACATAATGGGTGTCTCGCCACGCGGCGTCATAAACGTCTCCCTGACCTCCTGCGCCTGTTCGATCTCCTCAAGTGGCTTGAGATCGTTGCGCGTCTTCGGAGGCGACGCCGGGTCAGTCCGCTTGGGAGTGACCTGCGCCTTGTCCACAAAGAAAGAGAAGACGCCCCCAAACGGCAACGGCTCGGGATTGCGGTCGAGCTTGATGTCACGCCGGTTGATACCCACAGTGACGCCCTCGTTCAGTATGAATCCAGAGCCTGGGTACGTGCGCTGGGTCACCGGAGCCCGGAAGGACGTCGCCTTCGGGGCGGGGGTCGCTGCTGTGCGTGGGGGCGCCCGATCGATCGACGTGACATTCAAGCTCGGCCTGGGCTTCAGAGGCGGCGCCTGCGCTTGCGGCGCCGGCGGCATCCCCAAGGGAGCAGGCGGAGGCGCAGCTGCCGCCGCCGCCGCCGCCGCTGCCGCTTCCGCCGCTGCCGCTTCCGCAGCCGCCGCCTCCGCAGCTGCCGCAATTGCCGCAGCTTCCGCTGCCGCCGCCTCCGCTGCCGCCGCCTCCGCTGCCGCCGCCTCCGCAGCGGCCGCCTCCGCAGCTGCCGCCTCAGCAGCCGCCGCCTCGTCCGTAGCCGCCTCCACGGGCATTTCTGCGGGCGGCGTGGCCGCCTCAGCCGCGGCCGCCGCCTCCGCCGCGGCCGCCTCCGCAGCGGCCGCCGCCTCCGCCGCTGCCGCCGCCTCCGCCGCTGCCGCCGCCTCCGCCGCGGCCGCCTCCGCCGCGGCCGCCGCCTCCGCCGCTGCCGCCGCCTCCGCCGCCGCCGCCGCCTCCGCCGCGGCCGCCGCCTCCGCCGCTGCCGCCGCCTCCGCCGCTGCCGCCGCCTCCGCCGCGGCCGCCGCCGCCGCCTCCGCCTCCGCCGCTGCCGCCGCCTCCGCAGCCGCCGCCTCCGCAGCCGCAGCCGCCTCAGCAGCCGCCGCCGCCTCCGCCGCGGCCGCCGCCTCAGCAGCCGCCGCCGCCTCCGCCGCCGCCGCCGCCTCCGCCGCCGCCGCCGCCTCCGCCGCCGCCGCCGCCTCCGCCGCGGCCGCCGCCTCCGCCGCGGCCGCCGCCTCAGCAGCCGCCGCTGACTCAGCAGCCGCCGCCGCCTCAGCAGCCGCCGCCTCGTCCGTAGCCGCCTCCACGGGCGTCTCTGCGGGCGGCGGCGCCTCGGGCGGCGCGGCAGCCGGCGGCGCGGTGCGTCGCCATAGGAGCTCGCCACTGTCGGCATTCTTGCCCACCAAAAAGATCGACTGCCCGTCGGCGAGATCCAGTCGCCCCACACGGTCGTGCTGCTTGAAGAAGGAGATGAGCGCGTCTAGTCGATTCGTCTCTCCCTCAGGCGGCATCGACCACTCGACTAGGTCGGCAGCGGGCATGTCACTCCGCTTGATGTATTTGAGGTCGAGCGATTTGGGCAAATCGGCTGAGAAGGCATGCGAGCAGGTGGCCTGGCACACGGGCTTGAAGGTGCTCGAGGAGTTCGACCATCCAGTCACCTCGAAGAGGCGGGAAGCAGCGGGGGCGCCTTCTGTCGGGGCCTCTGTCGAGGAGCCCGCCTCAGCAGCAGGAGTCGGGTCCGCGGCAGCTGGAGCGGCGGCGGGCGCCGTGGCGGGCGCGGACGCGATGGCCGCGAGCAGACGCTCGTCCTCGGGCGTGAGCTCGAGCGGCGTGCGATCAAACTCAAGTATGTGAACGTCGATCTTTTCGGACAGCAGCTTGCCAATCTTCTTGGCGTCGCCTTTCAAAGCCGAGGCAGAACACGCCTTGCCGTCGATGGAGACGAGCACATCACCTATCAGGATATCGTCAATGTCGGGCGGGAGCGCCGTCACGGCGTGCTTCGCGTCCAGCATGATCGGCAACTGCTTCTCCGGTGGCGCGCCTTTCTTGGCCTTCGGGTCAGCCGGTAGGATGGTAGGGAGCACGGAGGCACTGAAGCGCACGGGCTTTCGCGGCGGAAGCGGCTTAGGCTTTTTGGTCTTGGGATCGATCGGTGGCTGAGGCGGCGGCTTGAGCTGACGTGAGACCACGAGCTCGTGTATCGGCCGCCCTTTGTCGTAGATTTCGGACAGCGTCCGCTTGCCGCCGGACACGTCCACACCATCGAAGATCATCAGGAAGTCGCCCACCTGCGCACGGCACACAAGCGAGCGAGCAACACCGTGAGAGGCACTGTTGTCATATCGAGCGCTTGCGGTGCGCAGCGGCCGTCGCAGCGGCGGCAACGGCTGTCGCAGCGGTCGCAGCGGTCGCAGCGGTCGCAGCGGTCGCAGCGGTCGCAGCGGTCGCAGCGGTCGCAGCACTAGAAGGGGTCGCAGCAGCAGCTCGGGCCGCAGCTAGGCGACTGCTGCAGCGTCGGCTCCTCGCGGCGCAGTGCACCTCCAGACGGCCATCATTCCGGCCAGGTCGTTTTTCTGCTAGCTCCGAGATGCGATTGTCCTCCGTCAGACCAATGCCCAGGCCAGGATCGCCAGCAATACGGGCGATGAAGGTGACGAAGCCAGGCTTTGCCGGCACCATGCGCTGCACCACCATCGTATGCGTCGCGACATCCGGCTTCATCGAATCAGCCACTGCCGCCTTGCCCTTGCGGACCTCTGTGCCATCGACCCAGACGATGGCGTCGCCTACCTGCCAGGAAGCCTTGCCGTCATCAGCCGCAGAGACCACGTTTTCTGCTGTCAGGCTGATGCCTGACACATCTGGCACATTTAGCACGAATGTGTCCAGCACCATGCGGACAGCCTCACTCTGAGGCAGGCCAGAGGCAAGGTCCTTGACAGACTTCTCCTTCGGCATTTGGCGCCGCAGCTCCAATGTGGACCCGAGCCTGCGAACCCTTGCGCTTTTTGGGGGGGTGCGCCAGTTTGGTGTGTCGCCCCTCTCAACTCCAAACTTCGCGCCAAACACCCCATTTCTGACATGAAGGAAATTCACAAGAAAAAGCGACTGCTGCCTGCGAGTCGCTGTCGCTGCGACTCAATACGAAACAAAGCGAGAGAGTGGACCAAGCGACACAGCTGAACGCTATTCGAAGAACGGAGAGTGTCTCGGATCATGCACATGCTAGTCGCCTAAGCATGACGCGCTTGTACGGTGTCGGCTCGTGCGGGACTTGTGCACTGTGCGTGGGGCTATGTGACACTCCGGTATATCCATACCGTAGAGCACACGCGGCCTCGGCTGGTGCGCTCGCCGCCATCCGCTTGGATACGCTTGGGCTCAGTTGAACAGCTTGTGCAGGAAGGCAGAGGAGGAGGCCGGCGTCGCGCTGATCGCGTTGAGCGACTGGTTCTTGCGCGGCGCCGTCTGCTTGAGCTTGGCCGTGTGCGCGGAGCCGCGCGCCTCGAGCTTAGCAGCGGTTTCGACGTCGATCGGCTTCAGCGTGAATTCGCGGTCGACCCGCTGACAGAGCGTGCGGAGCTGGAAGTAGTACGAGGCGTAGAGCGAGGCGGAGATAGACACGTCGTAGTCGACCATCTCGAGGAACTTCTTCTCGAGGAAATTGATCTCCTTTAGGGTGAACATAGGGCAGAAGACGGAGAAGTCCGAGTTGTGGAGCGACCGGTCGTCCCACACCTTTTGTGCCAGGATGAGGGACGCGAGCAGTATCGGTCTCCACGAGGTCACTAGTACGGGGCAGGAGGTCGTCGCGATCAGACGTTCCATGTAGACGAGTGAGACGATCAGGCACTCGGCCGGGATCTGCGCGCACTCGAAGACGGAGCGGATCGTGTGGAAGATCGTGTCCTCCGTGGGCACCTCGCGCCGCGTCCGCTTCTTCTCGCTGTCGGAGCCGCCGTCAGACGAGTCCGAGCCACGGCCGTCCAGTTCAGAGGGCACCGCGTACAGCGGATTGTTGTCCTCCGAGAAGAAGGGGAAGCGATGTCGAACCTCATGGCTCTGCGCTTCGCCCTGCTGGATGCGTTCGTGGATGACGACCGCGATGCAGAACACGAGCTCCTCCGTGTCAGGCTTTGTCAGCGTCGACGATATGAAGATGGACGACGTGGAGTTGGCCCGGCGCTGGTTGTAGTCGGCCGCCGGCCTCGGGTCGTCGCTGGTGCTCGTCGACGAGCTGGTCGTGGGGCTATGGGCCGCTGCCGCTGCGGCCGCCGCCGCCGCCGCCGCCGCCGCCGCCTTGGACGGCAGGATTGCACCTGGTGGCATCTCGAAATTCCGCGACCGATCGCGGGGTCTATGGTCAACCTTGTCATCGTCGTCAATATCCATCGCACCGATCCGCGGCTCAAGCTCCATGGCGACAGCACTGTTGGCCGCAGTGGCCGCAGGAATGGCCGCATCGGGTGGCACTAGCTCCTTGAGGGCCTGCATGATACGCTTCCGATGGCCCGGCATGGCGATGCCGCCCGCCTGCAATGACTCCTCGGTCAGCGCGTAAAGATGCTGCACCTCCGTCACGCCCATCTTTTCCAGAGTCGGCTTGTACCTGGCCAGGTTGATCGCGTCGAGCCAAGCGCTCGGTGACTCGGTGGACATCGGGAAGGTGCACGCCATGCCACTTGGCGCTGGGCGTCAGAAGAAGATAGAAGGAGTATCCGCGAAGTCAACTGAGTGGCCTTGCCTTAATTGAACCACCTAATTAATACGAAAGCCCTTCGTGCTGACCATTTCGTTCGAGAAAGATCGGCCCAACCAAGTGAACAAAATAGGATCAAGGCACCGAAATATGTATGGAGAGTTGGAGTCTTGGAGGTTGGAGCAATATTAAATTGGACTCTGACGACTCACATGACGAATACATGTATTCCTACAATACAATTGTACCGTCGCTCTATCTGAACAGCTTGGAACACCTTTTCGATGACAGATAGGATCAGGAGCGGCCACTGAAGCGTCGGGGGGACGAGCCTTGTGGGACGAAGTCTATTCATACTTGACTTGACTTGACTTGACTTGACTTGACTTGACTTGACTTGACTTGACTTGACTTGACTTGACTATTCATACGACGCAATCGTCTTGTTCCCGCCCCCCCATGGAAGTCGCGGACGCCCGATATTGTTTGCGCGCGACGGTCGCGTTCGTCGCGGCCTTGGGAATTTTTGCGCTGCTGCTGTACGGCCCAGGAGCCACCACAGCACCTCCAGCCATGCAGCAGCAGCCACAACCGCCACAGCAGCGCGGCGGTGCTCCTTTTGCACGGCTCCGTGATGCGCAGTCGGAGCTTAAGCACGCTCGCATGCGCCCGCACGCCCGACATAAGCATGTGGCGGCGCGAACGCAACCGTCGAATGGCGACGTGTTCAGCGAGGAGGAGAGTGCAGTGATTAGGAAAGCGGCCGAGGACCCGACCTCCATGTTCGACATGAGTACTCCGTGAGGAGTCTGAGGAGTCACGACACGCTCGTCAAGATCCGGCTGATGGATAAGCACACAATCTCGTGTTCGCACACCTCACGAATTACCTCATCGGCCAGCTTCCAAATCCCGCCGACCGGCACCTATTCGGCCTTCCCTTCGCACCTATCCGACCGAAACCCGGCGCGAGCGATTGATATGCGAGACGTTCGGAGCTGCAAAGCCGTTAACGAACTTCGTGCTGACAGCACCCAGGAACTAGAATCTATCCGAATCGGCCGACGGATTGGCGCGATAGTGCGCGCTTAGGTACTCTCCTTCGCCAGGAGTTGAAGCTTTCTTTAAGTGGCGACGCGGTGACTGTGCGTGGGGCGCCGCCCCCGACGCGCCGCGCGAGGGGCGCGTCGCGCGACGCCCGCCGCGCCGGCCGCGCCGCACCGTGGCCCCCGCGTTGGGCATCCCGCGCGCACATCTCCAACATCAGCAGGCGCAACGTCCGCAGTCACACGATACGTACATACTTAGGTACATAAGGTCCGGCTCGTTTCTGAGGGAACGAGGAGAGAGCGCGCACGTCGTGCCACTGCGCACTGGCCAGCCGACTTGTCGGGCCGCCGGCACCAGGGTCGTGCATCATCTTCATCAGCGGAGTTCGTGACCCTCTCATCGCTTGTAACAGTAGCATTGTGCGTCATGCCATCTGCCGCCGCCGCGCACCCGCACGCATGCTCAACCTCTCTTGCCCGACTTGTTCTTCCTACGCACGCGCTGCTTCGCGGCCTCCGCCTCGTCCGCCTTGTTGGCCTCCGAGTAGCCCGGCGGCGGCTTTCCAGCCATTGCCTCGCGCAGCGCGACCACGGCAGCGGCGACCTTGGGGTTGTCTTGGTGCTGCATCATCGCCAGCGACATCGTCTGCTCTGTTACGCCATGCTGGGCGCGGATGGAGCCCATCACCGCCTCCATCGCCGCCTCAAAATCCTTTTGCAGCTCGTCAACACACGTCTCAAGAGCCCTGCCAGTCGAGACATGTTTCTCGTGCACCATTTTGCGGGTCTGCGAGCACGACGAACGAGCGCGCGAGCTCAGGCGCGCGAGTGCGTGTGCCGGCGTGTGCCATGCGCAGACTGTATGCAAGCTGTTTGCAATTTGTACGTGAGCTGCAAAGGGCAGCAGGTGCGCAAGGGCTGCCGCTGCCTTGCGCGTGCAGACGGCACGCACCTGCTCGATGAGGGTATACGCGGCCTTTGCAAGCTCGTTCAACAATTTCAACAGTCGGTCGACGCTCATGTATGAAGAAGACCTGCCATCTGCTGAGGCGCCTGAGGCACCCTCCGCCTCTGCTGCCGCCCTGCGCTCTTTCTTGAGCTTTCGGCGATGCTCGTGGATCAGTACGTACGCGGTCCCCACAGCAACCACCGCCACCGTCGCGCCCGCAATCTTGAGGGCCTGCGCCAAGTTTGACATGATTCTTCCAGTCCAAGCACCAAGGGGACGTGGCGTTCTTTCATCACCGTGCTGCTGCGGCGCTGTGAAACGCACAACGCGCACGCACACCGCACACCCAAGCACGGGGGCCGCATTCGCAATGGACGGAGACGTGGCCGTGGACCCCCACACAAAAACCAAAGAGCCGCCGCCGCCGGTTTTTCCAAGCTGTGACCCCATGGGCCCATGCGTGACCCAGAGGCCCACACCGCACCGCGGTACAGCGGGATACTCTATCGCGTCGGCGCGGCAAACATACATAACTACGATCTGAGGATAATTTGACGATCGACCGCGGCTCGTCCTTGCGCCGTCCTTGCGTACGGCTCCCGTGAGCACTGAGCGCACCACCGCAGTGTCCAGTGACGAGTGGCCGGTGAGTCGGAGGTCTGCTCTCCTGCCTCTGCGGCAGGAGTCTCTCACAAGGGGTCCTACTCAGGTGGCGGAGCTCCCGTCGAGCTCACCCGTCGAGCTCAACGGAGCTCCCGTCGAGCTCACCCGTCGAGCTCAGCGGAGCTCCCGTCGAGCTCACTCGTCGAGCTCAGCGGAGCTCCCGTCGAGCTCACTCCTCGTCCATCACCATCTCCGCCCTCGCCGGCTCCTCGACGCCCATCACGGCGCCATCAAGCTCGACGATGTCCCACTCCTCCTTGTTGGCGTCCATGGCGTCCTTGGCCTTCATCATCGGCGTCGCCTTCACGACAAAGCAGCGCCCCGCCCCAACGTCAATCTCGCCGCCCAGATCTTCCGCCACGAGCATCCAACGGTCGCGGCCCGTGGCCACGTGGCCATTCGGGCTCGGCCTCTCGCCGAAGGTGCCGCGGCGCTCGAGGGGTGCCAGGTGGCACCACTGCAGGTCGGGTAGGTAGGTGAGCACATACCAGAACTGGTACCGCGTCTCGTGCGAGCCATGCGCATCCAGACGCACGACCTTGTCGAATAGGTCGGGATGCGCGACGGCGACGCGCGCGGCCGTGCGCCGCCGTGCCGCCTCGACGACCGCCTGGCGCCCGGGCACGGGTACCACGGTCGGCCTCTGGGCGACGAGCAGGCGCTTCGCTTGTTCGAGCGTTGTGGCGGGCGCTTGGGCGCCGCCAGCCTTGCGCTCGTGAGCTGGCTTGAGCTTCCGAGCCATCATGTACGAGGGCTCATCGGGCGATTCGTCATCGGGGAAGCTCCTGTGGGGAATGTAGGGGGCCGCGCTGTGGTGAGCACTTGCATGCAAGGGGAGGGCTCATCGGGCGATTCGTCATCGGGGAAGGACCAATGGCAGTACTCCTCGTCCTTTTGCCCGTCCACGCCCGCCGTCAGCAGCCGCGTGCCCACGCGCAACGTGGCGCCTAACTGCAAACCGTCGAGCCGCCCCTTATTGAGACGATAGAGCTCGTCCGCCGAGACGCCGGTGATGTCGGCGAGCCGTCGAAGCGTCGCCTCCTGCGTGACCGTGTGCCAGCTCTGCCGTTGCTTGCGGAGCTCCTCGATCGCCTCCTCGCGACTCAACGGGCGTGGCACTTGGAGCTGCGTGCCAGCTCGAAGGGGGGCGTGCTGGTGCAGCTGTGGGAAGCGGCGCTGGTTGACGAAGAGGACGTCGAAGCCGTCGGCGCCATATTGGGCGGCGACGCTCGCGGCCGTCTCGCCCTCCTTGCACGTGTGCTCAACCAGCCTCGAGTGCACCCGCCCCTTGCCTTCCTCCGCGGGCTTCGCGGCAGCGGCGGCCGCCGCCGCGCGCTTGCGCTTCTTAGTGCCGATGCCAGCTCCCTCCGCCTCGTCGCCGTCCTCGTCGGCCAAGGGCTCAACGCGCGTCGCCAGCACGGCGCCCACGCGCACGAAGCCCATCTTCTCGTAGAAGGGGATCGCGTTGTGCGTCGCCATCAGCACGACGAAGTGGTAAGGGCTCTCGGCCACCTCGAGGCCGTCAATGAGCAGCTGCACGAGCCTCGAGCGCGGCGGCAATCAGTGGCAATCAGTGGCAATCAGTGGCAATCAGTGGCAATCAGTGGCAATCAGTGGCAATCAGTGGCAATCAGTGGCAATTAGTGGCACGCGCCTGCACGAGCCACCGCCCGCAGCCGAGGGCGCCGAGGAGCGAGATCTCGGCCACGCGCGGCCAGACGACACCCTCGCCGTCGGGGTCCCCCGCGAACACCTCCTGCATCAGCTCGGCGCTCAAGCTGCCGTCCGAGTCGACAACGCGCTCCCTGGCGAGCGATGCGGTGGCAGCACGCCGGCGCGCGCTCGCGCTGCCGCCGCTGCCGCCGCTGTTGGCCACGGCCGTGAAGCCCGACGGCGAGCTCGCGTTGTCGTCGTCGTGGGACAGCTCGTGCTGCAGGTCGACGCACGGACTCAGGGAGTCCCAGCGAAAGCCACGGTGCCAAGTGGTGAAGGTAGTGGCCGTGATGAAGCCCTGCAGCCACCCCTTGTCCTTGGTGACGGCGATGTACCCGAAGAGCGGGTCGTCGACATCGATGCGGTCCGCCATGAACTCGAGCTGAAGAGGCTTCGACGCGTCGCGTGCGCTCGCAGCCCGCCTGCGTACGGCTTCATTGGTCAATTGGATCATCTCGCCGAGGAGCGGAAGCCAGTCATCACGAGTCGGCCGGAAGATGACCGAGCCGTGCATGTCGCGCGCGGCCTCCGGCACCTCTCGCGGCTCGTACGCGGCCTCGAAGACCGGCGGGCACGAGAAGCGCCTCGCTAGCATTGGTGTGTGGAGGGAAGCTGAGTCGAAAAGGGCTGCCGTGATGGCGCGAAATATTCCCTTGCAGATTCCTTAGCGCCATTTCACCAACCACCTTCTTCCCCAGTGGCGTTCGAGAGCTCTCGAGGGCCTCGAGGCCCCGCGGTGGCCGCGCTCGCAGCAGCAATGCCCTGCTACCGCGTGGACCGCCGCCCGCGTGCGCGTGGTCTGGGCAAACCCATCTATGGTCCCGACCACTGGGGCGCCTTGCCCAGCTGGATCCTGCTCCACTCGGAGCGCGGCACCATGCGCAAGTGCTGGCAGGGCCACAGGCTCTATCGCGCGCGCCAGGACGGGCGCAGGCATGGCGCGTGCAACGAGTGCAAATGCTCGCCGTGCGCGGGCTCGCCCATCCTCGTGTGCGCCGAGTGCAAGTTCTCCATCTGCGCCGAGTGCAACAGCCGCCCGCGCATGCCGCCGCTCGACCACGACCCTCTATTCTGTGGTCCGCACTCGCCGCGGCTGCTAATCCAGCCGACGGCGATCGCGGGCAAGGGCAAGGGGACGGTGATCGTGGTGCCCGGCGGCAACTACGAGTTCCTCTGCCCCAAGGAGGGGCTGCCCATCGTCGAGTGGCTCTCGTCGCACGGGATCGCTGCGGCCGTGCTGCGCTACCGGTTGCTGCCGCACCACGACCACCAGGAGGCACTCGACGACCTGGATGCGGCGGCTGCGCTCGTGCGCCAGGCGCGCGGCGGCCCGGTCGCCGCGATCGGCTTCTCCGCGGGCGGCCACCTGGTCGCCTCGCACGCGCTGCGCGCGCACAAGCGCAAGCAGGCTCGTGTGCAGACCCGCTCGGCTCACCCTGATTTGGACGCTCAGCTGCTCATCTATCCGGCCATCGACGGTTCGCCGTGGCTCGACCCGGAGAAGGCGGACTTTTACAACCGCGGCCAGGGCGGCATGCCCAAGAAGGCGCGCGTCCTTGACGAACCTACCGACGCCCTGCTCGGCGGTGAAGGTTTCGCTGCGCCACCCACCTTCCTGGTGGGCTCCATCGGAGACACGATCTGCCCGCCGCGCGAGCACTCGGATCTGTACGCGGAGGCATTGCGCGAGCACGGCGTGGAGCACTGCTACGTGCGCAAAAACCTGGGCGAGCATGGCTTTGCACTGGGCGAGGACCCCTCGTGGTGGACACGTCGCGCACTGCATTGGCTGTATTCGCAAGGCTTTGGGCACACTGAGGATGAGGACTGCAAGGACGGCGCGTCGTCGTCGTCGAGCCACCCGTCGTCGCCCTCGCCGCTCACCGTCCCCGAGACACACGACGGCTTCTCCCTCCTCCCGCTCTATGACGGTTCGTCGTGAGGTTCGTCACGAGGTTCTGAGCCTCCCCCCTTGTCCTCGTGCGAGACACGGAGGGGGAGGGTCAAGTACAGGGGGAAGGGCGCGCCGCGATCAGATCGCGCCGTGAAAAGGCGCCGTAGAGTTCACACGCAGATTCGCAAGGCGCGCAGCACATCGCGAGGCGCGAGGCGCGAGGGGTCGAGGCAGAGAGGCAGCGCGCAGAGAGGAGATCCGCGCCCACCCTGTGGGGGGGCGCACCAGGATTCCCACGATATGAACATATGTTAGCGGCTGAGAGATGTGAAGCCAGTGGAAGGGAGGCTTTGAGCGAAGGTCGGCGCGTCGAGGACGAGTGTTGTCGAGGATCGTGTATTTTCACAGGAAAGGACGAGCAGGTTGGAGCATGAAAGCCAGGCCATGTCCTTGTCAACATCGAGCCCCGTGCAATTCGAGGTCGAGTGGCGCGTACCTGTCGGCTGCGGCTTCTCCGGCTTTTTCACCGAGGTGGCGCTAGGCTTCGTCCCCGGCCTACACGACAAGGGTGTGGCCGTCCGGCTTTTGACGGGCAAATGCGACGATGTCTGGCTTGATGGACAACTTGAGGCCCGTGACGCCGCTACGTACCGTGCCACGTGGGCCGATGAGAATGCGCGCTCTGCTCAGCAGACGCACGGGGCGCTCGTCATTGAGCATGGCGAGCCGTGCAGCATGCGGCGCTGGCAGTCGAGCAGCGCCCGTCCTTGGCGCGTCGTTGCGCGCACTATGACTGAATCCAGCCTGAAGGCGGAGCAGGCCGCCTGCCTGCGCCACGCCGACGAGATCTGGGTGCCGACCGCATGGCACGTCGACACATTTGTTGCCGCGGGCATCGCACGCTCCCTTTTGCACGTGGTGCCAGAGCCCGTCGACGTGGACTTCTTCCACCCCAACTACATCCCCTCGGTGGTAGAAGAGCCAAGTGACGGGCCGCTCGGCTGGTGGAAACGGCCGAGCGCCAAGGTCGGCGACACACCGGCGCCATCGCCGAGCCCCTTTGTCTTCCTGTCCTCATTCAAGTGGGAGTGGCGCAAAGGCTGGGACCTGCTCCTCGAGGCCTACTGGTGTGAATTCACGAGTGCTCGAGAGCGCAGCGCAGTCAAGCTGGTGATCCATCAACTACCTCCCCTCATATGGGGAGGCTCTGATGGACTCTGATTTCCTCTGATTGCCTCTGATTGCCTCTGATTTCCTAAGATGGCCTCTGATTAGCCTCTGATGGCCTCTGATGGACTCTGATGGCCTCTGATGGACTCTGATGGACTCTCTCATCAGGTGATCAAGTCGTACCTCCCCTCGTGGGAGCCTGGCCCTCGCGACCTCAATGAGTGGGTGAGCCGGCATGCGCTCCAGGTGGCGAGGGCTCCGCGCGACAAGCTGGCGCCGGTAGAGCTCCTACAGGAGGACGTCTCGCGCGTCGCCTTGCGGCGGCTGTACGCGCGTTCGAACTGCTTCGTCCTGCCGACGCGCGGCGAAGGATGGGGGCTGCCGATTGCAGAGGCGATGGCGATGGGGCTACCAGTCATCGCGACCAATTTTTCGGGCCCAACGGCCTTTTTGACGGCGCACAACTCGCACCAGCTGCCCGTCGCGCGTGAGCTCGCTGGCGGCTTCGCCGAGACGACAGTTGCGATGCTGCGCCAGGCCATGCGACGTGCCTACGACGAGGCGACGAGTGGCGACGGCGCGGCCGCGAAGGAACGTGGCGCCCGAGCACGTGCGACCATGGTTGAGCATTTTAGCCGCGGCGCGGTGGCCGACGTTGTGCTGCGTCGGCTCAAGGTGCTCGGCGCAACTCTAGCTCCGTCTCGGTCGCTTTACGGGGAGCTTCCCCCGCCGCCTCCTCGCAGGTCGAGCGCCGTCTCAAGCGCCGTCCCGCCAGCAGACGAGTTGCGACGTAAGCGCCGACTGCATGGGCATGCTTGGGGAAGCTCCCACACCCGCAAGGGACTTAGACGGTACGAGGCGCTGTACGTGTACCCTGTAGTCGCGTAGGTCGAAGCCGGCAACGCCGTTGCGTACGCGGTACCCGGTAGCCGGAACGTGTGTCCGGTCCCATGCGGGGCGTCGCCCTGCGCGCCCGCGCCGGCACGTCGCGCGTGCGTGTGTGTCGCGGCGCGGTGGTGCGCGGGCGCTGCGGGGCGGCGCGCCGCGGTGGTGCGCGTGGTGCGCGGGCGCGCCGCGGGTGTGCGCAAGTGCCGTGCCGCTGCCGGTCCCGCGCCGCCAGCCCGGGTCTCGGGCGGGCGGTGGCGACGTGGCGTGCGGAGGGCGGCGCACCGGCCGCACAGCCCCGCCGCGGGTGCAGTCGCTATAGTGTTTAGAAGTGTCGCGTCGCCCGCCGGCGCCGGCCAACGCCGCAATCGACCGCGACGGTACCGTCCGTTCGTTTTCATAATAACAGTTTTTGGTTTTCGAACGACCGCGACGAACCCATATAATGCCGCGAATGCTATCAAACGAAAACCCGCTATAACCGGCGGGGGCGAGGGCGCAACGGCTGGACAACGGCGAGCGTACGCGCGCCGAGACGAGATTCAAGTTTAACTGCGGTGACGGAAGGCTTGCACTTGCACCATGCTTCCCAAAATAAGGACATGGACATGCGCGCCCTGTCTCCCCCCGCGACGTCGTCCCGTGTCGTCCGCGCGCTCCGTCGGCGTCGGTTCAGAGTCGTATCTCAGGAGTCGAGACAACACCCAGGGAGGCGTTCAAGCGCCATCCACGTGGATGGCCTTGATTCATGCGAATATACGAGCACGTGGACGCTATTGCGCCAGCTCCTGCTCGAGTCGATCAGAGAACGCGTCCCAACTGTTCTTGCCGAGCGCCATCGCAGCCAGAAAGCTGTAGCCGCGGTAAACGTGCGCCGAAGGAACGAACTTGACCTCGCATTTCTTGCAAAAGGCCTTTCCCTCGTCATAGTCCACTTCGAAAAACTTGGCCTTGGCCGAATAACGTTTGGCCTTTTCAGCATACTGCTTCTCCGTACTCGCGCACGCGGCGCACCCAACTCTCTTGAACTTGAGGACGACAATCTCACCAGCCTTCTCGGCGACATGCAGCGCACCAACAAACTGCTCCATGGTTTGGAGAGTGTTTACCTTTCCCGCACCGCGCTCGAAGAGCATGTTGGCCCAGTTTGAATCGCCGCTGACGTCCTCGCTCCCGTCACGCGGATCGTGGCCGTATTTTGCATTCGGGGCTTCCGCCGGCGGCCTATTGGGAAAGCGCATGTCGGTGGCAGGCGGAGGTGAAGGTGAGGCGTCCATACGAACATGACCCAACTTCGAGTGCCCCAAAGCGGAGTGGTGCGCACGCACAGCGCTCATTGGCGACGGGGATACCCAAGCGAGCCAAGCAAGGACAGTTGTCAGCATCGCGGCAACGCTGAATCCGAGGTCTGCCACATCCACATTCCGTGCACACAAATCGAGCTCGCGATCCGCATCGATCGCCACATTGACGAGACCGGAGTTCGAATCATCTTCAGAAAAGTGCTAGCAAAGATATGAGGGAACATCTAACAAGCGAACGCGCGCAGCACATCGCTCACAGGCGTGACACACACGGGGCAGCGCAATCGCGCGCTAGAGGCTCGGGACAAGTCTATGACCTGTGTCATGCGTTGTAGGCAGCCGAGGCACGCGGCGAGGTGCCCACACGGCGCGAGCACTGCGTCGACAGGAGCGTCCAAGCAGACCCGGCACGTGGCGAAGTCGCTCGCGCTCGGGGCCTCCTCGCAATTGCCCTCCTGAGCCGTCGTGGTCGTCGGTGCGAGGGCTGCGCTGCTCGCACGATCTGGGTGGCGCACGATCGCGCATGTTGACGAGGACGGCGAGGCCGTTCCACCGGCCACGCCGCCGCCGGAGACGCTTCGGTGCAGTGCCTCAATCCTGCAAGCGAGCAGTGCGAGCATACGCAGCGAGTGCGGTGCGTTTGGCCGCAGCCCTTCGAAGAGCCGGTGCTGGAGTACCGTGGTGCTACTCCCACTGAGGCCGGCGTCGATGATGGCACGGAGGGCGTCCGCTGCGGTTGAACCGATCGCCAGCGGCTGCGCTGTCACTGCAGCAGCCTGTGCCATCAGATGGTCGGCGTGTTGTGTACGGATCATGATCTCGGAGCGGCGACGGCGGTTCTGCCAATAGCGCCGCAGAGTGCGCTCCCCGTGCCACACCACCACCGGCAAAAGACCCATGCTCAAGGCGACGAGCCTTGCCCACTTGCCAAATTGGTATGCGGGGCTGGCCTCTAGCGACGGCATCCGGGCTGGAACCGCACGGCCGTTGGAGAAGTAGCGAGCAAATTCAGAACTCCCGTAAACGATGAGCGGGTAGATGGCGCTGCTACTAGCGCGCTCGCGCCACATGGCACTGGAGTACGCCGGGTTGCTGCTGAAATGAAGGCCCCTCCACAAGTCCCAGTCCCTGACGAAAACACTATGGACGGGCCTCTAAAGCTCTTCATCACTTATGAATTCACACAACACGTAAAACGCACAGGTTCTCCCATCCTACCTGAGGTGGACGTTCTCTCCATCCTTGACCTCGACCTACGTATGTGTACTTGGTATGCCCGCGCGTCGTTTGATGAGCTCGCATTGGACTGGAGCGCCTAATGTTTGGGCTCCTCGCACTGCAGTCGGGCGGCGCGACTCCAGGTAAGCCTATCAACGACGATGACAAGCCACATGAGGACCTAAATCGTCTCGGCACCTTCATCGCAAAGGCGCTCGCGCAGGCCCCAGGCGAGTATGACCCGGACTACTTCATGCCGCTTGAGAATCCGCTCGCTCACCTCGGCGACGCGCGACGACAATTCTGCGTCAAGCGGCTCTCCGCCTCGCAGCGGTACGCTGTCGAATTGGCCATGGCCGAAATTGATGCGGCTCGTAAGATCGCCAAAGTGCGTGCGCGGATCGCCCGGAAGAAGGCACGGGAGCGCGCCGAGTTGGAAGGAGCGAACACACACACGCTCAAAAATCTGTCGCAGTTTGTCAAGGAGGAGACGGAGGCGAGGAGACGAGGCGAGGCGCAATACGAGGCGTCAGTCGGCATCAAACCGCCGCCAACACCTCCGAAACCGGCTGCGTCCCCCTTGAGAGCCATTCGGCATCCGCTGCCGCTGCACCCATCACAGATGCCATCCGCATCAACGTGGGCCGGCCGCAACGCACGTGCACAGCCTGCCAAATCGCCGTCGAGGACGCCGTCTACCGCGCCCGCCGCGCCGTCAGAATCGCTCGCCGCGCCGCCTGCAGCAGATTTGCTGTACAACAGCTGGTGGCAACCTATCAGCGACTGGATAGGCTTGAGTAATCCAGTGATCTCAGTCATGCAAGAGATATCATCCGAGAAGGAGTGCCACAACGCCTCCGCGGTGTCCTTCTCGCAGCCAGCGACACCTGCTTCCGTGAGTGCTAAGCGTGTGACGAAGGCTGTGCCTTCAGGTTCGCCGTTTCACGCGACCGCTTATTCGACGCCTCGCAAGCAAACACCGCAGGCTATGCAAGATCCACCTGCCGAAGGCGCTGGCTACTTTGAGACGCTCCGCGCAGAGGCGCAGGCGGCAATCGACGGCGCCATCGAGGAGGGCCATCGGGCAACGCGCCGGCTGTTCTCTGACAAAAAGGAGCCACAGGAAGAGGTCGTGAGCGATAAGCTCAAGGATAGATTCTTCTCCCCTCGTGGCAGCCCATCGCCGCGTCTTCTTGGCTGCAAAACGACTCCACGTTCCATAGGGCCACCGGCGCAGTCCAAGAGGCTCCCGCAGATGGCTCCACCCATTTCTTTCCGAGGCGCGTATGCACCAAGCGGGAGCTGCCCCAGCGGGAGCGGCCCCAGCGGGAGCGGCCCCAGCGGCAGCAGGTCCGCGCGTGTGGTCGTTCGAGTGTGACCGCGGCACCGCGCGACGTGCTGTGCGGAGGTCGGACGTCTTTTTCAGCCAGACCTCTCGTCTCCCACCCGCCGTCTCTCAGCCGGCTGAAGAGACCCGGAGTCGCCAGTTCACACGGACTCCGTACATTTTGAGTAGTGTAATTCTGAAACGTATCAACGTCCCTCTCTGACACCCCGACGGACGCGGACCGAGCGAAACGGCAACCGGACGGCCGAACACGTGCAGACATCGCCTGTGCACCCCGCTGCCGTCGGTGCCAGCGTGGTGAGCGGAGCCTGCCGTCGCTGGCTGCCGTGCCCCGTGCGCGTCGGCCATCGGCTCGGCGGGCCCGGCTGCCGCGGTCACATCGAATGGGCCGCGTCGCCCGCCGTCGGTTAGCCGTCGGTTGGAGCTTAAAGTTGACGCGCTACTGATCCGATCACCGAGGCCGGAGGCAGGCCCGAATCCGAGTCCGACCCGTAGGACCGCTCACGCTGCCGACGCGGCGCCGAGTTCTCTGAGTCGATCGATGAAGACAGTGTAGCTGCACATCCCCTTTTTCTTCGCCGCTTCGGCCATGTCTGGGGGCACGATGATTTTGTAACGCCGTACGAGCGCGAGCATCTTGGCAGCCTCGAGCCGGCCGCAGCGCATCCCGTCTGCACGCACGCACGCCTTGGATGCGGCAAGGTAGGCGTCGCCGCCGGTGCCGAACCCTCCAACGGCGCTCGGCTGCACCACCGACACAGGCAGAACGCCCAATACAGCGCCGACTTCCGCGTCCCACACTCCATCTCCCCCGCTGGGTGTGGGCGCATATGAGGGCGCTGTATTGGGCGCGTATGGGATGGGCGTGGGAACGGCCGTGGCGCCGACGCGGAGCGCTGTGTCGAGCGTTTTGGGTGCCAGCGTGCGATGCGGGGAGCGATGCGGGCTCGTGGAGGCGCCTCCTGTCAGAGCGCCGGCATGAGCGCCGGCGTGAGCGCCAGCGCCGGCGGACGGAGGGAAGACAGAGCCGACTAGTTGTCGTAAGACCTCGGGTGAGCGATTCCCAGGCTCCAGAAGGAGCTCCGTACGTTGTGCGAGAAGGAGCCTCTCAGCCTCGAGCTGCCGACGGAGATTGCGGATCTCGTCATCGCGAGATTCGAGCTGCCGGTGCAGCTCATCAGCGGGGACGTGTGTAGAAGGCCGGCCGCCGCGCCTCGCGCCCGAGGCGGCGCTCGTCGCGGAGCTGGCACTCGCGCCGGTCGGGGGTGGCGGCGCGCGCGCCGACGGGTGGGCCGAACCGGCGGCGCGCCGTCCGACGCCTGCAGCCGTCTTGAGGGCGCCGCTCAGCCCGTCCACACCGCCGCCGTCGCGCTGCGGCGCCGATGTGCTCCGGGCGAGGGTCTTCGAGCCCGCCACGGCGCCCGCCACGGCGCCCGCCACGGAACGGGCCCAGGGGCCCATCGCACGCTTGTCCGCGCGCCCGTCGCCGCCCGCGGGCGCGCCTGCGCCGACGCGTCGACCTAATTTGGGTCGGCCCGGGCGCTCCTCAGCTCCACCCAAATTAGGGTCCTCAATGCGACGACCCAAATTAGGATGACCCACAACGCCTCCACGAACGACTGGTGGCGGCGCGTCACCGCCCAGGCTCACGACGGGCATCGCGATCCCGGACGGCAAGAGGGACGTGCTTCGATCGCGCCGTCGAGGAGCCGCCGCCGCGCTCGCAGTGCCACCCAGGAGCCCTAAAATGGACTCGCCACCGCCGCCGTCGCCGTCGTCGTCGCCGCCCATGCCGCCACCGATCGAGAACGCGCCACGCGACATTTGCGAGCCGAGGCGAGCGGCATTGGCCTCCTGCCTCGCGAACGCATCGGCGGGCGTCGCCGGCGCCGGCGGCATCGGCGGCGGCGCCATCGGCACGGCCTGCTGCTGCTGCGCCGGCGGCTGCTGCGGCGGCGGTGGCCGTGGCCGCGGCGGCGGCGCAAATGTAACGTGCTGCTGCGCCGCGGCAGTATGGGCTGGCGCGGGCGCTTGCCACTGCTGCTCGGGGGCCTGCCACTGCTGCTGATGCGGTTGTGGGGGCGGCGGCGGCTGCAATGGTCGCGGCGGTGGCGGCGCCGCAGCAGCAGCCGCTGCGGCGGCTGCGGCGGCGGCGGCGGCGGCGGCGGCGACGGCGCCCTCGCGGTCAGGCGCACCGTACAGCGCTTCTGCGGTACTCCGAGCCGCCGGCGACCGATCGGGCTTGACGTGGCGCAGATCCGTCTGCAGGTTGCCTTCGGCGTCGCGTAGCGGCGCGCCGCCACCGCCGCGCCCAAAGGGGTTGTAGCTGCGCTCTTCGGCCGCTTCACGCGCCTCGATACGCTTGAGCTCGGCGGCTTTCGCATCCTTCTGAGCCTTCCTCTCGTCGATCTGCCTCTGCAATTCCATGCGCGTGCGCTCCTGCTGCGCTCGCTTCTGGTCGAGGTCGCGCTGGTCCGTTCTCCACGCCGCGTCGCGAATGTGTGACTCGGGCGACACATGTGATACGCTGTGGTTGTCGAGCCACAGTCCTGTTTGCACTGGTGGCGGCGGCTGGTACGCGGCCGCGTGCGGTGGCAGCGGCTGATATGCGACCATATGTGGCGGCGGCTGGTATAATTGCTGCTGCGGCGGCGGCTGGTAGTACTGCAGCGCGGGCTGTGGCGGTGGAGCCGAGTAATACGGCTGTTGCACGACATGAGTTGGCGGTGGTTGGTAGTAGCCTTGCTGCAGTGGTGGTGCGACGTGCGAGGCAACCGCATCTGCCGAGATCGTAACAATTCGTGGCGGCATTGATCGTTGCCCTTGATCAATGCCGGCAACTATGCCGACCGCTTTGGCGTTGTGGTCGCTCCGGCGGCGCGCAAAACCCGCGCGTTTTGGCACACGCGTGTGACGAAACCAAGACTCGCGGTGCTGCTGCTGTGAAACACACAACGCGCGCGCTCTCCGGACCCCCAAGCACGGGGGCCGCAATCGCAATGGACGGAGGCGTGGCCGACACAGCCTGCTATTACACAGGCCGTTAATCGGCGGCGGGCGGGGGAAGGAGAGACCCTCCCCCCTAACGTAACCCAATAGTACCGATGGGGCCACTGTTAGCAGCGGCGTTGGTAACATACACGTACCCTAACTGTACCCTGGCAGAGAGTCCACGCAATCAGTCGACACCCCGCGGAAGGGCTCGCGGTGAACAACTGAACACCGTGAAACGGTGAAGAGGAATCTTGTCGCCGAAGCATGACACTCAAAATACCAAGCATGTGGAGCACTTTTGCTTCTGTCGGGCTGTGGGAAGACGAGATGTTTGCTCAACACTGTCAAACAGGTGTCGAATTTACCCTGTGCTGTGAAAAGCCTTGTGTTTCGTGGTTTCGCTCCTCGGGAACAAGGGCCTCCTTTGTCGGCGTGTGTGGAGGAGGCCAAGACTGCTCACCGATCCGCCCTCGCATCCTCAAATACGGTACGGCTTCGGCCAGAAGCGCATTGGTAAGGCCCTGGTCGTCAATATGCACCAGTGCCAACTGCCAAGCATGCTGGAACATGTCAAGCATGGGGGGGTTGATATGCACGAGTGTGTGGGGGGGGCAGATGTGGGGAAAGGAATGGACTGTGCTCAAGATGCATTTAGATGCATTGGGGCTGCTCTACAGCCATACGGTCATAATACGGTCATCCTCGATCCTGGTGTGCGTCTGTTGTTTCTCTTATAAGCTGCTGCGTCCAAGCGTGGCCGTCTTGCACGCCACCGATAGGGTAATGGGCCCTGAGGGTAATGTGTGTTTGGCAGGCTGTGTGAGCGTCGGTCCACACGTCCAAGCAGGGGTAGCAGGGGTATGTGTGTTTGCAATTAACACTGTGCTTAAACACTGTGCTTGATTGCAGATCATACGTGAGTGAGTGCAATGTTCGGCTCTCATGGCATACATGTACCTCGGGACTACATGTATAATCATCTCTAAATCACTTCAACATGCTCCTCGAAAAGCCGTGCTTTAAATCCCGCATCTTCCTGCAAATGACCCTTCCCCCCCTTCCCCCCTCTTTTTTCACAAAGCATGCAAAGCGAGGCTCCCCGGATGTTCCCCACAAGTCAAGCACAGTCCCCACACACACGCCCCCCTACCTAGCGTATGAGGCACCACCGGACTACCGGACTGTGTGTCCCGGCTCCCCCCGGTGTCTTTTTACCGGTAGTCCGGTGGTGCCTGAAACTACTGTAGCGCTCTCCTCCTCGTCACGCCTACTTGTAGCTCTTCAGACTCTTCACATGGAATCGGCGAGGGCTCTTGAGATGCTCGCAGGGCGCTTCGAGAGCGTTGAAGCGTCCCGACAATTTGCACTTCTGGCAAAGGGGCAAGGGAATGATTTCTACGCCAAGGGCGAGTACCAAGCTGCGGAGAAGTGCTACACGCTCGCGTTGGAGACGGCTGGCGCAACTATGAAGGGTGATTGGCTTGGTGAGCACATGAAGCCCCATGCAGAAGGCCGTGACCTACTCGCCGATAGGACGCTGCTACTCCCTGCATCCGAGATTGCAGCGTGCTATTCGAATCGGGCAGCGTGCCATTTGGCTCTGCACGCCTTCGTAGCCGCTGAGTTTGATGCGACGCTTGCACTCGAGCTGCGGCCCGACTATGCCAAGGCGCTGTTCCGCCGAGGCCTGGCCAGGGAGGCACTCGGCGAGTTTTCACGGGCGTGCGACGACATGCGTCGCGTGCTCGTTCTCGACCCGAGCGTGAAGGATGCCGAGCAAGCGATCCCCAGGCTGGACAAACTCACCCTCAAGAAAAAGGAGGAGCGGATGCTGGCGCCCCCCACCCCTCCACCAAGCATGGCCTCGCCCTTGGTGACGACGGTCAGGGCAGAGCCACTCAAGATCGCCGACTACGACCCGAAGCAGCCCGTGCTGGCCCAGGTGCTCGCGAACCGAAAAGCTCTCCTCACTATACACCAGAGCGGACAGCTCGCGGCCCGTCACATTGCGGACTACAAGAAGTTCCTCTCGTCGCTCACACGACGGCTCAACGAGCAGCAGCCCGAGATCGAGCGGCGAACCATGCGTCTCAAGGCGAAGCAAGCGGCGCAAGGGAGCCGGCACACGGCGGACTGCGAGCACGCCGTACGGAAGCAACAAGCGATCATCGAGCAGTGGAACCAGGAGAAGCACATCTTCGACAAGGAGCTCGCATGGCTCGTCTCGCTGCCGGCATACCAGCATACGCAGGCCATCGTGAAGAACAAGTTCAGAGTCGACAGCTCGGGCGAATTTTATGACGTCGAAGAGTTTGAGGCGGAGCAGGAGGAGATCTTCGGTGGCTCTTTCGAGGACATGTGCCGCAAAATGGAGCTTGAGGACAAGGACAGGGTGCAGAAGAAGAAGCTAGGAGGCCAGCAGGGAGCAGGCCAGGGAGCGCCGGATCCCGAATTCGTATAGGATGGCGTAGGCCCTATAGGATGTCAACAGAAAGAGTTTGGGGGGGAGATTCACACTTTTGGGGATCAATGTAGTTCACACTTCTCCGGACCCGGCTCGGAGGATCTGAAGATCGGCGACCGACCTCCTTCCCATTTCGCCATGGACAAGACCGCTATCGCCGCGGCCGTCCAAAAGGTGTGGACTCCGTGCATCGAACGTGCGATCTCTCTATCAACGCTGCTCCTCTCCCTTGCTGCGCTGCTCACCGGCGGCGAGCTCACCGCCTTCTGTCGCCTCAGGAAATCGAGCGCCAGCAAGCCAACGTGGACTACGACGCCTTGTCCGAGGAGGAGCTAACCCAGGTGATCGAGTCACTGACGAAGAAGCTGGCGCTCTGCAAGGCCACGGCCGAGGCCCGTGGCGTAGCCGGTGGAGCCCCCAAGGCTGCGCCGAAGAAGGTGGCCCAGAAGGTCGAGGGCAACTGGCCCGACCTGCCGTGGGGCCTGGCGGGCAAGCAGGACGCGAAAAAGATCCACGACTACCTCACGAAGTGCATGAAGGAGCGCATCATGATCATCGATGGCGCGATGGGCACCACGATCCAGCAGTACAAGTTCACCGAGGAGGACTTCCGCATGGAGATGTTCAAGGATTGCCCGCCGACGCAGGAGCTCAAGGGCAACAACGATCTTCTCGTCTTCACGCAACCGGACACGATCCGCGAGATCCACCGTCGGTACTACGAGGCCGGCGCGGACATTTGCGAGACCAACACGTTCTCGGGCACCGTCATCGCGCAGGCGGACTACGCGATGGAGCACGTCGTGTACGACATGAACAAGAAGGCATGCGAGCTCGCCGTGGACGCGGCCAAAGAGATCACCGCCAAGGAGCCCCACCGCCCGCGGCTGGTGGCGGGCGCGATCGGCCCGACGAACCGCACGCTCTCCATCTCGCCCTCCGTCGAGGACCCTGGCTTCCGCAACTGCACCTGGGACGAGGTGGTCGCCGCGTATAAGACGCAGGTCGCGGGCCTGATCGACGGCGGCGCGCACATCCTGCTCGTCGAGACCATCTTCGACACGCTGAACGCCAAGGCAGCGCTGTACGCGATCGACGAGTACTACGAGGAGTCTGGCTGCCCGCGCCTGCCGGTGATGATCTCGGGCGTCATCTGGCTGATTGCCTCCCTCATCTGGCTGATTGCCTCCCTCATCTGTCTGATTGCCTCCCTCATCTGTCTGATTGCCTCCCTCATCTGTCTGATTGCCTCCCTCATCAGGTGATGATCTCGGGCACCATCGTCGATATGTCTGGCCGCACCCTCTCCGGACAGACGACGGAAGCTTTCTACGTCTCTGTCCAGCACGCGAAGCCCATCTGCATCGGCCTGAACTGCGCGCTCGGAGCCGACCAGATGCTCCCATTCATGCAGGCGCTCTCGAACGTGGCCGAGTGCTTCGTGCACTCGTACCCGAACGCCGGCCTGCCGAACGCCATGGGCGGCTACGACGAGACGCCCGAGTCGTTCGCCAAGTCGGTCAAGCTCTTCCTTGACACGGGTCTCGTCAACGCGCTTGGCGGGTGCTGCGGCACGACGCCCGAGCACATCGCGGCGGTGAACAAGATGGTGATGGACGCGATCGCGAACGGCACGCCGTTCCGTCCGCGCGAGCGCCCGCCGCCCTTCACCGAGATGCGCATCTCGGGCCTCGAACCTCTGACTGTGAACAAGTCCCTCGGGTTCATGAACATTGGCGAGCGGTGCAACATTGCGGGCTCAGCCAAGTACAAGAAGCTGATCCTGAACGGCGAGTACGACAAGGCGCTCGAGATCGCGCGCCAGCAGGCCGAGTCGGGCGCGCAGGTCATCGACGTCAACATGGACGAGGGGCTGCTCGACGGCGAGTTCGCGATGAAAAAGTTCCTCAACATGCTCATCCCTGAGCCCGACATCTCAAAGCTGCCCCTCTGCATCGACTCGTCCAAGTTCCACATTGTGGAGGCGGGCCTCAAGTGCTGCCAGGGCAAGTGCATCGTCAACTCGATCTCGCTCAAGGAGGGCGAGGAGGAGTTCATCCGCAAGGCCAAGATTGTCAAACGCTACGGCGCGGCGGTGGTAGTCATGGCCTTTGATGAGAAGGGCCAGGCGGCGGGTTACGAGGAGAAGATCTCCATGTGCAAGCGCGCGTACGACATCCTCGTGTCGCCCAAGGTCGACTTCCCGCCCTGGGACATCATCTTCGACCCGAACATCCTCACGATCGCTACCGGCCTCGCTGAGCACAACAACTACGGCAAGGACTTCATCCTTGCCACCAAGTGGATCACTGAGAACCTGCCCGGTGCCAAGGTCTCGGGTGGCGTCTCCAACCTCTCGTTCGGCTTCCGTGGGCTCCTCGATCTGCGCGAGGCGATCCACGCCGTCTTCCTGTACCACGCAATCAAGAACGGGATGACGATGGGTATCGTCAACGCGGGCGCGATGCCCATCTACGAGGACATTCCGCAGCCGATGCGCGACTACATTGAGGAGGTCGTCCTCAACCAATCGGCCGACGGCGAGCACGTCGAGAGGCTGCTCAAGTTCGCCGAGGAGCAAAAGGAGAACAAGGACAACAAGGGGTCCTCCGGCCCCAAGAAAGACGCGCTTGAGTGGCGCAGCAAGCCAGTCAACGCGCGCCTCACGCACGCCCTCGTCAAGGGCATTGCCGAGTTCATCGAGGAGGACACCGAGGAGGCGCGTCACCTGTTCCCGACCAACCTGGAGGTCATCGAGGGTCCGCTCATGGAGGGCATGAACGTGGTCGGCGATCTCTTCGGCGCGGGCAAGATGTTCCTGCCGCAGGTGATCAAGTCGGCGCGCGTCATGAAGAAGGCTGTGGCGTACCTGCTGCCGTTCATGGAGGCTGAGAAGGCCAAGGCCGCGGCCGAGCGCAAGGCGGCGGGCCTGGCCGAGATCGAGGAGAAGGGCAAGGGCGTTGTCGTGATGGCCACCGTCAAGGGCGACGTGCACGACATCGGCAAGAACATCGTCGGCGTCGTGCTGGGCTGCAACAACTACACCATCGTCGACATCGGAGTCATGTGCAACTCGCGCGACATCCTGCAGGCCTGCGTGGACCATAAGGCGGACATCCTCGGCTGCTCCGGCCTGATCACTCCCTCGCTCGACGAGATGGTCACTGTGGCCAAGGAGATGGAGCGGACGGGCCTTCGCATCCCCCTGCTCATCGGCGGCGCCACCACATCCAAGATGCACACGGCCGTCAAGGTGTCACCGAACTACCCATCGGGCTTCGCGATGCACGTGCTGGACGCGTCGCGCGCCGTCTCTGTGTGCGAGTCGCTCCTGAACGACAAGAAGCGCGCCGAGTTCATGGAGGACGTGCGCGAGCAGTACGAGGAGATGCGCGAGGACCACTACCGTTCCCTCGCCTCGCGCAAGTTCCTCTCGCTCGAAAAGGCGCGCGCCAAGATGCTCGTCGTCGATTGGAAGGCGACCGCGATCCCGACCCCTAAGCTCCTTGGCGTCAAGGTCTTCAAGGACTACGACCTCAAGGAGATGCTGCCGTACATCGACTGGAACCCCTTCTTCCAGGTGTGGCAGCTGCGCGGCAAGTACCCCAACCGCGGCTACCCCAAGATCTTCAACGACGAGACCGTCGGCGAGGAGGCGAAGAAGCTGCACAACGACGCGCTCAAGCTCATCGACGAGATCATCGCGAACAAGACGCTCCAAGCGAACGGCGTCGTGGGCATCTGGCCGGCGAATAGCGTGGGCGACGACATCGAGGTGTACAAGCCCGACGGATCGGGCGTCAAGTTGGGCACCTTCCACACGCTCCGCCAGCAGGAGGAGCGCGAAGAGGCGACCTACTACGCCATGTCCGACTTCGTCGCCCCGAAGACGAGCGGCAAGACCGACTACATTGGCGCCTTCGCCGTCTCCGCCGGCTTCGGGTGCGAGGAGGTGTGCGCCAAGCTGCGCGAGCAGAACGACGACTACAAGGGCATCATGATGGAGGCGGTCGCCGATCGGCTCGCGGAGGCTTTCGCCGAGCTGCTGCACCACAAGATTCGCAAGGAGCTCTGGGGCTATGCTCCCGACGAGAAGCTGTCCGCGGACGACATGCTCAAGATGAAGTACCAGGGCATTCGGCCTGCCCCAGGCTACCCGACGCAGCCCGACCACACGGAGAAGAAGTTCATGTGGGAGCTCATCCAGGCGGATAAGAACTGCGACATCCAACTGACGGACTCGCTCGCCATGCTCCCAGCGGCCTCGGTCTCGGCGCTTGTCTTCGCCAACGAGTGCGCCTCCTACTTCCAGGTGGGCAAGGTCTGCAAGGACCAGATGGTCGACTACGCGGCCCGCAAGGGACAGTCGCTCGAGGTGACCGAAAAGTGGATGGGACCGTACCTCGGCTATGACTCCGACGCCAAGTGAGCTCGCGGCAATCGCCTATGACAAGCAGGGCAGGCGTGTCAGTCCGAGGGACGCTGTGCGCTCCTGCGAACGCGGGGCACTTTGTGCGAACGCGAGACAGGCCAGCGAGGAGCAGCTAGGGTATGAGGCTCGACAGCGTGCCGCACAGCGTCTTGGGCCCGCGTTCAATGGTCGCGCAGTGGAGAGGCAAGGTAAGCGGCGGCGGCGGCGGCGGCGGCACGGGCGTGGGGTCGGGACTTGAAGGTGAGACCCGCGCCGATCTAGCGCCGATCCAAGTTTGCGCCATCTCTGGGGTATGAAGGTGTCTCGCAGCTGTCTGTGACGCGTGCGTGGTCTGGTGGCGGAATGTGTATTGTCCGACTGGCGCACGGCACAGCATGGTGCGGAGACAAGCGGAGACCGGAGTGGACTTGTGCATGTATACCATGTTCAAGTTAACTTCTAATTAACTTCCTACAACGGCTATCATTTCTTATACATACTTACTGCACTTGCTCTGCCGCGCCTATCGTATGACGCTATATGACGCGCCGCGCCTTGCGTTCCCAGCGCTGAACAAAGTCCAAGCAAGAACCCCGCGCAAGCTTGTTCGATTTGTGGATGGCGTGAGCCCTCTCACACCACCGCGAGTCATTAAGCTGCTCCAGCTGCGGTGGGTAAAGGTTGTATGACGCTGGGAGCTCGATCAGCGGCTCCGTCGTGCGGGCTAGGAAGTAGATCCAGACTTGCTGGTCGCCGCCGTCACCCGAGCATGCTTGCCAAGGGCGACGCGCAATCGCCCGGGCGATGAGTCTCCAGGCCGCATCGAGGCGGGATTGTGAGCTCACGTGAAAGCTCATGATGCCCGAGTTCACAAGCTCGTGGTCGGCTCGGAATGTGAAGGCTAGTGCATCCGGTGGGAGAGACTTGGCCAGGTGGTCTATGTTGCGCAGCAGGAGCATGTCCGTGTCTAGGTAGATGAGCCGCCGACCGAGCTGCAAGCTTGCGTTCATGACGGAGAGCTTGGCGAAGGTTGCTTGATGCATTTTGCTTGCCCACGTGGGCACGGTCGGCTCTTTCCAGCTCGTGTGCAGCTGCATATTGTGCTGCATCCGCATAGCTGTCATGTTGACAGCGCTCAAGTTTCTGCCGGTGAGCAAACAGTGCAAAGGCAGTGAAGCATTGACCGCCCGTAGATTGGCGGCCAATTCGACCACCCGCCTTGCCTGAACACGCCACTGAGTCGTGGGCGCGCCACTGAGCCCCCTGGGTCGTACATGGCGATCATCCGCATGCAGAACAGTCACAAACGCCGCCGGTGGGCTCCGCAAGGTCGCCTTCGCAATGCTCGCGTTTACCGACAACGTGCATAGCACCGAAGGCTGGCAGAGCCGACGCAGCCCATGCTTGGCCAGCGTACCCACACGCTCCTTGCAGGGACAGGACTCCGGGTGGAGCAAGTCAGTGTCTGGCAGAGCACAAACCATGCGGGGGCCGCTGAACCATGCTGGACTTCATGCGTTACCGGTATAGACTGATGCGTTACCGGTACAGTACCCGGTACATTCATTCTGAATCTTCATTTCGCCGACCGCCTTTGAGCAGGCGCGGGGGGGCGCTCTGAGAGCGGAAGGCGGCAGGGTCGGGTTCGCAGGGGGCGGCCTCTTCTAACTCGGCCGCGGGGCGCGGTGCCGCGGTCGGCTCCGGGGCTGCGGCTGGGTTTGTACGTTTGTTTCGAACGTTTGTTGAGCCGCGGCCGCGGATTCGGTCGTCGCGCGGTCGTGCGGTGCGGGTGCGTTGGTGGGTTGGGATCCGTGTGCCCGTGTGTCCCCGTGAACGTTAACACGACAGACGCGACAGCCGGTGTGTCCCGTGTGAACGTTAACACGACAGACGCGACAACCACTGTGGGGACAGGGGAAAGTTGAGGCCCGCGCGCGCGGTGTGTCAGGCTTCCCAAGGAGGTGATGCCCGATGCTGTGACCCTCCCAATTGCGCCGCCTTATTCGTGGGGCCGCACGTACTCCGCCGCCTCAAACATGTCCATGCATCTGCCTGGCCTGATGCTATCGCAATCCGTCGTGGTTCAGCCCACCAAAGAGGGCTTCGACGTGCACTTGGGCGAGGGCCAGGCAGATGTGAGGGTGATTGTCTCTCCCGAACACTCTAGGCCGCTGCAGCCTGGCGATCCGGTGACTCTGACGAGTGTGCCGGGTGCTGAGGGCGTGTTGAAAGAGGAGCAGGAGGACGGATCTTGGGCGGTGCGGACGAGAGTTGACGGGAAGCTCGTTGAGCTTGGCACCTTCCCCGCCACGAGTGTTGTCTTCTCGTGGGCCGCGGGCCGTGACATCTGGGCATCGGCGGTCTGCCTGGCGCCGCACCTGGTAGCCACTCGTTCCTTCAACTGGCTCGGTGTCGCAACGCTCGAGCCAGAGGCTGCTGACGCGCGCGATGCGAGGCGGGCCCTCGCCGTGGGCGATCCGGCCGCTCTGTGGGACACGCTACAGCACTGCGGACGGGGCATCACCCTCCTCGAACGCTGCGGCGACGGCGGCACGCGCTGGCGCGTGCGCGTCGAGGACCTTGCACTAGCAGCTGAGGGACATGCGCCGCTGCGGCCGACGGAGCTCGAGGTGGCTGCCTCGTCGGTGGCCGCGCTACCAAACTGGCCATTCCTCGGCGTCTCAGTAGCGTGCCTGCGTGCATTCGCCGCCGCGCACGCGCCGCAGCTCGGCAACGCGACGACCGAGGAGGCGTGCGAGCGAGTTTGCAAGCCGCTCACCGAGCGGGCAGGCGCCTCGCTCGCCGCCTGTCTACAGCGCGTGGGCGCCGTCGACCAAGGTGTGGCTCCGCGCTCGAACAGAGTAATGCGTACTGATAGCGTGCTGAAAGCACATGCGGAGCCGACGCGCGCGCGGGTCTGCGCCCAGCTGCCACATCATGAGGATCGTGCACACTGGAGGGGGGGGGCATTCGATGGATGACTGATGCGCGTGTCTGCGTGCGCGTTACCTTGCAGCGTCAGGCCGGTCATTCGTGGCCGCGCCCACCGCGTTCGTCTCGCACGCGCGCGCGTACAAGTTCGCCGAGCTCGTTTCGTCCGTCGAGGATTTTGCGGCAAGCCAGCCTAATCCGGAAGAAGTCTACGTCTGGCTCGACGTCTTCTCGCAGAGTCAACACTGGCTGGGCGAGGTGGGCAGCGCCGAGCGGCCCTGCAACTGGGATGTCGTCTTCCAGCTCACGACAGCCGCAATTGGGCACACGTGCCTCGTTTTTTCGCCTTGGCGCGATGCCGTGCCGCTTCGGCGCGCGTGGATCTTGTGGGAGGCGCTCTGCACTGTGGCTGCGGGCGGCGAGGCCGGAAGGCGGAGGCTGAGTGTGCAGCTACCCCCCACCGAGGCGGTCGACTTTGAAGCGGCGTTGGTAACAGAGTTCGACGCGATCGCCAGGGCCGTGTCGCGCGTCGACTCGAGGCGGGCCGTGTGCTTCACGCCGGATGACGAGGCAATGATCCACGACGCGATAGAGCGGCGCCTCACCGGTGGGCACCGCGGCCTCGATGCGTTGCTCGCCGAGGCGCTGCGCGGCTGGCTGGCCAGCCGGGGACGGGCGGCGCTCGCGCGGCTTCCCGAGGAGGAACGCGGGACGTCGAAACTGCTCAACAACCTCGGGAGGCTGCTGCATGACCAAGGCGATCTGGAGGGCGCGGCGCCGTTGTTCCGCGAGGCGCTGGCGGCGAGACGCGCGACGCTGGGCAACGCGCACCCGGACACGCTGACGTCGATCAACAACCTCGGGAGGCTGCTGCATGACCAAGGCGATCTGCAGGGCGCGGCGCCGTTGTTCCGCGAGGCGCTGGCGGCGAGACGCGCGACGCTGGGCAACGCGCATCCGGACACGCTGACGTCGATCAATAGCCTTGGGTCGCTGCTGCATGACCAAGGCGATCTGCAGGGCGCGGCGCCTTTGTTCCGCGAGGCGCTGGCAGCGAGTCGCGCGACGCTGGGCGACGCGCACCCGGACACTCTGGCGTTTATCAGCAACCTCGGGTCGCTGTTGTATGCGCAGGGTGATCTGGAGGGTGCGGCGCCTTTGTTCCGTGAGGCGCTGGCAGCGAGTCGCGCGACGCTGGGCGACGCGCACCCGGTCACGCTGGCGTTTATCAGAAACCTCGGGTCGCTGTTGTATGCGCAGGGTGATCTGCAGGGCCCGGCGCCGCTGTTCCGCGAGGCGCTGGCAGCGAGTCGCGCGACGCTGGGCGACGCGCACCCGGACACGCTGACGTCGATCTACAACCTCGGGTCGCTGCTGCAGGCGCAGGGCGATCTGGAGGGCGCTGCGTTGCTGCGCCGCGAGGCGCTGGCAGTGAGGCGCGCGACGCTTGGCGACGCGCACCCGGACACGCTGACGTCGATCAACCAACTAGGTTTGGTGTTGCACGACAAGGGCGATCTGGAAGGTGCGGCGCTGCTTTACCGCGAGGCGCTGGCAGAAAGTCGCGCGACGCTGGGCGACGCACACCTGTCCATGGTGCAGTTGATCAACAACCTCGGGTCGGTGCTGCAGGACCAAGGCGATCTGGAGGGCGCAGCGCCGCTGTTCCGCGAGGCGCTGGCAGTGAGGCGCGCGACGCTGGGCGACACACACCCGCTCACGCTAGGGTCGATCTACAGCCTTGGGTCGCTGCTGCAGGCGCAAGGCGATCTGGAGGGGGCTTTGGTATGCTTCATGGAGGAGCTTGACGGCTGCACCGCGCACTACGGCGATGCCCATCAGGAGACGCGCAGCTCAGCACAGGGTGTGGTCCGGCTGCTGAAGTCGATGGGCAGGGCAAGTGACGCAGTTCGGGTCGGCACCATGTATAGCTGTCATTCGACATCAGATGAAGATGAAGATGAAGATGAAGATGAAGATGAAGATGCAGATGCAGATTCAGATTCAGATTCAGATTCAAGCAATTAATTGCAATATCTACGTTGTATGTTGACAAAGGGTTGTTAATATCAAATATGTTTACCTGAAAGAACCAGGAGGATGCCTTCCCGTGGTCCTTGCTAGGTGAGGTTATTGATCGGTTGGAGGTTGGCGCGGTTGGGTGCGGTGAAGTTGAAATACCGGCCCTGGCGCCCGGGGATAGACGATAGTTAGTATCGTAAGTTCGGTATTAGACGTCATTATATGATACAAGTTACAACCTCCTGAGAGAGGTGGTGGGAGGCCGGCCGTTGCCGTTAGGCTGCGGCGGTCCTCGCCATGTCCGCGGTTTCGTCCGGTTTCGTCAATGATCGTTCGTCGGAGCTGACGAAGCCGCCGGCCCGTAGCCGTACGACGGGCGCCCCACCACCCGCAACCCAGGGCAGCAGCACCTTCAGTCCCTGCCCCTACTCGACTGGACTACCATGCACATGTGTCGAGCACATGTGCTTTCACGCCGACCCTCGTGTACACGCTATATACACCTTCCGCGTCGTATCCGTTTGAGGGTTTCCGCCGGTACATATAAGTTAGAAGCTTAGAACTGAGCTTAGAACGCATTGTAGCTCAGGAAAGAGATCGTCTTTTCAGAGTGACTTTGTCAACTGACTAACATGTGCGGACATGCCCTCCTCATGAATCCTCATACGTCATGGTGAACGCCCCGCCCGCACCGCAGAGAGCATCGGCAGGTTCGCATGCTTCGCAGCCATTCGTGCAAAGCTCGGGCGGCGGTCTGGCGGCGGCTCCGGCGGCTTGGAGCCCCCCGCACGCGCTAGGGCCGCCATGCCGCGCTGCGAAATGCGTGGGTTGCCGAGCAGCTTCACGGTCTCGAAGGCTGGCAGGTAGGCCATCGCCACCGCGAGCGCACTCACGCCGACGTCGCCCAGGTCATTATTCTCGAGCCGGAGCACCCGAAGGCGCACGCAGAGCGGCAGCACATGCGCCAGCTGCACGGCCTCCTTGTCACCCCATCGCGCTCCGCTAAAGTTGAGCTCCTCGACGGTGCTGAGCAGCTCGACGCACGTACGCTCGAACAGGGGGGCCACGAAGCTGTCGCGCGGCGCACGGGCGGTGTAGACGAGATCTTCGCCATGCCGTTGCCCAGAGTGGAACGCGAGGGGCGTGAGGGGCGCCGGACGGTCAAAGGCAACGTCCGGCCCGTCCTCTTTGCCAAGATCGACGAGTTGTGGCCAGTCGGCGGTGCTTGAGTTGCTGGCGGGCTTGAGGAGGTTTGCCAGTGCGAACTCGGCCACACAATGGCCGAGTGCCCAATACGAATGGCCTTCACCGCTCGGTGTGCTCAGTCCTGCAGCAGGCTCCGCAGGGACGCCCTTGGTCGTCGCCATCCAGACTGTCGTCCCTGCGTGAGCAAACCAAAGCCCCTGTCGCATAAGTGACGCATCGGCGCTGGGCGACGCCTCCATACCCTTGTCCATACCCTCCTCCCAGCCACACCAGTCGATGAGCACGCCCAGCTCCTGCACGCCGCGCCTCGTGAAGCCGTGCCACCGCTTCACGAGCGCGTCGACGAGAAGGCGAGCTGTGATACCGTGAGGATCAGCGGAGTGCTCTGCGGTTCGCCTAAAATGGGAGAGTACGATCACCGGTAGCGCGACCTTCGCGCTCGACTCCTTATGGATCTGCCGGAGCTCGTCGACGGTGATCGTGGCCTCCGCCGGTAACTCTTCGCGCGTCGCGGGCAGCCGAAACTGACGATCTGTGTGGTGCCCTTTGAGCCACGTGGCGCGGAGCAGCAGTAATGGTTTCGAAACGTGATCAAGGTGGCGCCCAACGACCCTCAAGCGCTGATCGCGGTCAAGCTCATCGAAAAACGCATCATCGTCCGTGTAGCGGCAAGGCTCGGCAGCATCTGCGCTCATCGCGAGGCGCTTTGCACGCGTTGCCGCGATGCCGATTGCGAGCCTCGACATGTGTGCCGCCTCTGCATGAGCTGCTGCCTGCGCCGATGTGAGAGGCGCAACGTTGTACTGCGGAGGTGCGTCGCCGAGAGGCACAATGTATCGACGCCGCGACGATTTCCGTAGGCGACCCAGGCGCAGAGGGAGGAGCAGGATGGTGCGAAGCTTCATGATTTGTGTGGAACTGGTGTCGCGGCACTCTGCAGAGCGCGGCAGTGTCGAATCCGCGCAGGATTTAATCCAGGCAGGAACTGCCGTGCGATGTGCAAGAACCCACACAAAAGACGTTTCGAATTTCGGAAAGATCGAGTGCATGCTAAGTGGGCATGTGCGGGCTTCCAATCCGTGCCCGTCACTGACTGAGAAGAAGAGCGTTCGGCCACAGTGCGAACGAGCCCCTTCAACCCTTGATGCACACCTGCCAGTCGCCGCGCACGTCGGTGCACAGCCGCAGGTCCTCATCCAAGTAGAGCACCTCAAACCAGCCGGAGCCGACCGGAGGGAGAGGCAGCTGGACGGAGCGCCACTTGGCCGCACACGACTCGAACCGGAAGTTGACGCGCCCACCCTGTGCCTGCGGCTCGCACGAGGAGCCAACACGCAGGAAGCCGCCCTCGAAGCTGATCTCGTTCGAGAGGGAATAGTCGAAGGCGCCGCGTTGGGCGCCGCGTTCGTCCGCCGCCGCCGTCCGCCCGATCGTCTGGCTGGCGCCCTGGCAAGGGAGCCCGAGGAGGCCCGAATTCGTCAACGCGAGCAGCTCGGATTCTGTCGTCCAAACCACGCGCCAGGTGCCGAGTAGCTTGGTCGACTGGGCTGGCCGTGCGGTCGGGTTGAGCTGCTCGAGCTCCCGAATGAGATTGATGATGCGAGCACGCCCGGCCTCGTCCGTGGCTGCACCGAGGCGCTGCCCCTCACACGCCTGCATGAGCGCCGTCTTGAGCGCGCGCCGCTGCCCTGCGGCGGCCATAGTGCTCGACACGACGCGCCAGAACGAGGCGGGCGCTGCCTCCTCCGGGGGGGCCCGCGTCAGGTAGAACAGGTACCTGCACTCCGAGGCCGATGAGAGGTCGAATCAGAGCGTACTCAGAGCGCACTCAGGGCGCACCCAGAGCGCAATCAGTTAACTCAGAGCGCAATTAAGGTAATGGCGTACGAGGTAATGGCGGTAATCAGAGCGCAATCACGGGTAATGGCGTACGAGGTAATGGCGGTAATCAGGGCGCAATCAGGGTAACGGCGTACGAGTCAGGCGACTCGCCCTCTCCCTGCTTGATCAGACCGAGCTCACGCGCCGTCGAGCGCCCTCCGTCCACGCCTGCGCGCACGACGCGCGTGTCGGCGTCCGTGTAGGTGAGCAGCCACGTACGCTCCGTGCCTGTGGGGAACTGGATCGACGGCAACGCCACACCGCCGAGCGTCGCCGTGAGCGTGCGGAAGGCGACGCGAAGCGCGGCCTTGGAGGCGGACGGCTGCTCAAAGGTGGCCGCCAGTGAGAGCTGCACAGCGCCGCCGAAGAGGCTCAGCTCATTGCGATACGTGCGGCTGGCCACGTCGACGATTTGGAACGCACGGCCTCGGAGCGGGCCCAGGGCTCCGTTAGACGGCGGAGGCGCGTCGCTGAATCGAACGCGCCACGCACCATCGAGGGCGGCCACCGCGGTGGAGGCTCCTGTGGGGTTGCGGGCCTCGAGCGCACGGCACTTTGCATCGATCTCGTCAAAGGTAGCAGAAGGTACTCCCAGTGCCGGGTCGCCGTACGGAGCGAGCAGCTCGAGCACGGAGCTCTTGAGGCGTGCAGTGCCTTCGGCTTCAGGCAAAGCCCCAATGCTGCGCTGGGCGAGCTCGGTGACTATGGCTACCGCACGTGAAGAGTCGTACTTCACCGTGAGTGCGGCGAGCGCGGGGGGACCGCGACGAAACTGACTGACTGACTGACTGAGTGCGGCGGAGGCGAGGAGGATGACGTGCAGCATCGCCGACGACGACTTGACAGACTGGACGAAATCGCCGTGAACGGAGCGTGGAAGCACAGATAACGGTAGTACAATTTAGTCTGTGCATCACCTGGGGATGCATTGGCACTTGGTGCGTTAAAGCGAGTACCCCGGTACAGTACGGGTATACCTCCAGCACACTCTGTGAAAAATTGTCCCTGCACTTCCTCTCACATGCTGAACCACACGGTGGCTGCTGCCTTCGCCCGTGCGCACACGTCGGTATCGTCGCAGGAGGAGCTGCTCGGCGTGGCGCTCGAGGCGGCTCTCGAAGATGGCGACGAGCCCGCGATGAAGCAGCTCATGCTGTCAGCCATGCGAGATGACAAGGCGAGCCTGCTCGCAATATGCAGCGAGTTGATCTTCGCGTGCTGCGAAAAGGGCTTTGCCCAGGTGGTGAGCCTGATGCTGGCCAACGGCGTGGATACCATGCTCTCACTGCCCAGTTCCCAGCAGACTCCGCTCCACGTGGCGTGCGAGCATGGGCGTACGCGCATCGTGCAGGTCCTGCTCACAGGCCGTGCGCAGGTCGACGCGCGGGATCGCCACGGGTTCTCGCCGCTCGGCATCGCGGCAGCGCACGGCGAACTTGAGATCGCACGACTGTTGCTCGCGATGGGTGCCGCCGTCGACGGCGCGAGCAACGATGGCACGACACCACTCCTTGCGAGCTGCGCCAGCGGGCACTTGCCGCTTGTGCGGCTGCTGCTCTCCCGCGCGGCCGACGTGATGGCGATCCAGGGCAGCGGCGAGACGCCTCTGAGCGCCGCGGCACGTCGTGGGCATGCTGGTTGCCTCGCAGTGCTGCTCGGGGCAGGCGCGCGCGACCACGAGCCTTCGCGGCCGCACCATCGACCGCCGCGCGTGTCGGCACTTGAGGCAGCGCTCGTGGCCTTTGAGGCCACAGGGAGCGCACAGCACGCAGCGTGCGTCGAGATGCTCCGACGGGGACGCACGGGCGCCGTGATGGGCACACGGCCGCCGGCGAACCGAGAGGGCGCCGTGGCGGGCGCGGTCGATGCGTCGCAGCAGCGCACGAGCAGCAAGTGCCCACTGGCGCAGCTCGCAAGGAGCGGTGTCGTGCCATCGTCGCTCGCGCCGCCGACGATGCCGAGGACGACGCCGAGGACGACACCAGAGGGGCAGGCGGACGCAGCAGACGCATCGAACGCGTCGTTACGCCAGACAGAAGCGTTGCTCAAGTGCGAGCTCGCTCGCGCCGCACTCGTGGCCGAGCGCCGGCTGCAGGCCGCGCCGGCCGCGTCGACGAGCGTTGTGGCGGGCACGACTTCGTTGAGCGAGAGAGAGGCGATCCTAATTAGGGAACTGGAACGGGCAAGGTCGGCGCACGTGGCGCAGGCGGCACGCGCGGCCTCGGTGCGGGCGGCAGACGCGGCGCACGCGGCGCAGCTCGCTGCGGAGATGTGCGCAGATCGGCTGCTCGCAGAGGAGGAGATTGCACAGATTGCGAGAGGCGTTGAGGCGTCGTCTCGAGCACATGCGGCAGGCAAAGCCAAGGGGAGGCGAAGGGCGCGAAAGGCGCGCGCTCGGAGGCCCGGAGAAGCCGGTTCACATTCACACTTCGGAGCAGCCGGCTCGAGCGAGGTGGAGCCGGAAGATAGGCATGCACGCCTCGCTGGCGATGACAACGTCGGCGTTCACACTCACACATCGGAAGATAGGCATGCACGCCTCGCTGGCGATGACGACGTCGGCGTTCACATTCACACATCGGAAGATAGGCATGCACGCCTCGCTGGCGATGTCGACGTCAGCGTCGCCGGCGGCGGCGGCGGTGACGACGTCGGCAACGGTGGCGGCGGCGGCGGCGGCGGCGGCGACGACGACGGCGGCGGCGGCGAAGACGGCGGCGACGGCGACGGCGGCGGCGACGGCGGCGACGGCGGCGACGGCGGCGGCGGCGGCGGCGGCGACGGCGGCGGTGGCCGGGGCGATTGCAGTGCCCTAGGCGGCAGCGGCGGTAGCGTGGGCGGCAGCGACGTTGGCGGCACCGGCACGCTTGGCGGTGGTTCTCCGAGCGGCGGGCTGGATGCCAACCACCTGACGAACCTGACGAACCTGACGAAGCCCGGGCTGGACGCCAACAACCTGCCGGGCGCTTTCCTGTGCCCGATTACACAAGAGCCCATGGTCGACCCGGTAGTGACGGCCGACGGGCAGACTTATGAGCGCGAGGCCATCCAGAGGTGGATAGAGCAACAGCGGCGCCGCCAGCTGCCGTGCACCTCCCCGCTAACGGGCGAGCCGCTCGAGCATTGCAAGCTGGTGCCCAACGTGGCGCTCCGAGGCCTCATCCGCGAGCTGCTTGAGATCAGCCCTTGAGCTTGTTCGGCTTCACATGTTACAGTACGGTGCGGCGGACTTGTCGAAGCAAACTTTTACAAACATGCCGGTCCGGTGTCGGCTGAGCGGAGCCCATTCACAGTCATTTCACACTCGAGCAGCTCAGAGCTTCCGTGATGGTGACGGTCTCTCTCGCACGCCGCCGCGTCCGCGTCCGCGACCATGGCGACGATCAAGGAGGGTAAGCTACTCAAGCGCTCGCCCCAGTCGCCGCTCCTCTTCGGCGGCAAGAAGATGCAAGAGCGCTTTTTCATCCTCCGCGCCGACGCGCTGCTCTACTATCTGCCGAGCGACGTGGAGGGCATCGCGGCGGGCCGCAGTGGCGAGTCGTCGTCGCGTTGCAAGGGAATGATCATGATCGATGATGTGGTCGGTGTCTATCGCGCGTCCGAGCTGCCCATGGAGTCCAAGGGCATGCAGGAGATGGCACGCAGCCTCATGCCATCGGAAGTTCCCGCGACCATCTTCATCCCTGTGGACAACGGCTATGGCGGCGTGCGCATCTATGAGTTGCACGACAGCGATGCGGCCGGCGCCGCCATCTGGGTCGAGACGCTCCGTGCTGTGGTCCACTTACGAGGCCACCCTTGGATCGGAAGACCAATGGCTCGTGTGCCAGGGCCGCCGCCGCCGCCGCGTTCTGCATCTCGAGGGCGCGCAGCGCATCGAACGTCTCCGTCGAAAGAGCGCTCGCCGCATCCTGCGCCGAAGTCGCCGCCCAGTGCGCCAAGTGGGAGGCGGGCGGGAGGGCAGAAGGCGTTGGTAAGGCGGGTGGCACACGGACCACTACACGTCACTCAAGCTCGCGTGCGCGTGGCGGGTGCAGCATCCGGCTCTCTGGGCGCGCTTCGAGATAGGCCGGGCACAGGTGCGCTCACCACGGCGCCCTACTCCCCACAGGTGCGCTCATCACGGCGCCCTCCTCCCCACAGGTGCGCCGCGAGTGTCAGCGACTCGAGGCGCTCGGGAAGGGCCTCGGCCCGACGCCCGCTGGGCTACCTGTTCTCACCGAGGTCAAGACGCGCGCGCTGCCCGGAGGATGCGACGCTGAGGCGCGTGAGCAGTTCCTGCTCCACGGCACGAAGCCCGAGACACTCCTCGCTATCCTTGCTAATGGGCCGAATGAGCGCTTCTCCTCTGGCCTGTTTGGGAACGGGACGTATTGTGCGTCTCTCGCTCGAGGGCCGTGAAGCTGGCGTGCCTGGCTGTGAAGCTGGCGTGCCTGGCTGCGGTTGCTGCCGCCGCTGCAGCCGCTGCCGCTGCTGCCGCTGCCGCTGCCGCTGCCGCTGCTGCCGCCGCTGCTGCTGCCGCTGCCGCTGCCGCTGCTGCCGCTGCCGCTGCTGCTGCCGCTGCTGCTGCTGCTGCTGCTGCCGCTGCCGCTGCCGCCCTGTTGATGAACGCACTCATCCGGGGTCGTCTCACGCCGAGCAGTCGCAGAAGATGCAGCCAAGATCGATCAGTACACGGGCCTCGATCCCGCCTACGATAAAAAGTCGGCGCTGCATGCCCGCCTGTACAAGCAGACTCGCCACCCTGGCAAGGTCTTCTACTGCCTAGTGTGCCGCGTCGCGCTCGGGCACTTCATTCGCACCAAGGAAGGCGCACCGACGCGCCGGCGGGCGCTCGAAGCGACAACCGCTCGGCAGAGAATGTGTTCGCGCTCGCAGGCAACACGCGCGAGCTTGCGACCGTGACTGGCGTGACACCGCCAGTCCACTTCCATGCGCTTGTGGCCGAGTGCGGCCAGCGCATTGCGCGCTTTCGCGAGTTTGTCGTCTTCCGTAAACGAAGACAGCGATGGAACCCGCACCCGCACAATGCACACTTATCCCGCTTCTCCCGCGGCGTGCTTCGCTGGGTGCGCGCGTTGAGACTCGTGTCCCCGGCTCGCTTCTCGCTATGGAGCAGACGGCGAATATGTGTACCCGGAGCTGTTGGTCGCTTACCAGCGCATCGGCAAGGATGGGCGCGCTGTTGGGTGAACGGAACGTGCAAGCGTGATACGGGCGCGCACCCAGCGCGGTGAGGCTCCGCTGTTTGAGATGCATCGGCCTACAACGGATGTCGGGGGCGGACCGAGCCTGCTGAGCGGCCTCCGAGACCGACCAAATGCCCAAATGCCGCCAAACGTTTCAATCCACATCACATGGCACGCCTCCGCGCCGACTTCTCAAGATTGACGGAACGAAGGTAACTATTATGAATTGGCGGAAGAGCGCTATCTGCCGTGCGTGGAGGGCTGCCCAGGGCGGCCGCCGACCGGACCTTTTCGGATGCATCCACGGAAGGATGTCGTCTTTCGTTTCATTGCTGTCCGCTCGGGTACAACGAAACCGATCCGGCTCGGTGGTTATTTTTAGGATTTACGTTAGTTCATTCGATTTAGCTATCTCCGCCATCCATACGATACGATTGTACTACTTCGTGGTCTCCCGGACCACGCGCTGCGCCGAGACACGCGACATCCGCCGCGATAGCCGATACACCCGACCGCGCACGAACTGGAGACCGGACACTCAGCTCGGCTGTACACAGTCACGGCCCGACACCAACACGCGACAGCCACCCTCGTCCCTCCGCTCCGAGACCGGACAATCTCACGCGCACTATACCTGTCGTCGTTGCACTGTCGAGATACTGTCGAGAACGAGATACACGAAAAGCCGCCGGGACCCTTCTCGAAGTCTGACGGCGCGTGCATGCCTCCATCCGGCGCCTACTGGGGGAGCTTAAGGGGAGCTCAGGGGGAGCTCAGCCTTGAGCCTACACATGCCATAGTCCACGAGCTCATCCTCAGTCTCTCACTCAGATCTCAATCTCCGATCAATCCTCCAGGCTCGCCCTCAGTCACTGAGGGGCCGCCTGCATCGCCTGCAGCGTCGCCTGCAGCGTCGCCCAAGGAGGTCTCGTGGGTACCCCGTGGGACTCAGCCACTAAACATGGAACGCGGCTCAGCACAGCCATGAGTCGCGTGGTCGACTCTCACAGCCATGAGTCTGTTCACAGCCATATGAGTCGCGTGATGAGTCCATCCGAGGTGCGTCCAACAAATCTCCAACGAGCTCAGTCGAGGGCGACTGAGCGAGGGCGACGGAGCTCGTCGAGGGAAGCGAGCTCAGTCGAGGGAAGCGAGCTCAGTCGAGGGCTATCGAGGGCGACTGAGCGAGGGCGACGGAGCTCGTCGAGGGCGAGGGCTCAGCTTGGCCAAATGTCGAAGCCCACAACGGAATGTCCTCGGGCTTTGCGACAGTCGACTCGGCAAACACGCCCGCGCACGGCAGGAGCAAACTCGTATCGATCCCCCAGTCGGTCGATGCCTCCCCTGCCGCCTCAACGGCGCAAGAGGGTACCAAAGGGTATCCAAGGGGCTCTTCCCACATGCCAACAGCGACCTTGCAAGGCAAGGGACTGCTGCTCGAGCCGGCGCCTTCCGCATTATAAGCCGCGGGCCAAGATGCAAATGGAGCTTGCTCAAGCAGCAGCCCCGTGCGTTGCAAGGTTGCTGTTGGCATGAAGGCGCGCTCGCGCTTCGCGGCCTTGGGGCTCGGCTTGAGACGCGCCTTGCCGAGCGCCTGGCGACGCGAATTGGGCTGACCTTTGGGCTGTGAAGCCTGGGCCGCCGCGGCTGCCGTCGTCAGCCCGAACCCGAGCGCCTTGAGCAGAGCCTTCCGCTTTGCGTCCACCGTGTCCCCTTGGTGGTCGCCCAGCTCGTGCAGCGCCGCGGCGGCACATCCCTCGGGCTCCGCCAGAGTTTGAGCCCCATCTGAAGCCCCATCGGGACCCTCTGCCATAGGCGCGCGTGAGGACGTCGGCTGCTCGTCAAGCTTGCACTTTCCTTGGCTCGACTTGGATGGCGGTGTTTCGGGTAGCCCCCCTTGAAGGCCCCCGTACGGGTAGGGGAGCTCTGCGGTGAGTGAGCCGTCAGCGGCGGCAGAGGGCGCCACGATCGCCGCCCCCTCCTCCGCCCACTCGCCCCCCCCTTCGTCTTCCTTGACCGCCTCCTGTAGCCCCTCCTCCGACCCCTCCGCATCCAGCTGAGACGACCCGTCCGCCCCTTGCAGCTCATTGAGCTGCCAGCTCGTGCCCGTGCACTCCTCGACGCCTCTCTCCTCGACGAATTTCTGTGCGCGCCGCAGCGCAGTGCGCTTGTTCGCATTGTACCTGTTCTTGATGTCGTTGTCGCTCCGCCCCTCAAAGCGTTTCACAATCTCCGACCAGCGCGTGCCCATCTCGGCCACGGCCTGGGCGATCATGATGTCCTCCATCGTCGTCCATTTCGACTTTTTGATCTGGGGCGCCAGATGGTTGTGCCAGCGCTCGCGGCACTGCTTGCCCGTGCGGCCGGGCACGCTCTTGGCGATCTCGGTCCAGGTGTTCGTGCCGATGCTCTCAACCACGCCCACGAGCATCCGGTCCTCCTCAGCATTCCACGGGCGCCGCATGGACATCTTGTTGGCGGTCGACCCGTCCGGGCCCACACTCTGCAGCGAGGTATGAGCGTCCTCGTGGTGCTCTGGGGTTCCAAGGGGCACCATGGGCACCACAGGGCAAGTATAGGGCATGGACATGAGCCCGTTGACCATTGCGGCCGCGTTCAAGACCGCCGTCGCAGGCGGCACCACCCCGGACCAAGGCATGCCGAGCACGTGCCCCATCGGGATGTTTGGGTAGAACGACGTAGAGCTCGCTAGATCGCCCGTGTGCGGAGTGAGTGAGTGGGTGAGAGTGAGTGAATGAGTGGGCGGCTGGCAGATGGGTTGGCTGATGGGTGGCGTCGGATGTGGCAGCGAGGAGCGACTCGGCAACGGTATGGGTATCGGTCCCGTCCACGGCACTTTCATTCGTGGCCCGGCTGTGTCTGCGAGCGGCGGGTCCATGCAAAAAAATCTAGATGCGTCTCGGTTGTCAGTTGTCACAACGAGCGACGTGCAGTTTGGTTTTTGTCTTTCAGGCATGCATGCGCCCGCCACAGCCAGCCTCAATGTCGACTGCCCCGGTCCTGCAGCTCCAAACCCAAGATGTTCACTCGCTCAACGGCGCGTCACGTGTTTAGTGTGAACAGCTCGCTGTAAAATCTCCGTGACCTTATGGCGCATTTCTATTGCCTCGACTGTGCCGCCCTGACGCCTGACGACTACAAGGCAGAGGTGCCTGTGGAGCGTTGGCTCTCACTCTGCAAAACGGCTGGCGCGTCGGGCTTCGGCAAGGGCGAGTTGACGTCTATCTCCTCGCCTCCGGCACACGTTTTGATTGAGCGCTTCTTTGGCTTCCCGTTCTACATGCTGCTCAACGTGCTGCCATTCCTGCTCCCGCTTGCTTGGGTGTGCGGCGTGCTGAAGCCGCTCTTGCTCTTCTATGTGGGACCGCTCTTCGTCGGCTTCGTGGCGTGCAGCCTCTTCCTGCCCCGCGCTAAGCTCGGCAAGACCATGAAGGAGCTCCAATACGCATACACGGAGCGGAACACGCAGCTGTACCTCTCGCTCAAGATGCTCTGGCCGGCCTCGCTGCATTTCCCCAAGCTTGCCGAGCAGCCCTTGCTGTTCGCGGTCATCCCACATGGATTCGCGCCGTTGGGCATCACCGCCTACCCTCTCTGGTCGAAGCTGTTCTCGAGGCGTCTCACGCGCTGGACGACCGCACCCATCGTGCTCAAGATCCCCATCGTGGGCGCCGGCCTGCGCGCCATCGGCTACCTGCCGGCCAAGGCCCACGCCATCGAGGAGACCCTCACCACCAAAGACCAGAGCGTCGGGGTCGTGCTCGATGGGATCGCTGGGATGTTCCAAAACGGGCCGGTAGAGAAGGCCTGGGTCCAGAAGCGCAAGGGTATCGTCAAGATCGCGCTGCGGACCGGCGCGCCGCTCGTGCCCGTGTATGCCTTTGGCCACACGCGCCTTTGGACGGTGGTCGCCGACCCGTTTGGTCTCCTCGAGCGCCTCTCGATTGCCCTTGACGTGGCGCTTGTGCTCGGCCTCGGCGTGTGGGGCTGGCCGCTTGGACCTCCGCAGCGTGTGCCGGTGCTCCTTGCGTGCGGCGAGCCGATCGTCTGCCCGAAGACGCTCGAGCCCTCTCAGGAGCTCATCGACGAGTACCATGCGAAGCTCGTCGCAGGCTACCAACAGGTCTTTGAGCAGCACAAGCATGCATACGGTTGGGGGCACAAGGAGCTTAAAATTGTCTGAGAGAAGCGCATGGCGAAGCGCCCGGCCGCGGGCGCGGCTTTTGCAGTAACACACTCAATTTTCAGCTTGTGTTCAGTTACTTTGCATGTGCGTGGCCCCGGCAGTGCAAGCATCCTTATGGTAGGGTTTCATTCTTATGATCGCTACAGTGAATTACGAATGTCGGCGCGGGGAGTACTCCGGGAGATGCCGAAGATCCCGAATCGCCGGCCCCGCATCGGGCCGCGTGGACCGGACCGCGCCTGCACGCGGTGGCTAGTATGGAACCAACACTGCTCGTGTCTCTCTCATGCCCCCAAGCCTCAGAATGGCCATCCGCCCTTTTTCTTATTTGCGGCCTTTGCCGCCATCTCCTGCCTCAGGCGCTCCTCAAGGCTGGCCGTCGTAATCTTCGGCGCCGGCTCCTCCTCCTCCTCCTCCACCCGCGTTGGTGTCACGACGCCAGAGAATAGGCCCTTGGGTGCAGCAGGCTTTGTTGGCGTCACAACGCCCGATGTGCTGCGCTTCACGCGCGGCGGCTCGAAATCGATGACGCAGTCGCGCTTCGGCATGCAGGCAGTGCACGCCGTCACTCGCTCGCCGTCGACAAGAACGTCGCAAATTCTGCACGTGCCTTCCATGCACGAGTAGCGGATTGGGATGCCCACCGCGTCAGCGACCGCCTTGAGCTTCTGCCCCGCAATCGCCTGCGTCTCCACAATTTTTTGCTGCTCAAACATCTTTGTCGGCGGCGGCCCTTTGAAGGTGATTTTGTGGTACACGGCCTGCTTCTTTAGCCCGGCCGGCCCAGACTTGCCGAGCGTGTCGTCGTTCTCGAATGCCGACGCGAGCGAGTCAAAGAAGCCCATCTGCGCGCTCCTGGCACGCGGCTGAATCGGCGTAAGCAGCAAGCTGGCCGTCGTCAGCGCGGTCGCCAGCGCGAAGAGCGGAAGCATGTGGATGGTCGGTCGGAAAGAATCGCACTATTCCATGAAAGTTCCAAAATTTCGGCAATCTCAGACGAAACTTGGACGGCGCGTATAATTTATAGATTTAAAAGCGTCTAAGGACGTTGGAGGAGGGCGCTCGTTGCAGACGTGAGACGAGGCCGCTGATCGCTCTCTCGTTGCTCACGCCCTCTCCTTCGTCTCTCTCAGCCACATCGCAAAGCACCTCCGAGCCGCGCCTGCGCCCTGGGCGAGACGAAGTGTGCCCTCTGCTGCCTTCTCGCACGGCGCCCATGACGGCACCTAGCTCAGAAGATGGCGATCAACGCAAAGCACGTGTAGAAGAGCGCCACCGGGTACGCTAGCAGCCAGCGGCGGTCGTCGGCATCGAGCGCTGCGACGAAGAAGAGCGACGCCGCGTTCGAGCACCAGAGCACGGCGACGGGGACGCAGAGCGCGCCGGCGAAGCCCGTCATGTTGACGGGGATCGAGAGCGCTGCGAGCATCACGAAGGGGAGTAATGAGTCGCCCAGGCATGCACTCACATGCACTCACAGGGCAATCAGGGGCAATCACCTGCGAGCATCACGATGGGGAGTAATGAGTAGCCCATGACCGACGCGGTGCGGTACACGTCGATCCCCTTGGGAGACATGAGGTTGAGCACGGCCCAGATGCCGAGCCAGCCGGTGACGAAGACGCCGTAGATGGCGCCGAATTGCACCTTGCCCTTGAAGAGCAGCAGCGTGCCGAGGAGCACCACGAAGAGCAGAGGGCCCGCGAAGTCGTCGTCGTTGCCCATGGTCGAGCCGGGCGCGATCATGGCCCGTCGCGGCCACAGCACGATCTTGGTCTTCTCGCGGATGTGCGCAAAGTCGATGCCGAGCTCGACGAGGATGGGCGGCTCGTCGGGCTCTCCCCCGCCGAGCAGCGTCGCCGAGATGGCGCGCTTCATCGACCCTTTGTCGTCATTGTAGGACGCTCCGCCGTAGCCCGTGCCGCCGCTCGTCGCGCCGCTCATCCGACCGCTCATCGCGCCGCTCATCTGCCCGTCCAGCTGCCGGCTGTAGGGATCGACGCCCATGGGGACGCCCATTTGGCCGCTCATCTGGCCGCCGTAGCCGCCGACCGGCCCACCCATTTGGCCGCTCATCTGGCCGCCGTAGCCGCTCATCTGGCCACCCATTTGGCCGCTCGGTTGGCCCGAGTATCCGTGGCCGCCGGCGCCCATCTGTCCTGTAGGTGGAAGCTGCGGCGCGGCCGGCGCGGAGTAGAAGCCCGCCGTCGCACCGTGCGGAGGCGGCGGCTGCTGCTGCCTGTGGCTTTCGGACGAGCCGAAGACCACGGGCTGCATCGGGTTGTTGGCGGCGCGCTCACCCGGGGTTCGCATCCCCAAGGCCCGGTGTGGGTGCGATGCTGTCGGGGGGTTCTTTGGGAGGGGCGGGGCAGGGGCACAGTTGCACATTCAGCTATGCCGGGCGATCTCCAACGATTTTCTGGCTCAGTGCTGAAATGAGCTCCAGCACGTGTCGACCTCATGCGGCGTCTATCAAGGGCGCGCCCGATGCGGTCGTGCGTGTTCAAGTTACACAGCCTACATTTATTTGTTCTTTGACCATTGCCTGGTATTAAGCAGACGTGACCGAGTGGTTAAGGTGATCGACTGCTAGTCCACGAGAGCTCATTTGAGCTGGAAACGGAGTTGACATCGATTGTGCATGCACGCGTGGGTTCGAATCCCATCGTCTGCGAGCGGGGGTTTTTTTTTTTTGTTTTTTTTTGTTTTGGGGTTTTGGGGTTTTGTTTTGGGGTTTTGGGGTTTTGTTTTGGGGTTATGTGTTTGTTGTTTGTTTGTTGTGTGTTTGTTGTTGTTTGGTTTGTTTTTTGTTTGTTGTGTGTTGTTGTGTGTTTTGTGTTTGTTTGTTTGTTTGTTGTTTGTTTGTTGTTTGTTTGTGTGTTGTGTTTTTTGTTTGTTGTTTGTTTGTTTGTTTGTTGTTTGTTTGTTGTGTGTTTGTTGTTGTTTGGTTTGTTTTTTGTTTGTTGTGTGTTGTTGTGTGTTTTGCGGTTCACGAGCCCAAGGTGACTGCCGACAGTGTCCCCCAACAGCCGATCTGTCGTTTTACTATTTCTCGAACCCCCCCATTCCGCTTGTCGTTTCACCTGTGTGTGTCGCGTTGTACCGGTGTGTTCTCTGTGGGATCTTTCGTGGAGCGTGGTTCCTCGGAGTGGTCACGCGTGCGAAGCGCCGCGGTAGTGTTGCGCGGGTTTGTCGACTTACCCCTCTTTGCTCAAGGACAACACTTTGTCTTCTATCTCTCCTGCACCACAGGGGGAGGTGGGTCAGTCTCACTTATCACGTAGGGAAGATATCAAAGTCGAGCACCTCGCTCGTTCCGTGCCAACAGCTGTGGCACTGCCATCGTCTTGCTCGAGACACCGGGCGATCCGGCGGAGCTGGGCTCGTGAACCGTCACCTTGGGCTCGTGAACCGTCACCGCATTCACGCCCGCGTATGCGACGTGTGTGTGCGGGTCAGTCCACATGTCGAGCTGCAGGCCGATGCACGGCCCCATCTTGAAATCCTTCTGTTTGCCGTCCTCACCCATTTCCTTCACTTGGAAGCCAGCTCCCTTGATGCCGCCTCCAAAGTCGTGAACCGCAATGAACTCGATGACGGTGCACAAGTAGCGCTTTTCCTTGTCGCTCGCCGAGCGGCCGGTCCAGTACTTGCCAGGCACGGAGCACTGCTTGCTGATTGCGACTGCCGTTTTCTTGAGCATCGGGTAAAAGCCAAGCGACGTTGGCGCGGGCACCTTCTTTTTGGGCGGCATTGCTCGAGTCTGCGCGTGGCCGTGCGCGGAATGCCGTTTTCGAAAGTTTCGGAAAATTGTTTTGGATGCCGCGGCGGCGCTCGAGCCAACCAGGGCCACCATAGATCGGCTACATGTAGCGTTGAGTGATCAGAACAGTAGAACTCCTGTTTACAAAGTATTCAGGAATTCCTGAATACTTCTGAATACTAAGGTTATAAAAGTATTCGAGCTCGAATACCCAGGTTATAAAAGTATTCGAGCTCGAATACCCAGGGTCTGGTCCTATTCAAGGTATTCGAACATCGAAGTATTCAAGCACCTCCCTGATTTGCCACACCCATAGCCACACCATACCGATTGCCCTCCCTCCCTCCCTCCCACTCCGTCCTTGTTCTCCTTCTCCCTTTTCCTCACTTTTTCTCCCTTCGACTCTTTTTCTCTCCCTCCCTTCCCCGGGGCACAGTGTACAAAGCCTAAAGGTAATTACCTAAGTATAGGAAAGTCCCCAAGTAGGTCAGAAAAGTGCGCCCCACAGTGTTCAAAGCCCATACAGTATGAGGCAATTACCTGAGTAGTGGGAAGGTTATGCAAAAGTCAAACATGCGCCGCAGGGCCGTCCCCTGTTCAATCTTGTACGTATGTCCACCGCGCGAGATTCTTGTTCGCCCGAAACGAAGAAAACGACCTTACGTGGCGGTGCTCCTGCAAGGCCCGAGGCCGTCACCCTGTTTGCCGCTTCTGGCAACACTGCCGTTGGTCAGGCAGGGTGGATGGCTGGAAATACCAGGCTGAAGTCGACGAGATGTGCATGCATCGTGCACAAACTTTGCCGTTGATCGAAGTGGTGTTTCAAAACTTCATCGATGTCGGCATTGAGGCCTTCTACCAGGGCGTCGCCTTCGCTGCCCGTGCTTCTACGTGCACGCCTCGGCCGGCGCCGACCCAGCCGCGGACACGGTCGCCACTCACAGGTTGTGCGAGTGGCACCAGATCCCGACGGACAAGAAGCATCGGCTGTCGTGCGACATGTACCAGGAGCAGCAGCGACTCACGCTGGTCGCGCGCCGGCGGCACCAGAGCGGTGGCGTTGCAGGCGGCGAGGCGGACGCAATGGGTGGCACAGGCGGCGCAGTCGGCGCATCTGCTCGCCGAGGTGCGAGAGACGGAGCGCGTGCTGCGCGTAGAGGTGGCTTTACTTCGTGAGCCGAGGAGGCGCAGCACGCGCGGCGGATGCGATTGACCAGCACCTTGACCAGCGCTACCATAGCCGCCACCATAGCCATGACCACCGCCACCATGGCACTCAATTCTGACCCCACGAGAAAGTCGCGGCCGAGGAGGTCGCGGCCGAGGAGGTCGCGGCCGAGAAGGTCGCAGCCGAGGAGGTCGCAGCCGAGAAGGTCGCGGCCGAGAAGGTCGCGGCCGAGGAGGTCGCGGCCGAGGAGGTCGCGGCCGAGGAGGTCGCGGCCGAGAGGGTCGCAGCCGAGAAGGTCGCACCCGATAAGGTCGCAGCCGATAAGGTCGCAGCCGAGAAGGTCGCGGCCGAGGAGGTCGCGGCCGAGAAGGTCGCGGCCGAGGAGGTCGCGGCCGAGGAGGTCGCGGCCGAGGAGGCGGCGCCCAAGGAGGCGGCGGCGGAGACGGCGGCGGCGGAGACGGCGGCGGCGGAGACGGCGGTGGCCAAGACGGCGGCGGGCGAGAAGGCGGCCGGCGAGAAGGCAGCCGCCAAGAAGGCAGCCGCCAAGAAGGCACCTGGTGGCCGAGGCCAAGGTAGCCAGGGGGCACTTATGGGCGGTCTCGTGTCGCTCGTGTCTCTGACCGCGCGCTGCAGCGAGGGCGGGGGCGGGCGGCGGGCGGTGTTGACGGTGCACAGGATGGCTGCGAGCGGCGACGCGCTCGAGGCGAGCGCTCTGGCGAGCGCTCTGGCGAGCTCGGGTGCGACGATTGTGCTGCTCGTTAAGCAGGTCCTCGAGGGCAGCTCGGAGGAGCATACGGCAGCGGCTCGGATCCTGCGCATTCTGTGCGCTCACGAGGCGTCACCGAGCGGCATCGTCGCCGTGCTCGAGCTTGCCAAGTCCTCGTGCGTCGGCGCGTCGCTGATGACCTCTGATTGGCCTTGGATTGGGCCGCTGATGACCTCTGATTGTCTTCTGCTCGAGCTCGCCATGTCCTCGTGCGTGGAGGGCTGCTGATGACCTCCGATTGGCTTCGGATTGGATCTGTGATCACCTCTAATTGGCTTCTGGTTGGGCCTCTTTTCTGACCTCATAACCTCTGATGATGACCGCTGATGACCTCTGATTGGGCTCTGATTGGGCCTCTGATCACCTCTGATGACGTCTGAGTGCCTCTCTCATCAGGTACCTCGCGTCGTTCGAGAAGCTCGCCGTCTCCATCCTCGAAGGCACCATCGAGGCCGTCGACAATCTCAAGTTTCTCGAGAACCTCAATGAGCCCTGCGGGAAGCTTGATGAAGCAGAGCCTATTGAGATCCCGGCGATGCTCCAGCCGATCTTGAACGTGGTGCGCCTGATCTGGCGCTCATCGAAGTTCTACAACACGCCCGACCGCCTCGCCGGGCTGCTGTGCAAGGTGTCGAACGAGATCATCAGCCGTTGCCGCGCCTCCATCTCGATCAGTGAGATCTTGGACATGACGTGAGCCTCTCGATGGCGGCGCTCTCACAGTCCATCTCGGCGGTCCAGGCGAGGTTCAAGATGTCAGTGCATTCGGTTGGCTCTCTGACGGGTGCTGATGAGTGCTGATTGCTTTTGATGCTGTGCTGACGGCCTCTGAGTGCATTCTAATTGCCTCTGATGGCCTCCCTCCACTTGGGATGATTGGCACTGATGGGCTTCTGATGAGCCTCTGATGACGTCTGATGGCCTCCTTCATCAGGTACGACTCCACCGAGGCCGCGGTGCGTGCTTGCGGCGAGAAGGAGCACACGGGTCGCATGTGGGCACTCGATCGCTCGTCAATCTTCGTTCAATCTTCGTCCACCTCCCTCGCCCCCCGTCCACCTCCCTCGCCCCCCCCTTCTCCGCCACCACCGTCTCCCCCACCCTCACCACCTCCCCCGTCGCCGCCACCTTCCCCACCTCCACCGTCGCCGCCGCCATCGCCGCCACCTC
>Ga0210243_100172_pt1 | contig 50491 bp, 21 predicted proteins | sample ChrtobMeP5a_32mM_FD_155461 | JGI IMG/M metagenome (GOLD analysis project Ga0210243, IMG submission 155461) | Chrysochromulina tobin associated microbial communities from unialgal haptophyte culture, Seattle, Washington, United States - P5a_32mM | ecosystem: Host-associated > Algae > Haptophytes >...
CGCCTATGTCTCCCTCTTTCTCTCCCCCAATCCCCCTCTCTCTATCTATTCTCTTCGATCTCTAGCTGTACTCTGAGGGCACGCAGGCTAGCACCCTGTGGCGTGTCTCCTCCTGGTCTCCTTCCCGTTCGTGCTCCTTCCGTTGTGTCCTCACCATCTCCGTCGACTCTCACCCCCACTGCTAGCCTCGAGAGCACATTCGATAGGCTTCCGTTAGGTTGTCTGTTGTTTATGCAGTAACTGAACTTAGCTAAAAAAGGAGGGGGTGGCTGCAGAGTTCCAAGAAGCCTGGAGTGCAGCCCGCGGCGTGCATGCATATTTGGCGTTCTTTGTTTGTAATTATCCACAAGAATCTCGCCTGAAGAATCTCTCGCTGGGGCTCCGGAGACTGCGACCGACGACGGGATAATGGACGGGATGCCGCGTGGGTGGACGATACTGGCCTTTTTTTCGGCGTTCGTATGTGTGGGCGCACTACAGCCTCCTCCGGCTCCGCGCCGCGCTGCTGCACGCACCACCGCCGCGATCAAACGGAAGAGCACCCTGAACGACCTCGACCCGACTCTCCAGAAAGCCGGACTTGCGTCGGCCCCGCGCGAGGCGACAGCATACCGGCTCAACCCGCAGCAGACGGCGGTTATACGCATCGCTCTTACCGGTGGCCCATGCGCAGGTAAGTCCAGCTGCCTCGCCCACATCACGGAGACTGCGTCGGCGGCGGGCTTTGACGTTTACCGCAGCCCTGAGACGGCGACGGTGCTCTTCAACGCCGGCGTGCAACTGCCTCTTGGCGATGTGGAGGGGATGTTCCAATTCCAGTTTTCCCTCATGCGCCTTCAGCTGGCCGTTGAGCGCAGCCTCACTAGGATCGCCGCTTCCACTGGGCGGCCCTCGATCATCATCTTTGACCGCGGCTTGCTCGACCCCAAAGGCTACATGGACGAGGCGACGTGGGCGCGCGTACTGAACGAATTGGACAGCACGTACACGGACACTGGCTTCGTGAAAAAGGGCGTGACAGAATCTTATCTCCTCAACCGCTATGACGGAGTGCTTCACATGGTGACGGCAGCCGACGGCGCGACCGAGTACTACAAGTACGGCACGGTCAAGGACGATTCGGGCAATGTGGTGATCCGGCATGAGACGCCGGAGAAAGCGGTTGCGCTGGACGTCAAGATGCGCGAGTGTTGGAAAGCGCATCCCAATCAGCAGGTGGTGGGGAATGGTCAGGGCGGCTTTGGCGAAAAGCTTGAGGCTGCGGCGGCGGTCGTGCTCGGATTGGCCAAGAAGACCCACCCGGTCGAGTTTGCCATGGCGGGAAGCCGAACTAAGCAAGAGGAGCTGGAGGCGCGAGCCATGGCGGCGGAGGAGCGCGCCACGGCGGCGGAGGAACGTGCCATGGAGGCAGAGGTGCGTGCGAAGGAGGCCGAGAAGGCGCTCGACGACGTGCGACGAGCGAGGAGCGCGTGAGACAGGACATCAGGCGTCAGGCCGGCGGCGAGGGTTAGGCGAGGGTGGGCGGAGAAACCGGTTGGAGCCGAATTGCGGAACACCCGGGGTCGGGGCTGCGATGATGCTATGTGCGAAGAAGCCCACACCCTCAGCACGCAGCCTCCAACGTCCAACCTACGTCCAACCCTGTCGTGTGCCCACCCTCGCCTCGGCTCCTGGCGCGCCTCGACCCTCGACCAGTGTATCCAGTCGACCTCGTGGTTAGCTTTTTTGAACTTTTTGTCTTTACTCTTATGAAATAGATTTTACCAATTGCGTAACATTTGAACCCAACCGAACGGAACGTGCGAGAGGTCCCTGTCGTGTCCACGCTCAGATTGAGGCATCGAGGCACCCGGTAAGCGCTCATTTTAGCGCGGCGAGTCGCGCGAAGATGTGGCAATCGCTGAGTAGGCGCGGTGACGGTTCTCTGCGGTTCGGTTAGGGATGGAGCTGTAGCCGTCATTGAACAGATCGACCCCCGCCCCCCCTCTCCACAGCGGACAGCGCCCAGGCTCACTGGTCTCGGCGGTAATGGATAATGGTACATATGTGTATTAAAGTGTAATAGCTTTCCCAGCCACGGTCGATGACGGACGGCGCGTCAGCGGCGGCCGTGTGATGAAGTAGATGAAAGAAGGTAAGAAGCCGTCTGCCGGATCGATGAGGATCCGATCTTCGAGGAGCGGGCCGACTCGCTCTTCCTCGACCTCGTCGCTCGCAGTGGACGAGTGGATATTGACTCGGAGTTGACTTTCCATGGGTGTAAAAACACACACAACTACACTCACGCGCAACACACTGCACACTGCACCTACATCGCCGCCCGGTCCGCCCCCTTGCGCCGCTAGCGCCGCCGCCTTTGCCGCCCGCACGTCACGTGCTTCGAGAGGAAGGAACAGTTGTACTCCCCGGGGAGTGCGAAGATGGCGTCTTCCTTCGCCAGCGCCAACGGGCGCGAGCTCTCTCCGCCACCGACCGCGCGCGCCCCGCCCATACTCGCGCGCCAACCCGTAGAGAAACGCCCCGTGGAGGAGCTCCACCCCAGAGCTTCCAACCAGGAACGTCGAGGCGCTTCCAACTGTGCCACCGAATCCACAAAGCCCGGCTCCATGAACCGCACTTCTACTCCGACCGCGCACACTCGACGCACGTGAGCGCCTTCAGCTCCGGTCCTCCGTTGAAGCACGCTCGGAGCCTTTGCCACGCCTCCAGCGAGATGAGCTTCATCGCGCCGGTGCGCGCGTGCTCCGGGTCCGCCGCGCCGCCGCCGTGGCGGCACAAGAGAGGCGCGTTATCAATGGGACCGGGCTCACCGGCACCTACGCCCACCCCCAGTGTCAGGCACGACTACAGCCAAGCGCTCCCGATCCAACGGCCGTCTTGGCCTTCGGCCGTGCCAAGGATCGGCACGAGCTTGTCCAAATGGCAACGCTCTGGTGCATAGCTCTGCGCACCTTAAAAAGACCATGCCCTAGCCCGTGACGGAATCATTTTCAAACCTCTCATTCTGCGGCGGTAGCACCTTTCCAGCGACCGGCAGCTCCACGATGCCAGTGACTGTGCCACACTCAGCTGGGAGCTTTTCCAAGTCCTTTGTGAGCGCCTTGCAAAGAGCTTTCTCCGAAAACATCTTGGTGGTGAATTGGCCTTCGGAGATTCGGCTCACGAGCAAAACGGTGCACCCATCGTCGTCGCCAATTGTAAAGCGCACGCCGCCATCCTGACCACCCTTTTTGTCGGGGTTCATGGACCACTCGCTCGTCGGCTTGCGGCGAAAGGTGAGAGACACGCCGTACTGCGGCTTCTCGAGCGGCAGCACCAGCATCGGCTGCATCGGCAGCACAGCGGCAAACGAGCGCTTCATCAGCCATTCTTCCAACTTTGCGGGAGGGGGGGAGGGTCTCCCAGAAGGCCTTTTACTTCTAAGCTGAGCAACTGAGCTCGTCAGCTGCATCTGAGCATCACTAGTGCGTAGTGGTTCCTGAGCCCAGGAGGTGCACCTCAAGGAACCATATGCTCAGATGCAGCTCAGGAGCTCAGCTTAGAAGTAAAAGGCCTTCTGCGCCGTCGAGCTGAAGCCCAGCTGGAAGAGTCGAGGCGCTCTCTGATATGGAGCTGAGGTGCCACCATGGCGGGGCGAGAGGCGCACGTTCAACCGCCAAGGGTAAAACGGCAGCCACCCACACGTCGGCAAAGCCACGCCCGAGCGTGTAGATGGGTGGTTCGGCGCCCTCGTTCCCTTGCCCTCGCGGCTGCAGCGAGAGCAAGTAGCCAAGCCTGAGGAGTTCTACGCATCGCTCGCGCGCCCAGTGCGGATACAGCGCGTGCGACGCTGGCGACCAAAGCTGTTCCACCGCTTCAAGGATGGCCAGGCATTCTCTGTGGCCATCGTGCAGCTCCATCTCAAGCACAATGTCATCGTCAAAGCCTTTTACGCAATGTCGCGTCCAATCTGCCACGCGATTGCCGGCCGTGTCGCGGTCATCGGGGTTGGCGCCATGACGGAGCAGCAGCCGCATGATTCCTGGCTGGCCTGTGCTGCCAGACACCATAAGAGGTGTCCAGCCTTGCACGGTGCGTAAGTTCACGGCTGCAGGTTCGGCATCAAGCAGCGCGCGCACGATCGGCTCGTTGTCGCCGTGCCTGCCGACCGTGCCCCTCGGGCCAGCAATCGCAGCATACAGCGCCGGGAAACATGGCGAGTCATCCTCATCATCCGACCCCAACACGAACGAGTCCGTATCCTCATCGTCTAACTCAAGATTTTGGAGCTGAAGATCGGCCAAATTCTCGATAGCGAGAAGGGCGCTGTCACCTGGCTGCAGTTCGGCGAGTAGAGGGGTCGGCAAGGACATCGGCTATATTCTCGATAGCGAGAAGGGCGTCGTCACCTGGCTGCAGTTCGGCGAGTAGAGGGGTCGTGCTGCGCTGGCCGACCCTCCTGAGCGTCGTGGGTCCATGTGATATTGCCCCCAACAACCCCTGTGAACTGTGAAGTCAGTCAAGGCGCTTCTAAACATCAAACAACGTTTACCTTAACCGCTTCCGTTGGGTTCATGAATGACTGTGCTAGTACGGTGGTTGATGAGAGTTTAATCGCGTGAAGAAATTGCCGCTCGACTCAAAGGGCAGACCCGGCAGACCGCCAGAATTCAGGATGCTGTCCGACAGAACCAACACGCTCGGCGCGGGAATGGGCCACTTGTCCAAGCTCGAGGAACCTCCCGAGGAGCCCGACTATGGACTTGAGCCAGTGGAGCCTCCGCCGCCGCCCACCCCGTCGGAGGAGCCCGCTCCGCCCACCGCCCCTGCTCGTTACGGTCACTCTCAGTGTGCAGAGGAGGCGCCCGTGGACACGGCCCATCTCCCGAGTGCCGGCATGGCGTCGGCTCAGCTTGCCAAGGTCAAGGTCTGGGCGAGCATGGCGCGCGACTCGGACGTTACCATCCCGATGGCCCTCGCGTGGACCACGTACCTGCTCTCATTCACGTCCTTCTCCTTCCTTTCACCGCTGCTCTGGGTTGGCGTCTGGGCCATTTTCGGCTTCTCCGCCCGCTCCGCATTTGGCACCCCGACGACCAAGCGCGCGCCTTTCACGGAGCACGACGTGGAGTCCTTCGTCCCTCAAATGGTGCGTGCGATCAATCTCGCACTCGAGGCATACCAGGACGTCATCGAGGCGCACGACCCAAAAAAGGCACTCGCCGTCGCCGTCAGCTTCGCGGTGACGTCGCAGCTCCTCGCGTACATCTCAGCACCGTTGCTACTCTTCGCGGCGGTCAACGTCGCGTGCGGCTACCATCTGCTCTGCCAGAACGAGACGGCGTACTTCGCCCTCTCCGAAGGGGCACTGGCCGCTCGCAACGCGGCGCTGCAGCTGAGCACGGTGCAGACGATGCGCTCGCACGCCTCCAAGCTGTGGGAGCTGTGGATACTCGTCGCGTTTGCGGCCCTCTCGATCTGGGCCTACTGCCTCTCATGGTCGGCCAAGCTCGTCACGCTCGGCTTCGGCCTTCTCGCGCTCAACGCGTCGGGCAGCCTGAGTGGGCCCGAGGTGAAATACCAGATGAAGCAGGTGAAGAAGACGGCGCGTCGCATGACTCTATGCGCGGGCGAAATGTTCCTCAAGGCCACGACGCCCCCCTCGAAGGGCAGCAAGGCACTCTGAGCGAGCACGCAGATCGGTTTGCAGCGGTCGGCGAGGCCGGCAGCGCAAACTGCGACGGAATGCGGCAAAGGACGCACCGACGTGACACCATGTCGAGTGCCGGCGGCTCCTGCTCAATCATGGCTCGCGCAGCTGGAGTGGTGAGGAGGGGAGACTGCACACTCGAGAGCAAACGCATGTGTGCGCGGCGCCCGGCGGCAGCCACACCAGTCGGGGAAGGCGGACCGTGGCGACGCGGGGACAGGCAGTACAGCTGATGAGTGATGTGTATACTTCTTTCTACGTACGCTGGTAGCTCGTAGGGGTTTGCGGTTTGGAGACATGCGGTGAGATGCGGTCTAGTAGACGTACCGGGTTGGTTCTCAGTGGTGACGTTGCCGTGTTCACAGATCACACATTGCTTCCTCGTCGGCGCGTTCGGCGTGTTGCATCGAACCTCGCCAATACACTCGCGCGTCGTCGAAAGAGCTCAAAGAAAGCGCCGCCCCGGGCGCACTCTTGTCTCTCATCCGGAACCCTTTCCATGTGCTCATTGGTTTGCGCACAATGCGCAACACGGTGCTTGCGTGATGCTCAGTCTATCGCTGCTTGCAGCCGCCACTGAACGAGTGAGCGGCAGCGTGCCGTCCGCCGTTGCCATCAGAAGGTTCGGAGCTCCAGCGAGGCTTGAAGAAAAGCTTCGTAAATGGAACGATAGCACTGCAGAGGACTTGGCTCTCTTGTTGACTACTGGTACCGCGTCTGGGATATCAATCACGCATCGGCGCCGACTGATCGATTGTTCGAGAGGTGCTGCTCTCTGCGACGGCGCAGCTGATGACGGAATCGAGACCGAAGCGAAAGCTGGCGAAGGAATGCGGCAGCACCTCGAGGGTCGTCGACTCTGGCATAGCACTCGCTTTAGCTGCAGCGATCTTCGCCCTCCAGGCAAGTGCTCTGGGAAAAAGGCCGCAGGTGAGTGCGCTAGCAATCTATGGGGCTGCGATCGCACTTGCGGGAAGTGTGATCCCAAGAAGAGCGAGCTTGATGAGGTCGATGATCAGATGCCGGCTTCTACAGACCCAATGTGCAAGGACGAGAAGCCGAGAGACAAATGTCGTGTGCTGAGGAACGACGGCAGGTGCGAGACGTGGGGATGCGACAGAACCTGCGGCAAATGCGCCGACGTGCGGAAGATGCTGGCAAGTGCAGAGATGAAGATGATCAGCCAGCGCTCTCGGAAGTCGGAGTGGTGGGTGAAGTACATGAGGGAGACTGGCGGGTATGCGACTGTCATCGTTCCCACGCTCTGCAAGCGGATCGACCGGCTGGCGCTGCTCGTTAAAGAGCTTTCTTCGATGAGTTGCATCGGCGAGGTGATGATCGTGTCTCGAGATCCGTGCGTCGTCAGAGTGCAGGAGATGCTCGAAAAGAACGCGGCCGTGATCAAGGCTCGATCGCGGGCGGGCGTGAAGACGACAGCTGTGGACATGGGCGGCTGGGACCAGATCTACGGACCGGCGGCGCGCTTCGTCGCGGCCTCTAGAGCTCGTGAGAGTGTGCTCGTCCATTTGGACGACGATGAAGTTCCATGCGAGAAGCAGGTGTGCCGGCTGGCACTGCATGCGCTCATGGAGCCCATCGGTCTGTACGGCCACCACAAGCGCGTTTGCACCGATCGCGGATACACAACGCCAGGTAACCCGATGAACACCAATCATTGGCACATAACACCTTTCAATGTGCTGCTCACATTGTTCGCTTCTACCTCACGATTTGTGAACGACGCGTTCTTGCGCAAGTTCGACGGATATGCCGAGCCACTTGCGAGTACGAGAGGCAACGGTGAAGACCTTGCGTACAATCACTTTCTGCTCAGGCACTTCAACAGGACGCCGACCTACGTGCGCAAGGCCACTTGCGAGGAGTTGTACATCAATGGCAGCGATGTGTACGAGGGCGGCTTCTCGAAACTGAACGACGAGGTGGGCATCTCGGCAGGGGTCCACCACTACCGGCTACGCCGCCGCATATGCAAGCACCTTTGGAAGCTCCCGGATTGGGGGACGATCGGAAAAGTCGGCCCAATCGATCCTGACCGGCTCACCCCAGGAGAGGAGGAGGAGGACGAGGTTAGTGGGCGTTCGCAGCGCAAGGGCAGCCTCAATGCGCAGGCCACTCGACAAGAGTTAGACGCTCTTCTCTTATGGAGCCGCATAAGGAAAGAGGGTACCACCAGCAGTAGCGCGAAGAACAGGAAGCCCAGCATGGACCAGCAACGTGAAGGACGAGCACGAGGTCGCGTAACCAAGACCAAGACAGCTGGAAGCAAGACCCCAGGAGAGGAGGAAGGCGAGATGAGTGAGGACCTCGAGTATCGCTATGCGGTGCGTGCAGAAGATTTAGTACAAGATGCTCGATCTCGTGCTCGAGTCTATTGACTACTCCAGGCCGTCCAGCCGGTAGGTATGATTTGTTTTTATGGAGGACTCCTCAACGCTCAAGTCGGTCAAGATAAATCAAAGCTGTGAGGCCACAGCCCGCGCCGCACACAGCCGTGGGGACAGCAGACGTGTTGTATTGAATGGCGAGATCTATCTACGCTATATGAAATGAAGCAGACAAGGATTGCAGTAGTGTCCCGTTCAAGTTCAAGTTAATATACATAAACAAGTAACAACAGACAAACCTATCGGAAAGCCTATCGAATGTGCTCTCGAGGCTAGCAGTGGGGGTGAGAGTCGACGGAGATGGAGATGAACTTGAACTTGAACTTAGTGTCCCGGTTGCTTGAGGGGTCTGGTGTATGGCGCTGCGCTGAGCCGGGCACGGGATATTTTGGGAATGGACGAGGCACTCAGGCGCCTATTCGTCAGCGTCGAGAGGACGCGAATTTTCGGCCCGGAACCCAGCATACTCGGCAGCTTAACGGTCAGCGCTACTGCCGGTGCCGACAGCAGTCGTGCTTGCAGCGATCCGAAAGCGGCAGGCGCCGAAATCGTTTGGAACTGGAATGTGCAAATCACGCCGACGGCGGGTTGCACAGAGGTGATTGTAGCATTGAACAAGCGTACATTCCTTGGCGGAGTGGATGTCCTTGGACTTGTGTCTGTGCCACTGTCAGCGCTATGGGATCAGCAGTCTCACAGCTTTCAACTGCCGATTTCTGCTGCCACTCCCAAAGACCCGAGGGAGCGCAAGGAGCGCATTGGCGAGATCATCATGAGTCTTCGCTATGCGGACTACGAAGCGCTACGCCAGCACCTGATGGGGTCAGAGATGGCAACGCCGGTGGCTTTCGAGTATCCAGCCGTCCAGCCGCTGATCGGTGCGAGCACGAGCAGCAGCAGCAGCAGCAGCAGCAGCAGCCACGCCTTCCGACCGCCGCCGCCGATCGCAGTGCCCGCATCACCGCCAACACGCGCAGCGAATGCGGCGCGAGCGGCGCGCTCTTCTGTCCAGCCGTGGGCATCACACGGCGAGGAGGTCGGCTTCGTGTACCAGGACATGAACAGCCACGCCGAGCTGCTCCACGAAAAGGCGGAGATTCTCGCCACACGTACCGAAGCAGCTGGCGCACGATTCGCGCGCAACCTCTTGCGTGCGTCGGTGCAGCGGCTGGTCGATAAGCGGCGGCTGGTCGCCACGGAGCTTCGCCGCATGGAGAATGAGCGCGTCTCACTCTCCACACAGCTCGCGCTGCTGCACCAACAGGCTGCCGACGCCTTCGGCGAGCTGCCCGATCAGATCGACCCGGTCTACGCGACGATGCAACTGCTGGACGAGGCGGAGGCGCGGCACGCGGAACGGCTCGCCGAGCGGCGCAAGGCGCACCTCTCGACGGTGGGGACGCTGCAGACCGAGTACATAGGCGCGCTGCGCGACATTCGAAACGAGGCCGTGCGGACCAGTTACGAGCCTCACCGCGCTCACGATCCGATCGCGACTTTGGCTACGAACGACTCGGCTGCCTGGCCGACCGGCAGCCCCAACCCGACGTTGGCCGAGCGGTACAATGCGCTGCAGCGGCAGGTATTCGTGCTCGAGACACAGCTGCAGCAGCATCGGGATGCCATTCTCCAACGCGACGCGGCCCTCGCTGAGGCCGAGTCGCAAGTGCTCAAGTGCCGCGGCTTGGCTCTGGTGGCCGACGAGCGAGCTGTGGCTGCCGAGCGGCGAGCGGCGGAGGCGGAGACGATGTCCAAAGCAACCAGATCGGAGCTGGGTAGGACGCGCGAGGAGCTGCAAGCGCTGCGCAAGGTCTCCGAGGGGCAAGGTCGCTCAATCGAAGCCTGGAACGCTGAGCGGGAGGGGCTGCTACGCGCGGCTGCGGAGGCGGAGGATCGGTGGAATCGCGAGGCGGCGGTGGCGCGGATCGAGCACGAGAGGGCGATGCGTTCGCTAGAAGAGGATCTCGCGTTCGAGACCGCCTCCCGTGAGTTCGACCGGCGCGAGGCCCAGCAGCTCAACGCGGCGCTTCGATCTCAGCAGCGAGGTCAACCCTCCCTGGGCGAGGTCGCGCCGCCGCTTGAGGCGGAGGCGACACCACCGAGGAGGCCATCTCGTCCCAAGCTGCCCCCGTCCTCGGGCGCGCCTCCAGCTGCGAGCATCCGTCGAGAAGGGCACGCGCAGCTTCCCGCCCCAAGCGACCAATTGAGCGGTCGCTCCGCGTCGACGCCCCGGAGAGTGGGTACGCCTCCACGGCAGCCCTTAGCTGCTCCGACCGATGGGGCGGCTGCAAGAGCAGCCAAGTCGAAGGCGTCGGCGCCGAGTGCTGCGAAGGCGTCGGCGCCGAGTGCCGCGCAGCCGCAGTCCGCCGTGAAGGCGAAGAAATCAGCCTTGAAGCATTGAGGAAATAGCATATGCGAATTTTGGAGCAGGACTGTGTCTCAAGTGTCTCGAGACTCGAGGCGTTTGCGTTCCCCCCGAGGGGCTGTTTCGGTATAGACTTGACTTGACTTGACTTGTCTGGACTTGACTTGACTTGACTTGTCTTGACTTGACATCGTGGCGTCGTGGTATATCCCCGCCCGCGCGGACTCCCAACCAGTGCACCTCGAAAGTGGACAACATGCACGTCAAGGAAGGAGCAATGGCCGCCGCAGCAGATGACCTCAAGGCAGCGAGGATGGTGGCGCAGGCTAAGGCTGCAGTGGCTCTCGAGGCGGCGAAGGCTGTTGCAGCGGCAAGAACAGCTGCTTTGGCAGAGGCCTTGGCCGCTGCGGCAGTCGAAATCGAGGCGGCGAGGGTAGAGGCGGAGGCGAAAGCTGCTGCGGTAACGGCTGCTCGTGCGGCGCTCGAAACGGCTAAGACTGAGGCCATGGAGCAAAAGCCCTTGGAGCAGGAGCGTTTGGATGGAACTGCGGATGCAGCCAAGAAGAAGAAGAAGAAGAAGAGGAAGAAGAAGGCCACCGACGGAGCCGAGGGCGCCGAAGGTACCGATGGAGATGATGCACACGACGAATCAGAGGCGGCCGAGCAGGTACCACCACCTCCAGCGGCGCTACCAAGTGGCCTCATCGGCATTGAGTCCGCCGAGCAGGAGACGCCGATCGACCCGACGCTCAAGGGCCTGATGGAAGACGCCTTTGGTCCGGCCTCCGACGGCTCACGAGGCGACCGCATGGAACGCGGCCTAGAGGCGGCGGCGGGACTTGCGGATCCCGAGCGCCACGTCGTGCAGTGGCTTGACGAAATCGCAGACAACCCAACGGCAGACAAATTAAGCGACCCTCGCCTGTGCTTCTGCTGCGGTGCCGAAGCGCCCCGCTCGCATTGTTCGCGCTGCGGCGTGGCCTCTTACTGCAACAAGGCCTGCCAAAGTAGCGACTGGGGGAATCAAGGGCGCTGGGGCGGCCATAAGACACTCTGCTCGCAGTATCAGCAGCTCGGCAAGGCGCAGGCCCTCGCGCCAGACCGTCGACGAGCAGTGCTCGAGGCGACGCTTGCTAGGCTGCGCCTGTACGTCTGCCCATTCGCGCTGTGCCACGGGAGCGGCGGCGAGAGCGGCAAGCCACGCGGGTGCGTCTTCGTGCAGCTCGGATGCTCTTTGGCGACCCTAGCATTACCCGCGCCTCGAGACTGTTCGGGGCGCGTGCTGGCGGCGGACGAGCGCGCCGCACTCATTCACTTCATCTCGGGTGCGGAGCTTGACGAGGTGTGCCAGACTGATGTGCGCATCGCGGCGCTCAAGGAACGCATCGACACCGCCATACGCAGCCATGACGACAGGCAGTACGTGTGCGTTCTCGCACGCGCAGCTTGTGGCTTCACGGCTCTGCTCTTGCAGCCGATGGTGCCGGCCTGGAACGTCGCGCGCACCCTTGCCAGCGAGTACGAGCGCCAGGAGTGCTTGCAAATCAATCTGGACGTCCTCGACGACGACGAGATGCGGCCTCTGTGAGAAGAGTACCCGCACAGCTCGTCGTGACACCGCTGACATCATTACACACCGGACTCGTAAAGACACGAGACAACGCTCAGCAGCGATCAGCATCCTCGGAGTCGCACAGTATAATGTTCGGACTGCGCATCATGCTCCTGTTCGTAAGACGTACGGATAGGCATATGATTTTACATTTTAGATTATTGAGCCTATACGGTACGGCTATCGAGTATCGTGGTCAGCCTCAGCGCGCACGGCAGAGGTCCGTTAAGTGTTTGCCCAGGCCGCTAAGGTGTACCGCCACCAGCTGCCGATGCTCCAGAGCCGTGCATCAAGCCCAAGACGAGCACGCCCGTCAATGCGCCCTTTGCACATCCGCACGCCGCGTCTGGCTCGGCGCACGATCAGCTGCTTTCGGTGCGGTTGGCTCGTCGAAGGTCCCTGCTGCACATGGTCTCGCACCGTCGACAGATCCTGCGGATGCCTCTCTGCCGCTGTGTGGGTAGCTTGGTCAGTTACAAATCTCTCTCTCTCTGCCGCTGGTCGCGCTGTCGCCGAAGGCATCGGAGCGCTCTGCGTCCAGCCGCGGTCCGCCCATTGCCAGCCAGTACGCGCCTGCGCCGAGCCGTCCGCCGAGGGCAACGCGAGCTCGCGACCGAAATGGCACCACAGGCCGCTGCTCGCCGCCGGTAGCCGCTCGACACGGCGCTCGACAGCCGCATGGCCCGCCGTTCCAGGCGCCGTGCCGGGCGGTCCCTCGCCCTCCGGATAGAAGCGCCACCTCGAGAAATCGAGGCGCGAGCGATCTGCCTCGATCTCGTGCCGGAGCTCATTGGCGATGGCGCGCCGGCACGCCTCGTGGGTCGCACCTGCCGCCGCGTGCACGTCGGCCACGTCAACCTCCTCGTCGTTGGCGGCGACTGCCAACGGCATCCTCGCCTCCGTAGTCGCTGCACTCGAACCGCCAGCGCGCTCGCCGCCGCCACCGCTGGGCGCGTCTAGGCTGGCGGTCGCCGACGTGTGCGTGCTGCGCGCCTCCTCGGCGGCGCACCGGCGCAGGAACTCGGCGCGGCACGCCGCCTGATCCTTCGCGGCGCGTCCATGTGTGCCCTCGGGCGGTACGAACGAGCGTGGCACGCGCACCCCGAATCCCAAGTGGCCTCCCACATCCACATCAAAGGACGCGCCGGCAGATTTGCGCTTGAGCACGGCCGTCGGCGTGTCGGCGGCGGCACGGTGCGCCTTACGCGCCTCGAAGCGGCTACGCTGGCAGCGTAGCGCCGCCTCGGCGCATGGCATCGTCGCCTCGCATTCGAAATAGGCGATCTTGGCCGACTCTGGCGGCTTGGCGGCGGTGGCTTCATCAAGGCAGCGCAGGCCGACGGACGCGAGCGCGTCCACGAAGATCGGCTCGCTCAGCGTGAACGAGTGCGTGAGGCACGTGCGCGGAATCGTCACGAACGCGCGGCCGCCTCTCCTCAGCTGCGAACGGATGCCGACGAGCATGTCAAAGCGCTTGCGCTCGTTGGGCACGCAGTTGAGCACCATCGAGCAGACCACGGCATCGTACAGCTGCACGCGTCCCGTAGCTGGGTCCACGGTGCCACCGTGAGCTAGCGACAGGAAGTCGCACGTCTCGATGCGCGGCTCGAGCGAGTGCAAATCGATGGCGCGTACTGAGAGGCCTTCGGCATCGAGCAGCTGCGTGTTGACCGCCCCAATCTCGAGTACGCGCATTGGCGGCGGCGATGCACGCGAAGACTGCCGCAACGCGCGCATCACCCAACGACTCGTCGGATTCAGCGCGGTATTGAGTGCCGAGGCTGCTTGGTAGGCCTTGACGCCGCCCATCGCCTCCAGGTCCACACGGCACGCGGCACGAGCCTCTTCGCTGGTTGCGGCCGCCATTCGCCGAGTGATGTCATGGTATTGAGTTGTCAGTCGCCGTGCATGCTTCCGCGAAGTCACCTTTTGCGGCAGCGGCACGATCGGACCCGCGCCGAACAGGCCGGCGCGCTTCTTGGCTCCTTTCGGCATTTTTCGGCGACGTGGTTCATAAAACCAAGGTCATGAAAACCCTGCTCTATTAGTCTGTTAGATCCATGACACCGCCCGAGCATATACCGCTTCGCGTTGTTCACAGCGGCTCTACAAAGATGGCGGCGGCTCAGCCCGAGGCTCAACCCTCGTCTTTCTGGCAGGTGCTCGAGGAGCAAGTGCTCGAGGAGCACCCTGACGTGCCACGTGACCAGCTCCTGCCATGGGAGGCCTGGGAGCGCAAGCATCGGAAGCGGTCCTGCGATGAGGCCACAACCAGCGAGCCTGGTGCCGGCAGCAATGGTGGAGGTGGCAGCATCGCCGAGCCCTTCTGGGACGCTCTCGAGGCCAGCCTTCGTGCTGAGCACCCCCACTTAGCGCGAGAGGAGCTTTTACCGTGGCTGAAGCTTCCGCGGCAACGCCGTCAGCCAGCCGCTGCAGCGCCTTCTGCGGCTGCTCCACCTCCTCCTGACGACACGGACAATGGTGGTGACTCAGATTACGAAGCGATCGGCTCAGAAGAAGACGAGGCGTTCGTCGCAGGCAGCAGCGATAGCACGCGCGCCGGGACGCAACCGCGAGCAGCCATCGTGCCGCTGCCCGACACGTCGGGCAATCGGTGGGCGTCCCGGAACAAGCACAAGTGGCAGTGCCAAAGCACAACCACGAAGACGGCTCCGGCAACCAACCTCTTCTTGGCGGACGAGCTCGACAAGCTCGCCGCCCACTACAAGGCCGTGGGCAACGACGAGTGGCGCTACTTCGCGTTCAGCAAACAGGCCAAGAAGCTGCGCGACCTGACGTGGGAGGTGACGGACGCGAAGCAACTACTGAGCGTTCGCTCCTTCGGACAGAAGTCGGTCGACAAGATCGCGGAGCTGCTCGCGACGGGCGCGCTGCGCCGGCTCGAGACGATGCAATCGACCGACCGTGCGCAGGCGCTCGCCGAGCTCACCAAGGTGCATGGCGTGGGTTGCAAGATCGCCTCCGACTGGTATGCCAAGGGCATCACCTCGGTAGAGGCCGCCGTCCAGTCGGGTCTCATGACCGCAACGCAGCGTGTGGGCGCGCGCTTTTACAAGGACCTGCAGGTGCGCATTCCGCGCGCCGAGGTCACCGCCATCGTCGATGCGGTACGCGTCGCGCTGCGTGCGACGCTCGGTGCGCGCGGTGTGCCTGCGCATGCAATCGACGGCGCGGGGGACGCGACGGCCTCAGGATCGTACCGTCGCGGCAAGCCCTCCTCTGGAGACGTGGATGTGCTCTTGTGCCGGCGCGACGGCGGCTCGGACGAGGGCCTGATCGAGCAGATCCTCGAGTACATGAAGGCGGCGGGTGTGAGCGTACATCACCTGACACACGAGGAGGAGGTGCAGCGTGGCCGTGCGCAGCGCTCCGTGCGCACGGCCACGTGCTCGTCCTATCGCGGCATCATCCGGCTGCCCGGGTACGAGCTGCACCGGCGGCTCGACCTCAAGCTCTACCCGCCCGAGGACTTTGCCTACGCGCTGCTCTACTTCACAGGGTCCGACCACTTCAACCGCTCGATGCGCCACTATGCCAAGACGCTTGGGTACTCGCTCTCGGACCATGGCATAGTGCATGCCGTCAAGATGGCGGGCGGCAAGGACAACTGCGTGCGCGGCACCAAGAACCTCTTCGAGGCGCGCACCGAGCAGGAGATCTTTGAGAAGCTCGGCCTGCAGTACGTCGAGCCCTCGCAGCGCAACACGGACGTCGTCCCGATTGGCGATGCGCCCAGGCGGCTGCAGTGAAGCGAGTTTTCGTCTGCATGTAATGGCACTCCAACATCCCAACGCGAAACTTTTCGCCCACTTTTCTCCGTCGTTTCCCCACAGCCTCTGCGAGCTGTGCGAGCTCGTTGATCTGAGCTTTTTCTCCTCTCGTCCCCGTCTCCCTCAGGAAAAGCGCTCCGCCTCCTCAAGGGTCATGCTCTCGCGCGTACTCTTGATCATGGGCTGCGCCGCGTCGGCCTCTGCCCTCGCGAGCTCCGTGGTCGCGCAGATCCACGCGCCCGCCGCCGCCGCTGCTGCCGCCCGCACCGCCGTGCCGCTCATGGCCTCTGCACCGATGGCCACATTCGAGGGTGCAAAGACCGGAACGGCGAACGTCGACCTCAAGGTCGCCAAGGCGGCAGCGTACGTCGTGCAGCGCAAGGTGGTCGCCGAGCAGGCGAACATGCGCCTATGGACCGCGAGGGCGAAGACACGGAGCGAGGTGAGTGGTGGCGGCCGCAAGCCGTATGCGCAGAAGGGCTCGGGCCGCGCGCGCCGTGGCTCGTCGCGCTCGCCGCTGCTCGTCGGTGGTGGCAAGACCTTCGGCCCGCGTCAGCGTATTGGGCTCAAAACGATGATGAACAAGAAGGAGGCGAAGCTCGCGATCTCGACGGCGCTGATGGGCGCTGTGCCGCGGATGACTGTTCTGGCCGACTTCGAGACCAACTTCGCGGCGCCGAAGACGCAGGTGATGAAAGCGTTCCTCGACCGGTTGGAGGTGAACACCGAGGAGGAGGAGGGCACCATGATGATCATCAAGGAGCGCCACGAGAACACGTACCTCTCCGCGCGCAACATCCCCTACCTCAACCTGCGAACGCTGGACAATCTCAACGTGCGCGACATCTTGAAAGCGAAGAAGCTCTTCGTGTCGAAGGGCGCTCTCGACACGCTCCACGAGCGCTACGGCGAGAAGCCCTAGAGCGTCACGCCGATGACTCGGCCTGTGGTTCGACCGCATGCGAAAAGTGCTCGTGAGCGAGTTGCGGCATGTGATGGGCGCAAGGGCAATGGGCGTGGCTTGAGCCTCTGAGGGTGTCGCTTGTGCTGATGGCAATGCCTGTGTCTATGTCGATTCGATGCCAGCGAGGTCACGAGAATGCGCATGAATGTAACACACACGCGTTGTGTCGTCCCGGGGGTACTAGCACGGCACGGTGCGCACACGGTGTGTGCGGACGCGGTCTCAGTTGTGAGTTGTGTTCTATGCGTATGTTGCACACATGGTTGCACAATCTTATAGCGAATCTGGCAAGCGCTGAATATCATTCTTCTATCACAAGTTACGACATCGGCACCAGCCCGGTGGCGTTCGCAGCCGCCGGGCGTACGAGCACGCCCTGCGAGCCGACGCGATACGACGTGAAGCCATCATTGCCAACGTCTATTCGAACCCGGGCAGCTGGCCCTCGCCCTCGGATTCGGCCCAGGACGCCCCCCTCCTCCTGCACGGCGTGTTGGGGAGGTATTGGGGCCTCGCCGAGCAAGGCACGCTCGACGCATCCGCGCACGAGCTGCAACCCGTCGCCGTAGAGCATCGTGGCCGTTGACGCATCAGCTTCTGCGACTTGAGGCACTCGAATGCGGTGGCCTCGCTCGTGATGACGGTCGTCATCATGGCCGTCGTCACGAATGCGGTGGCCTCGCTCGTGATGACGGTCGCCGACGCGCACGATGACGACGCCGAAGCCCATGGTGCGCGCCCCCGCTGCGCGCATGCTTGCAGCCCAGTCCTTGGCTGAACAGCCGTAGTCGGCTGCGCGCGCCGCAGCGTACTGCTCGGCACTCTGTGTGTGCCTCGGGTCGTAGACGATGGCGATTTCGACGGCCGAGCGCTGTGCCGAGCGCTGTGCCTCTCCGGCGCGTATCGCCCCAAGGAGCCACACGTGCGCTGCATCGATCTCGGGCAGCTGCGCGACCAATAGAAGGCAGCCACCTGGCGCGAGTATGCCCGACACGGCGCCTTCTCGTGCCGCCACCGCCCCGCAGACGAGCTCCCGCACCACGTCGGCGCCGTCGGCCCCGCCGCTCACGTAGAGCGCCGGCCGGACGGCCTCCACCTCGGTGGGCGGGACCGCCACAAAAGGGGGATTCGCCACGATGACGTCGAAGACCTCGCCACGTGCGGGCTGGTAGCAGCTGCCCTCAGCCACGCGCACCACGTCGTCGAGCGCATTGAGCGCGGTGTTGAAGCACACGAATCGAAGGGCGCGGGCAGAAATGTCGGTAGCGAGGACGTCAGCGGCGCCGTGCGCAGCCGCCGTGAGGGCTTGAATCCCCGAGCCGCTGCATACATCAAGCACACGCATACCCGTCAGCGACGGTGGCAAGCTGAGTGCCAGCTGCAGCGAGTCCAAGCCAATGGGCATGACGGCATATCGACGGTCGCGCGAGCTGTCGGTGCCATCAAGGTCCCAGTCTGTAGCCAGCATGAGCTCGCGCGACCGTAGCGCGAGCGGATAGATTTGAACCGCACTGTGCACGAGAACCCTGGCGTTCACGTGAGTTCGCAGCAGCAACCCGAAGTCAAGCAGTTGAGCAAACGTTGCTCCACCAAATGTGGCCTCGCATGTGGCCTCGTCGAGAGCTCGACCCACGAGGAATAGCAGCAGGAGATTTCCTTGTGCATCTCGACTGAGCTCAGCAGCTAAGTCACCTCTGTGGCGCATATCGAAGAACTCGTCACCGCCCGGGGGGCCGCCTGCTGCCGAAATGACGCCAGTTCTCTCTATTGCTGCGTGCGCTGTGTAGCCGTTTGCTTCAAGGAGCTCGCGTAGGAATGATGAGGCATCATGATAGCGCGTCTGGACGGCAGCAGTAGCGTCATCGCCGAATAGAGGGCCGCCGTCGCAGCTCTCGTGCGCGCTCACCTCGGGCATGTCGCCGGGCATCGAGGCGTTGCGCTCCTTACCAATACCTCCTGGGGATGGACAGTCCGTCTGGTCAGCTGGCCGCGACGTCAGAGCATCCCCGGCCCCCCGATGCCGTGCCAGTGTCGTGCCTGGACCGAAATTCGAAATGCGGGCACCTTTGTGAACAGAAACACGTGAAGCACACAGCGCATGAAGCAGATTTCGAGTTTCCGAATGTTAACAGACAATTCACACGACGCGTTTTCGCTTTCGCGAATGCTCTCGCCGCACGGCGCTCACGAGAACATCGACGTCCAGAAGCGGCGCAAGCTCTCGCTCGGCGGTCGCAAGCCTTCTGTGCCAGCCGATGTGAGTCCGATTCGCCATAACGAAGCACCACCAGCGGGTGCCGCTCATGCGGGCGGCACCAGCTACGCACAGGCCGTGCCGCTCGGCTTCGTGGACATGAAGGCGGTGCGGCAGCAGGGCCCACCACCTACCACTGCGGGCGCCCGCACGCCACGCGGCACCTACCTGCCGCTCTGTCCGACGCCGATCCCGCTTCGGTGCCTTATCGGGCCGACGAGCGGCCTCGAAGTTGGCGAGAGGCTTCCGGGCGCTGGACTCGGCGTTCCTAAAGCAGTGGCTGTGTGGCTCGACGCGTTGCAAGCAGACGAGCAGCTTGCGGATGCCCTCATCAGCCCTACTCCCGCGCAGCCATCCGCAGAGGAGGCGATGGCACCAGAAGAGGTCGAAGCGGCACCAAAGCCTGCTCACCACGGCGCTCCCGTCCGACCATTGCGAATGTCGCCGGCCGCTGCGCCCACAAAGGCCCGCGTGCCCGCGCTGGCTCGGGTGGAGGGCGAGGTGCTGCAGCTCATCGGCCGCTCTCCCGGCGGGACTGCCATCTTGGCCCCGACGACGGCGGCCGAGGCGCGCCGCGCCGTGGTGAGCACAGAGGCGCGACGCGCCGGCCACGTGGCTGCGCCGCCGCGTGTGCCGGTGGACGCGCCGAGCAGATGCGGCATGGCAATGGCGAGGGACGGAGACACGGATAAGGCACGAGCGCAACCGTTGGCACCGGTGCCAGGAGTGTCAGCACCCGCACCAGCAGCGCCCGCACTGGCGGGAGCCTTAGCACCGACGCCGGCGCCAGTGCGAGCGTCAGCATGCGCACCGGATCCAGCGCAAGCGGCTCCAGCAGCGACGGCGGCAGTGGATGTCGATGAGGCTCCTACTCATGCTGCCGCTCCTGTGGCTGCTGCTGCTGCTGCTGCTGCTGCTGCTGCCTCCGCCCGGGAGTCTGATGACCTCCACAAGCTTGTCGAGGGGCGCCGGCAGCAGCAGGAGCAGGCATTGCAACAGCAGCAGCAGCCACGGACGCACTCGCAAGTACCGCAGCCTGCGCAGCAAGTCCCAGCACTGCCGCAGCCCCAGCCTCAGCCTCAGCCTCAGCCTCAGCCTCAGCCTCAGCCTCAGCCGCAGCCACAGCCTCAGCCGCAGCCGATTTCACAACGGCAGCTGCAGCAACAATCGCACCAACAGCCGCCGCCGCAGCAGCAGCCATCGCAGCCGTGGCAGTCGCACCAACAGCCGCCGCCGCAGCAGCAGCCATCGCAGCCGTGGCAGTCGCATCAACAGTGGCAGCAGCCGCCACCGTCACTGCAAGAACAGCAGCCACCACCGCCGCTGCAACAACAGTTGTGGCGGCAGCCACCACCGCCACAGCAACAACAGCAGCCACCACCGCCGCTGCAGCAGCAGGAGCCGCCACCGCCACTGCAGCAGCTGCTGCAGACACACTACGCACCACCGCCACCGCCGCAGCAGACACGGTTGCAGCAGCTGCAGCAGCGATTTGCCTCCACGGATCACGGAAAAGCGCCCCAGTGGGGGCCCCAGTGGCCCCAGGCAGCTGCGCCAAGGCCACCGTACGCACCCGCGCCGAGTGCGGTCGCACCGATTGCGGCTTGGCAGTGTGCAGCAGCGACGCCCTCAGCCCCGCCCCCGCTCAGGCAGTCTCACGCCGTGCTCCACCAGCAATCGTGGCCACGGGCACACCCACCGCCACACGCTAACCAGACGCACGCTTGGGCGCCGCAATGGGCGCCGCAGGGGATGGCACCACCCGCCGCACCACCGCCGCGGCTGAATGCTCAACAGGGCGCTTTAGGGCAGCAGCCTACATCGTCGCCGTGGCAGTCACTCTTCGGGCATCAACATGGTGTGCATATGTTTGTAGGTGCTCCACCGCCTGTGGGTGGAGCCGCGCCTGCGGCGGCGCCGCTGACAACGCCGCCGATGCCACAACCGGCGACGCAGCGCACGCTTCGCAGCTGCCCTGTTTGCGGAGAGAGCTTCGCCGCACCGACTGCGGCCAACGGCGCCCTTTGCGCCGCTTGTGAGGGAGCCGTCAACTTTTGATGTTAATTAGAAAGGTACTGCTTTTGAGCGAGGGTGCCACGCCGGGGGGACCTTGCTAGCTGGCTAGCCGAGACATAGATCGCAGTCACACACGACACAGAAGCGCTCACAGCTAAAGCGCAACTAGAGTCCCGGCTGCCTGCGCCCCATAATCGCTATAGCGATGGCGTATCCCCGCCTGGCATTGTCCTCGAGCTTCGGTGCCTGCCGCGCGCTTTGCGCCCCCCACGATGGGTCTCCACGGGACCTGTGGCTGTGCGTCTTGCCGAGATGGCTTGTTAACGTGAACGTGAATGAGCTTCGGGCTCGAGATGGAATCTCCGGTCGTTAGTGGAGTTGAAAGTTTTTGATCCAAATCTACCGTAATAATTCCGCAGTGGTTGAGTGCGTTGGTCGAGGACCTTCCAGAAACCAAGCCAAAAACGCCCCCTCCATGGCGGCCTCCGCGAGCATCCTGCGCACGCAGCAAGAGCAGGAACGTAATAAGGAACGCCAAGATCGCAAATTGGCGACCAGATTCGACCCCTACACTAAGCCGATGGACAAGGGGTCGCCACCTCACTTGACTGCGCCAGAGGAATCGTTCACAAAACCTTACGGGCAAGTCCTCGGTGCACACGCCGTGCCCAAGAGAATGGTTGCTCGTTCGCCAACAGTCCAGGACGTGCTCTCCATGGCCGCGGAGCGCGAGCGTAGTTCGACATCCATTAGGAAGGAACGCGCCAAGAGCAAGCGGCGCATTAAGGCCCAACTCAAGATGCACTCGCGCACATGTATCATTGACCCACGCATGTCGAAGTATATGGCATACTGGGACACCGTGACGATGCTGGCCATCGCGTTCACGGCCTTAGTCACTCCGTACGAGATCGCTTACCTGCCGATGGCGACCAGCGCGACCAACCCCCTCTTCATCATCAATCGAGTCATGGACATCATCTTCATCGTTGACATGCTCATCACCTTCCGCATGATGTACACGGCAGGGGATGGCGAGGATGCCACACTCTGGATCGCCGACCCAATGCGCATTGCTGTGAACTACCTCAAGGGCTGGTTTCTACTCGACTTTGTGTCCATTGCCATTAGCGGGCTCGACATCGTTGGCGTCATGGAGCAGGGATCGAACCTCTCCGGCCTTAAAGTGTTGCGCATCCTCCGGGCCTTTCGCCTCCTCAAGCTCGTTCGGCTGCTGCGCGCTTCGCGCATCCTCAAGCGGTGGGAGACGCGCATCGCGATCGATTACTCGACGCTCGAGATGAGTAAGTGCATCTTGCTCCTCCTCCTCTCCTCGCACTGGTTTGGGTGCATTTGGACGCTCCAGGCATCCCTAATGACGGATAGCGTTCTCGACTCGTGGCTGGGCGAGCGTGGCTACTGTGAGGCGTTCGAATCGGCAGGCGGCGAAAGGGCATCCGGCGCCTCGTCACACGCCTCCGCCGCCGACGTCTATGCGGTTCTGGATTGCCCAGTGGACCGCGAGTGCCGCGTCGACTTTCCTGGAGTCGCTTGCTACCCTGGCGCTACTATTTGGGCAGCGGCCGTCTACTGGGCTGCGATGACGATCACCTCGATCGGCTATGGCGATCTTCCGGCGACGCCGTATAATGCGGGCGAGATGTGGGTTTGCACGACGCTCATGCTCTTGGGCGGGGGGATCTGGGGGTTTGTGATCGGCACCTTCGTCAGCGTCATCGCCAACTGGGGTCCTGCGACCCGGGAGTTCCGTCGCAACATGGACGACCTCAACTCTTGGATGGCACGGCACGGTATGAACCCCAAGATGCGCTTACGGCTGCGCGAGTACTTTCACCAGACACGCCATCTTTACGAATCGACGGACGCGAGCAGACTGCTGACGCTCATGTCGCCCATGCTCCAGTCGGAGGTCGTGCTCGAAGTGAGCGCCAAGTGGCTGCGCAAAGTGTGGTTTCTGGCCAACCCGGTGATCGAGTCGGAGTTCCTCGTCAAGCTGACGCTCTCACTCGCACCCATGGTGCTCTCCCCCGGCGAGCTCGCCCCCTCTGGCTTCCTGTACATCCTCTCGCGCGGCGTGGCGGTGCTCGAAGGCCAGATCCTCACGAAGAACTCGATCTGGGGCGAGGACATTCTCCTCACGGACGTGGCGCCCGGCCTTGTCCGCAGGCTCAATGCCAAGGCGATCAACTACTGTGAGGTTCATATTATCACCTGGGATCAATTTCGCGCGGCGGCCGAGGGCTTTCCCACGTCTCAAGAGCACATGCGCAGCTGCGCCCTTCGCCTCGCGATGCGCCGCCAGCTTGTCCGTGCTGCGAAGGCCATCAAGCTCCTGCAGGTGGACAGCGCGCTCGATCTGTCATTCAAGAGCGTGGAGGACGTACTCGCGAAGCGCAGCAAATCGTGTTCGTTTAAGAAGGGGAAGTCGTTGCATATGGCTCTCGGCCGTTCGACGGCGGCGAGTGACTCGAAAGTCATGCTGCAGGCGCAGCTCATGAACGGTCGGCAGAATAAAGCGGCCTCGTTGGGAGTGAACGCCGTGAACGTCTCCGAATCTACCATGCCGCCCTGCGCGCGTGCGTGCAATGCCGAGGAGGCGACGGGCTGGGGCGGCCGAGCTTCGTGCTCTCGTTCGTCGCGACGGCCGTCTCAGGAAACCAACTCGCCTCGTGGTGCGTGTGACTCATTCGACGATGAGGACACCAATGGGCCGAGCGGCGCCTCGGCGTCGTCACATTCTGCACTCCACAGTGCGACGAAGTTGCCGTATTGCCGCAGCTCGGTGGCCGCCTTACCGTTGACCCGATCGAGTTGCGCCAAAAGCTGCGCGACATCGGGCGGGCAGCAGGCCCTGACTCAGGAGGACCGCCTCGACAAACTGACCGAGATAGCCGCCCAGCAAGCTTCGGCAATTAATCGTATGTCGCAGGAGCTCACGTCACTGGCAAGCGGCTTTGGAGATCTGATGCACCTAGTGGATACGAAATCAGCGTCGCTCAAGGCATAGCGTGCGCGCTGTGACGGGCATTGTCAAGCAGCGAGGATGGCCATACAACATGGGGCGCGTGCACCGTGGTAGGACTATGGTCCTTCCATGGTCCTTCCGACTAGGACGATGGTCCTTCCTAGCACCGAGGTACAATTCACTTTGAGGTCTCTTGGGCCGATGACTCCGTGGTACTGGTCGCGTGCGAGAACTTCGGCTTCGTGGGCGAACAGTTCGGGAAGTGAGTGCAGGGGTGGAGGGTTATGCAGGGGCTTGGCTCTTGGGCGTACAAGTCGTAAGGGGGATCGAGCCGAAGTGAGCGGCGGTTGCTAGTGGTTGACTCCGCACGTGCACGCCGATCATGTACGAGGTACATCCGGGATCCGGCATACGGGGCGGGCGGGGATCAGGTTCGAACCCTCAGGACGTGTTGTTCATAAGTAACGACAATGTTCGAACGCAACGAAGTCGGTCTGATTTCAAAGGTTCATCGGGTTGCGGGGCTTCGCGTTGGCGTCAACACACAACAGTCCCTAACTAGAAACTTCGGGAGCGTCGTCACGCCGGTCACGAGATTAACCGTCTACGAGTCTCGATCCGATCCGACTATACACTAACGACAAACGAGTAACGTAACGCCAGCGATTTCGGAATTGAGCTGACGGGCTGCCTACTCTTCGCCATCCTCTTCGCCCTCTTCGCCGAGCATGAGCGCCAGGTCGCGCAGCCGCAGCTTGCGCGCCTCCTCCTTGCTCGCGCGGCTCGTGGGCGCCCCGGGCTCGTCCTCGCTCGCATCGAGCGCCGCTTGGCAGATGGTGCGCTTGCGCTCTTGCAGGGCGAGCATACGCTCTTCCACGGTGCCACGCACCACGAAGCGCGTGCAGATCACGGGATGCTCCTGCCCTAGCCGATGCACGCGGTCGCACGCCTGCTCCTCCACAGCTGGATTGAACCATGGATCGAGCAGGTAGACGCGTCGCGCGGCGGTGAGGTTGAGCCCCACGCCGCCAGCCTTGAGCGAGATCAGCATCACGCGCAGGCTCGGCTCCTCGCGAAAGCGTCGACACGCCTCGTGACGCGCTTCCGACGACATGGAGCCGTCGAGGCGGCAGAAGGCGAGGTGCGGGCAGCGCTGAAGCGCCTTCTCAACCAGATCAAGCATCGCGGTCCATTGCGAAAAGACGACGCTCTTGATCACACCGCCGCGCCCCCGATGAGGTGGCGCAAGCACGCCGACAGCTGTGACAGCCGGCGGTGGCGGCGGCGGCGGCGGCGTTGTCGCTAGCCCCGTCGCCCTTCTGCCGGCTACAGCCTCGCTCGCCCCCCCCGCAGCCTCCGCCTCGCCTGCCGCCGCCGAAGCATCCTGCTCCCCCAAAGCATCCGCCGCCGCAGCGTCCGCTTCGCCCGCGGCGACCTCCGTCGCCTCCTCGCTCAGATGAGCGTTCAGGTCGGCAAGCAGTGCGTCGATCTTGGCAGACGAGCGCCATTGGGCATCCACATCGACGGCGAAGCGGCTCGCGCGCGGCACAGTGAGCAGCTGTGCGCGCTCGACGGGTTCGCGGCAGAGCGGGCAGAGGGCTGTATGAGCACGCCCGAAGCACCCGAGGATGCACTCGCGGCAGAAGGCATGCGCGCACGGTGTAAGGATGGCATCCTCCAGTGGCTCAAGGCAGATGGAACACTCCTCGGGTTCGGGAGCCCCAGCTGCTGTTGCCACACTGCTGTCAGTGGGCGCGCCCTCCGCTGTGGGCGATGGGGCAGGAGCCGGGGCGTCAGACGCGTCGGCAGCGGCCTCTGTGTCCGCGGCTGTCGTCGTGAGCTGCTGCACTAGCGGCTGCACTAGCGGCTGCGCTGGCAGAGGCGCTGGCAGAGGCACTGGCGGGGGCGCTGGCGGCGGCGCTGGTCGCGGGGCCTGCATGGTGCGGAGCTTCTTGAGGACGGCGGCGCTATGCGCGTTGCATGCACCCGCGAGATGCCGGCTGAGTGCGCTCGAAGTGGCGTCCGTATCCGCCCGCGAGAGCGCGAGATACGGGTGATCGCACGCCTGGCGCAGCCGCAGAATGAGCGCCAGCACGGACGTGTACTGCGAGAGCACGCGCCCCTCGGCCACGTAGGCGGCGAACTGCGCGCGGCTGCGCGAGTGGAGAGCCGTGTAAAAGTCACGCTCCGCGGCGGAGAAGTTGAGGCGCACCACGCGCACAGTCCGCGTAGGGAGTGTCACCATCGGCCGGCCGTGAGCGTCGAGGGTCCCCTTCGTCCGCCGGAGAAGCAGTGGTCGCAGGTGTCGCTGGAGTACCTCGAAGGGTTCATGCGGCGGCGCGAGCGCGGCGGTCCAAGCGGTATGGCTGTTCGCAAGGCTTGTCAGCCTCAAAAAGTGGAGCAGCGAAAAGAGCTCCGAGAGCCGATTTTGGAGCGGCGTGCCGGTGACGACCCAGCGGCGCTCGGCCTGAAGAGCGAAGACAGCGCGCGCGGTGAGCGAGGTGTGGTTCTTGATCACGTGGGCCTCGTCGAGGACCACCCGCCGCCATGCGTGCCGGTAGATGCCGAGGCTCGCGCCGCCGCCGCCGCCGCCGCCGCCGCCGCTGCAGAGGGCGGACCACTCGGCGGCCAAGGTACTGTATGCGACGAGGACCACCTGCTTAGGGCTCATGTGCGGTGGCAGCTCCATCTGCCTGTGGCCCGTGTACACGATCAGCTGCACGCCACCTCCGCCCGCACCGCCCGCGCCTTCGCGCGCCAGCGCGCGTGTGAGTACCTCGTCTGCCCATTGCGGTACGAGCGAGGTTGGGCACACGAGCAGCGTGCCTCCGAGCGGCTCGGCATCCGCGGGCTCGTCCGCAAAGCGAAGCATGCCGCCGCTCGCCACGAGCTGCGGCGGAGGCGCGGCACCGGCCTGCGGCGTCGCGCTGCCGGCGGAGGCGGTGGTGGTGGCGGCGGCGTTGGCTGACGATGAGGCGAGTGCGAGAGCTGAGCTTGGCGGCAGTCCCGTCTTGTGCCGCACGGCTCGCACTGCTCGCACGCTCAGCGAGCCCACGAGCGCAGTTCGCTTGCCCTCCTTGCCGCCGCCCTGGCCACGTCCACCCGCACCGCCCACCGCCCGCCCGCTACTTGCCCCACTCCCCGACGACTGCATGAGGCGAGAGAAGGCGTTGGGCGGCTGGGCGCCGGGGGCGGGCGCATGAATGGGTTCGGAGCTGTGAATGGGTTCGGAGCTGTGAATGGGTTCGGAGGCCCCCGAAGGCTCATCCTCGACGTGATCTCCTCGTGTCATCGCTGTCGCCTCCGCTGTAGCCTCCGCTGTCGCCTCCACTAGCGTCTCCGCTTGCGCTTCCTCTGGCGCCTCCGTTAGATTCTCCGCCGCCGGCGGTGAGGCCGCAGAGGCCACCGCCGCCGGCGCTGACTGCGGGCGCAGCGGCGTAGGCGACGGCGCCGGTGGCGTGGGCGACGGTGCCGAGGGCGGCAGCACCGCGGGGCCTGACTGGCGACGCTGCAGTTGCTGCTGGTGATGCTCCCATCTGTCGTGCATGATGAGCGCAATGACCATCACGGACTTGCCCAGTCCCATCTCATCGGCCAGGATGCCGCCGCGCGCCGCGGCGCCACGCATGCGCCGCGGGCGCGTCAGGCGCACGTGACCACTACCGCGATGCACGTAGAAGCAGGTCTCGTTACCATCGGGCAGGGTGTACGTCGACCAATCCCACTCGGAGAGCGCGGCGGGCGCGTGGGGCACCTCGGGCGGCTCCTCCGCCTCACGCGCCACCATCCACCACAGAGCCTGCTGCTGGTACTCGCGCAGCGTCGCGCGCAGCGTGGGCGGCGGCGCAAGCATCGGCAGCGAAGCGGCCTCTATGCTCAGCTTCGAGTAGACGCTGTCGAGCTGCGTTCGCGACACCTCGTCACACACATCCACGCTCGCGACGCTGCCGCTGCCGCTGCCGCCGCTGCCACCGACGCTGCCGCTGCCGCCGCTGCCACCGACGCTGCCGCTGCCGCTGCCATTGCCGCTGCCGCTGCCGATGGTAGGGAGCTGGGCCGGTACGCCCTCCTCGACTCCGGCGCTGCTGCTCGCAGCGCTGGCGGGGCGCGAGACGGCACAGGCTTGCGACGATGAGCCCCCCGCGCCGAAGCCCGCCGCTCCAACGGCCGTTGCGCCAATGATACCTGCCATCTGCGCGGTGCGAGCAGCGACGTGGAAGCCAGCACGCAGGGGGCCGAGCTTGGCAGCGACGGCACGACGCTCGCGCTCGAGCTGCTTGCCCACCAGAAGCCGTTGTGCCGCAGCTCGCTTTGCCTCCACCGCCACCCGCTGCTCCTGAGTCAGCGCGATCGGCGCGGGCGGCGCGGGCGGCGCGGGCGGCGGGGGCGGCGCGGGCGGCGGAAGCAGCGGAAGCGGCGGGGGCGGCGGGGGCGGCGCAAGCGACGCAAACGACGCAAACGACGCAAGCGGCGCAAGCGGCGCAAGCGGCGCAAGCGGCGCAAGCGGCGCAAGCGGCGCAAGCGGCGCAAGCGGCGCAAGCGGCGCAAGCGGCGCAAGCGGCGCAAGCGGCGCAAGCGGCGCAAGCGAAGCAGACAGGGCGGACAGAGCGACCGCTGGCACCTGGTCCGCCGCTCCTTCTCGCCTTCGCTTGCGCTCGAGCGCTCGAATCCGGTTCGCTTCGGCACGTGCGCGCTGTTCGGCCGTCCATGCCGCAGTCGAGTCAGCAGCGGTGGAGGCTGGCGAGCTAACAAGAGCGTGGGCGGCTGTGGCAGGGGGCAAGACGGTGGCCGAGGCATCGGAGGTAGGAAGCGGCGGCGGCGAGCCGTCGTCGTCATCGAGTTCAATGGCGGAGGCGAAGCCCTCCGCATCGCGTTCCTGCCGACTGCTCATGCGTAGCACTACTACCTCGTCGTCGTCCACGATTGCCGCCTCTTCCATCGCCGCCGCCGGCGTGGCCGCAGGTTTGACCTCCCCCACCGCAGCCACCTCCAAGGCCACCCTGGTCACTTCCACCTCCATTGCCATTGAAGCTCCATGGCTCCATGGAGGTTCCATCCTGGCCGTTGGCATCTGCTCCACCATTGCCGGCGCGGCCGCTACCTCGGCCGCCGGCGCGGTCGCAGGCTCGACCTCCGCCTTTTCGATACTGGCTGCTGCTGCCGCTGCTGCTGCTGCCGCTGCTGCTGCTGCTGCTGCTGCTGCTCCTGATGCCCTTTCGTCGTCCGCCGCCGCCTTGATGCCGTCCCAGGCGCCGTCGCCAGCTTCGACGCTAGTTCGGCCTGTAGCTCCGTCGGCAGCGCTGGCTTCACCCCCGCCGCCGAGCGGCCTCAGCCGGAGCGCGTCGAGCAGGCGAACGAAGGCGAGCTCTCGCTCTGTCACACCATCTATGTGCATCTGGCTCTCGGCCACCGCGTCGGTAAACGCTGCGCGCGTCACCTCGATCCGCAGGCGTAGCTCAAGTGATGCCATCAGCTCGAGCCTCGGATACGATCCCGCGACGACGGCGTGCACCACGAGCTTTCCGTCTGCGAGTAGTGGCTGCAAGAAGCGAGCAGCGCCTGAATCGAGCCGGCCCATGGCGGAGCGGTCATGCGGTCGCCTGAAGCGCAGCGGCTGCTTGGCGGACTCAAGCAGCTCCACGGGATCACCCTCGTGGACGGGCTCATCGGTTCGCACGGTTGAAAAAGCGGCGACGACGAGGCTACCGAGGTAGCGAGGCCACACACACGTGGGCGACGGGCGTGGCTTTTGAGGCTGCGACATAATTGCTTGGTCGTCCTCGAAGAAGCAATTTATTGCGGCGCTCGTGTCGCCGCGGCAACGCTGCAGCAGAGCTAATAAGGTCGCGTCCGACGGGCCGTCGCCAACGATAGCGCGAAGCGCAGCCACGGCTGCCGCCATAAAGACCGATTTCGTCACAAGAAAGTCCTGTTTCACAGAAGCAGACTTAAGTTCAAAAACACCGGGGGGAGCCGGGACACACACGGGACACACCCGGGACACGCGGGCGCACAAGGGCACACAGTTAACACAGACGAACCGCACAACCGACCAAACCCACCAACAGCAACACACCCACCCGCTGCACCGCGCGTCAGCGCGACGTGTCACGTGACCGAAACCGCGGCCGACTTCAACAGCCGCAGGCCCGGTGGGAGCCTATCCGGTAAGAAGTCCTATCCGTTACTGCATTACACCACAGAATTTATTCTGGGGAACCTTGCAAGTGTGTTTACACGCGCGGCAGCACCGCTCCAGTTGGCGCTGCCTCGAGCTCCTCGAGACGCCCCTCGACGGCCGCCAGCTCCACGCGAAGCGTATGCATGCGGGCCCGAAGCGCCTGTGCCTCCTCCGATGGGAGCTCAACGATACGCAGCAAATCTGGCTGTCCGGCCCCGCGCTTCGCGACGGCGGCCCCCTTTTGCTCTGCTAGCACGTCTTTGATCGCCTGCTCCTCCTGCAGCATCGAGATCGCCTGGGTCGAGGCGGCAAGCGCCGTGTCCATCATGGTCTCCGTGCGACGCGCCATCTCTTGCGAGAGGCGCGTCCGCAGCCGCTCAATTGCGTTGCGGTCGCAGCGGGCCTGGTCCTTGAGCTCGCAAATCTCGGCGTCGCGCAGCTCGAGCATCATGAACAGCTCTTGGAGCGCTCGGCGCAGCGCGTCGACTTCAGACTGCTCGCCTTTGGAAGGCGCGCGCGGCGGCACGGGTGTGCCGGTACGAGTGCCCAACATGGAGAAGGAGCGCCCCCAGAGTGCAGAGGGCGCGGGCAGCACGGGCGGCTTCATCACGGCGTCCTCGGGCTTGATGACATCGTCCTCTGCATCGAACCCGTCGTCGTCGACACCACTTGGCCGCAGGCGCGCCGTCTCATCCGCCTCATGACCCTCGTCCGCGTCGTCCCCTCGGCCAGAGGACGCCGGGGAGCGCCAAGGCGCCCGCCACGGCGCCTGCGCCGTCACTTGCTCGACGTACTTGTTAGGAGGCGGCAGTGGCGTCTCGTCACCCGCGCCTTGGCCGCTGCCGCCGCCGCCCGCTCCGCCGTCGCTGTGCTTGCTCGCCGTCGCTGTCAAGGGCGCCATCGTGGGCGGAGGCGCCATCTTCGGAAGAAAAGGGTAGAGCGCCAGCTCCATCATCGCCTGCAAGCGCGGCCCGATTGGGACCTGAGTTCCTGGGAACATCCACTCACCGCTGGACGCGTCCGCATGCGCCATGAGCCCAGCCGACCAAGGCCCGTTGGGTGAGGAGCCGGAGCCGCCCACAAGCGGCTCGGGGCTCGCAGCTGCATCCGGCTCATTGTGGCCGCTCATCATACTCGAGTACAGTTCCCGGAGCTGCGCGACCCGCTCGGCAGAAGCTGCGGCGCGACGAGGCGGGATGGTGTGCAACGAGCAGGACGCGCCGGAGAAACAGGACGCCGCAGCACCAGCACCAACGCTAACCGCGTCGAATTCCTGCGGCTTGCTCGCAAGGCGCGCCAGCAGCTCCGCCTTCATCCGGGCCATGTTTTTGATATCCTCAGGAGTGGCCGAGGCAAGCTTTGCTTGAGCGACAGCGATGGCATTGGGCGACAGGAACGCTGAAGAACATGATTGCTCTGCGGCGCTTGATGATGAGGCAGCTTCGCCTCCGCTTCCAGGTAGTGCAGCGCCGCGCAGCACTGCTTGCTTCATGCGCCCCAATTTCTCGAGATCATCTGGCGTTGCGGATGCGAGCCGTTCACGAGCCGCAGCAAGGACTTCGGGTGTGAGGAGTAAGGCTGGTAAGCTGGGCCCGCCGTCTCCACTCCCAGGCAGCGCAGCACTCATGAATAATTCCTTCATGCGTGCTATGTTCTGCAGGTCCTCTTCTGTGGCGGCTGCCAGATGTGCCTGCGCCGTGCGCGCATGCTCGTCAGCGTATCCCACGCTCTCCCACTCGCGCCCCGAGGCGTCGCTCACATGCATGTTCTCGCTGTGAATTATAACCTTTGGCTGTGAATCACACGCGCAGCTGAAAATCGGTAGTGAAGACCTCAAGACCGTTTGACCATGCTCCATTACTGATTACACATCAGTCGGCCGCGGGGGGCGGTCGACTCCAAACCTGCGGCTCTTGAGTCGGCCGCGGCTTCGGTCGTCGCGCTGACGTGCGGGTTGTGTGTTGTTGGTGGGTTTGGATGGTTGTGAGGTTCGTCTGTGCGGTCCGTGTGCCTTTGTGCGTCCGCTCGCGTGTCCCGTGTGTGTCCCGGCGTCCCCCTGGTGTCTATTTAATCTGATTACACTTACTCCACAAGCGTCAAGCTCAAACCCTCAAGCCTCATGCTCATCAGTCATCAAAGATTTCCCCTGAAACAAACATCTCGGAGAGCGGGGCCTCCAATCAACAACATTTAGGTTCCGCGTTTTCATAGTCACCATCAGCAAAATGAATATGCCGGCGCGCGCAGGGTCCCAAACACGTGAGCGGGTGCATGTATCTGCCATTCGTGCCGAGTGCCTTCGACGCCATGTGAATGGCTTGGACCACGCAAACGCGCTCCTGCTCTCAGCCTGCCAGGGTCATTCATGCCTCCGTTCCCGAGTTCACCGAATGATGTCATTCGTGCGCAGAGCGCGATCGACCATCTCGAAGACGGCCTTCCGTTCGCGGCTGCCGCCGGCGCAGTGCACGAAGCGCATGCCGCCATCGCGCAAGTGCAAGATGATCTCGGACGCACTCTCCTCGGCGATCGCCAAGCTCTCAAGGCGCTCAAACCACTCCAGCTGCACCTCGCCGTCGGAGCTCGCGCCTACGTTGAGCGAGAGCACGTGCTTGGTCGTGACAACGAGCCGTTTCGAGCCCACCATGCCGGCCCCGCCGCACGGCCGGGCGGCTGCGTATCGGCCGTTACCAAGCTCTTTGAGTGTGGCCGCGCTGAGGTTGGAGCGACGGTTGAGGGCCGCCCCCGTCTTCGTCACGAGCCAGAGCTGCTGCTGCACCTCGGCGTCGTACCGGGAGAAGGTGGAGAGCTCGCCGGAGAAGCCGAGGGCGCGCGGCATGCGCACACGCTGTGCAAAGACGCCCGTGTTCTGGCGCGCGTCGGTTGCATTGTGCTCAAAGGCGTCGTGGACAGCGTCGGTGACGCTCACCACCGGCATGACCACCAGTCCAAGCGCGCCCGCACCCAGCCCTTTGACGAGACCCTCGAGGCCGTCCCTTTTGGCGCCCTCGAGAGGCTTATTGAAGAAGCCCGACACGCCGCGTGCGAGCCCGCTCACGATCGTGTCCGCGCCGTGCAGAGCGCCCTCGGCCACACTGCGCTTGGACGGTCCGGGCCCCTGGCGGAGGACGGCGGAATTGCCTGCCGAGCGCTTCTCGAGGTACTGAGAGTCGCGCGTGAGCTCGGCGAGCGAGTTGCCCATCGCCCCGCTCGCCTTATGAATAGCCTCGCCCACGCCGCGAAGCACATTGTCTTGGAAAGACTTGCCGCCTTTGTGGACGCCCTGCGCAAACTCCTCGGGGCCCTTGAGCATGCCTTGCAGAGGCTCGTAGAAGATGTCATGCACGCCCGTGCCGAGCTTGCCGAAGAGCGTGATCGGGTTGCCGAGCGCTTCGAGAGAGAGGATCCCCTTGTACATCTGCGAGAGCATCTGACTCTTGTACTTTGCTCCGATCGACGAGAGCAGCCGCGGGAGCGGCGCGAAGACGTTCTCGAGCACGATCGCGTTCAGCCGGATGGGCATGCGGTCCACATTGGAGAGGAGCGAGGCTACCGGTACGAGCAGTGCGAGGGTGCCCGTCGGTGCCTCGTGGGTCAACGCCTCGATCGCGCTCACTCCCGCGACGGCGCGGCACGAAAACAAGACTCGTAGCGGCTGGACGTTGAGCCAGTGCACGTACAGCTTGGGTGCGCGCGCGTCCTTCGATTGGCCGAGCGGCACCGCTGACACGACGCGCTCGACCATCTGCATCAGGTCGGTGTACAGCTCGTACACGTACAGCAGCAGCGTGCGCGCGAAGGAGGTGTCGACCATCGTGTGGAGCGTCTGCACGCGCATCGAGACGGTCTCGAAGAAGCCCACATTCCCCACAGCCTGCTGCCCGCGGCTCGACCCAAAATTGTACGCCACGTACACCTCGACCGCGGGCGGGCGCTCGGCGCTCGCCTTCTCCTCCGCGGCCCAGCTAGGCTGCAAGAAGACTGGGAAGACGGCGGACGCGAGCTGGTTGTCGATCTGGAGGTTCCGCACGGCGAGGCTGATCGTGGAGCGGCGCGTGCTCGCGCTGACGCCCAGGTGAAGCCCTTGCACCGACAGATATAAGATCTCGCGCGGCTCACTGTTGACCAAGGACAGCCCAATCGAGGCGATCCTGAGGGCGAGCGACCTGCGCACACGCGTGTCATCCACGTCGCCCGCGGCGCCTCCAGCAGCTGCCGCCGCCGTCGTGGGCAGCACACCGTCGCGCGCCGGCAGCACCTGCAACACCTTGATCGGCCCATCGCGCACCATTCGGTAGCGCAGCCGTTCGCCCGGAGGGGTCGGCGAGCCTTCGGCCGCGCCCGGCGGCGCCTCGGTGAGGTTGGCAGGGCGGAGGGCGAGCAGCTCGCCGTTGGGCAGCGACACATTGTAACGGCCCGTCGCGCTGTCGAAGGCCTGGCAGATCGCGATCTGGCCGTTGAGATCGGCGCGCGAGCTCAGGCCGTGGATCATGACGTGGCGGCCCAGCACGGAGGCCTGGGGCGCCTCGAGGGGGATGAAGGCCATGGGGGTGGAGGACGAGGAACCCGCCGAGGAGCTCACCGGGGCTGGGAGCTGCATCGTGCCCTCGAGTCGCAGGTCGTCGAGGCACACGCGTGCGCGGCATGCGCCCGCGACGTGCACATCGAGCGTCGGCGCACGCACATTCTGCTCCCACGCAAAGGGCGCCTGCTCGGCAGGCTTCACCTCGTCCACGACGCGCGGGTGCTCGAGCTCGGCACACGACGTCTGCGAGACGACAAGGGCGTGCGACGTCAGGTTGTCGACGCGGTAGGGCGCCAGCGCAGCGGGCTGCAGTGAGAAGACGACCATTGTTTGTGCGCCGTGGACTTGCACGTCCACCGATAAAAAGAGGCGCTGCTGGCGCGTCTCGACGTCAGGCGAGCGCGTCACGACGGTGAACTCGCCCTCGTCCCCGATGGCAAAGGTAATCGTCCAGTCGCATCGGCTGAGGGCCTCGGTCGGATCGTCGGCACGGTCGAGCACCGCGGGCAGCAGGTTGACCGAGAGCAGCCGCGACTCGCCCGAGGGCGTGCGACTGCCGCCACGAAAGTGCAAGGGCGCCTGCTCCTGCGGGAAGAGCGCCATGCCGAGCGCGTGCTCGTCATCGTGCTGCTTGTAGGCGATTGCATGCACGGGCAGCGTATTGACTAGCACGACGCGCGGCCACACGGTGAGCATCTTCGAGCGCCCAAAGTCGCCCGGGCACACGCTCAGAGAGATGCCCAGCTGGAACCATCCGTGAGCCGCGCCCGCAGCCGCGGCGGCCGCCGCGTGCTGTGCAAGGATCTGTGCACCGCCCGCGGGTGGAGGGCGGTCCAGTGCGGCAATCTCGAGCAGCCCATGCGTGCCCACTGCGTCCAGCTGCAGCTCAGGCGACCAGCGTGAGCCGGGCAACAGGAGCTGTACGCCCCGCCCGGCGCCCACTGGCGGCATGAGAGGCTCGAGGGAGAGGTTGGAACTCAACGCAGCGCTCGACGCGGCCTGCTCGGCAGCGAGCACCGCACTCGCTGTGCGTTGGCCTAGGGTCTGCTGCTGGGCCGTGTCGCGTGCTTGTCGGGCGCGCGCGCGCAGCGCTTCGGTCGTGGTGCAGTCGCGGTACCCAAGGCCGCCGGACGCGATGAGCTCGCGCAGCTCCTGTGCATGCATCTTCCCAATGGCCTCGTCGCTCAGCCGTGCCGCCGTGCTCGCATCCATCGAGTGCACGAGCGCACGGTGGCGGAACCAACGGCGCTGGCGCACGAGGCTCAGAGTGCTCGGCGTGTCCGTCCATCCTCTTGCCCCGCCCCCAAAGTTGGACGCGTACTGCCAGCCGCTTGGCTCCAGCATCCATGCCTCGTCGAGCCAAACCCAGCCGGGAGGCAGCCACACGCTCCCAAGGCTGGCGTACGGCCGGTTCGTGCGTGCATCCGAAAACGGGCCGTGCCGGTCGGTGCCGAAGAGGCCGGCGGCTGAGAAGTCGTTGAAGACCGTCGGCCGGCGTTGGTTTTCGCACACGATCTCGCGTGCCACATCAACCTCCTGCCCGCCAAAGCCATGCGTGCCGGGAGGCGAGCCGGACTCTCGGATGAGCATGGGCAACGCCAGGTTGTTGACCACCCAATAAGGAGCATACAGCGAGAGCGTGTGCACGCAGCCGTGGGTCAGCTCGTACACGATGCGCACATGGAGCTCGTTCGAATGCTCGTCGCGCAGCGCGAGCCCGTGGCAGAGCACCTCCTCGTCGTAGCCCGAGGGCACGGACACGAGGACCTTCTCGCTCGGCAGGTAGCCGCGCAGCTGCATCGAGAACGAGATAGCCGTCATGCGCGCGAAGGCATGCGTGCACATCGAGTCGCCCGAGGGGAGCGAGCGCCCCTCGGCACGCCCCGATCCGATCAGCTCGAAGCGCATCGTGCCCGCGAGAAGGTTGCGCAACTCGATGGGCGGATGGAGGGTGAGTTCACACATGTGGCCTTCGTGGTAGGTGTCGTGGTGCAGCAGGCAGTGCCACGGCGTGGCCTCAGCGGCCACCGCCGGGCACTCGAGAGGCAACGAGGCGGCCACCATCACAGTCCCATCGCCCCCCGGCTCGGGCGTCGCGTCGGGCACTCGCGTGGGCTTGCACCAGCCGTGCACGCCGCTCGCCGGGCGCAGTCGCAGCGCGTACGACTCCCCACCGCGGCGCAGCGGCAGCGGCAGCATCTCGCCCGGCGGCAGCAGAGAGACCGTTTCGGGCTCGCCACTATCTGGCACCCAGATCGAGACCTCGAGTGCCACCGCCGTCTGGTTGCGCAGCTGGTTCATCGAGAGCACCGAGATGCGCTTCTGGTCATTGACGAGGCGCACGTCGCAGACGATCCGTTGCGAGCGCATCGTCTGGGTGCCCATCGCCTCGATGGTGCTCAGCTCGCGCACGTTGGCCGCCCGAAGCGCGAGCGCCTCGCCCGTCCCGTCGACGACCACGTGGTAGCGCCCTTGATCAGGGTCGTAGGCGGTGGCGCGCGCGCGGCAGCCGTTAAGATCGGGTCGCGACTGCAAGCTCTCGATCTTGACGAAGCACGGCAAGGTGCTCAGCGCGGCGCCCTTGGGGTGCGGCTCGGAGGACGAGGCGGTCGCCGCCATCCGCGCAAGGTCAATCGTGGGGGCTATGGAAGGCTCCGACCACTTTGGATCCGTTCGTACCACCCAGCCCGTCTCGGGCGGCAATGGCGAGTCGCCGCGCGCCATGTACCGATGATGGCCGTCATACGCAATGCCCCAGCAGCCGACGCCCGCGGGGTATCCCTTCCTGCGCGTCCATTCGGTGTCGCCCCAGCTGATGAACGCGCTGTGCTCGTTGCGGAACACGGGCTTGCCCGCGTCCTCCTTTTCGTACCGGTAGAGGCCATTGCACACGCCCAAGCCGGCGCCCCGCACGACGAGACTCTGACCAGTTGGCGGCGCGACCGGGAAGAGTTCGAGCACGCGCCGTCCCTCAAAGTCGATGGAGACCTCCTCGGCGGCGCTCCAGCCATCGATCACGAGCGCGATCGCACAGCTGGGCGGGCCGGAGGGCGCACACAGCCGCTGGCGCGTGGCCTCGGGCCAAAAGTTGAACGGCTCGGTCGCCCCGGGCTGGAGCGTCGCCGCGGGCGAGCCGGCGCGCGCGCGCCCGTACCGGAGGGCGACGCCGGTACGGTTGACGATCGAGTAAGGGGAGAAGGCCTCGCCCTCGCCCTCGGCGAGGCTCAGCGCCTGCTTACCGGCCACGTCGTCGGCGAGGGTGAGTAGTGTCGACGAGATGAGGCTGCTCATCGAGGGCGATAGGTTAACGTTGCACGGCTGGGTCGCGTTCAAGCTCACGTCGGTGAACGGCATCGCGCCCTCCTTGATCTCCGCGGTCACGTGGAAGTGGAACTCCTCAACCAAAGGTTCCCACAGGCACATGCTCGCATTGTACAGCTCCACCTTGACGCCCATCTCGCACTCAACTACAAAGCACGACGGGCGCCCGGAGCCAAGTACCTGGACCGGCTGCAGGCTGGTCGAGACGAGCGGCACCGAGCGCCCGTTGAAGTCGTTGAGCAGCACAATGCGGATGCCTTCCACCTGGATCGCCGTGCTGAGCTGCGCGTGCGCCTCGCTGCTGCTGCTGGCACTCAACGGGACTGATCGCGAGCCGCCTGGAGGGCCACGCATCGAGGTCTCACTTGCGTACTTGTACAGCGGGGGCTTGGCGCCACCTTCGGCCAGCATGAGACTCGCGAGACCCTCGGCCGGGCTCTCACTCGACTCGCCTGCGCTCTCTGCCCCGGCGTCCGTGCGCGCGGCTGAGGTGTACGCGAGCGATGCCTCGCGCAAGCCGTGCAGAATCTCGACCGCGAGCTTGCAATCCTGGTAGGAGATGTACACCTCGAGCTCCTGCGTGGCAATGAGGGAGCCTTCCATCTTGATGCCGCCGTCGTACGAAATGCCGCGCGACATTTTCAAAGAGAGGTCTGCAGGCGCAAGCACGGTGCCCGCCTGCGCCGAGCCAATGCCGCCGCGGCCACACACATAGCAGTGCAGCTGCAGAATCTCGAGATCGATGAACGTCATGCTCGTCGCCGGCTCGATCCGATACTTGACGATGAAGGCGCCGCTCAGTACGATGCCGTCCGAATCGCGTACGTGCGGCTGGCGTGGCAGCATCACCTCCGCCGCATCGAGCGACAAGAGCACCACCAGCCGGCCACGTTGTACGGGCGCTCCCTCGGCCAGGCGATGGCCATCGGCCTGCACCAGGCCTGTCAGGAAACCGCCGTCGTCGGAAGAGGCGCTCACATCTGGCAGCTTGCCTCTCAGCGCCATCGGCGATGGAGTCATCGAGTTGGCGGCGCCACCACGTGGCCCTTCGGCGTCGGTGACAAAGAAGGCGGCCGCGCTCAGGAACGCATCATAGATCAAATTGGCCTTGGTGCTGTGCAAATTAGCCACGAGCGTGCGCGCGTCGCCCTCCTCCTCGGTCGAGTATACGACGTTGAGCTGCGGTGGGGCAGGCCCTCCACGCGTCCCCGTGCTCATCGTACCGCCACCGCCCCAGAGCAACCGCTCGATGCCGTGCGTTGCACTCGCGCGCGTGCTAGTGAGTTCGACAGTCTGACAGCATAGGCGAACCTCGAGGTCGCTGCTCGCATAGTGCTTGTACTCCACTGCAAAGCCGTGCATGGCCGCCAACAGGAGAGGCCCTCCCGCATCCGCCAGGCGCACAGACGCCCCCGCGAGTTGGACTGTGGCGCTGATGCTCAGTTCGGGGGTTGCGCCGCTCGAGCCGGCGACCGTGGACGCGCGCCGAGCCGCACGCGAGTTGCTGTCGGCCGACGGTGCAGCCGCCGCGGCGGCAGGCGTCGCGTCCTCAGCTCCTGACTCAGATGAGGCGAGGCTGTCGCCACGGCTGGCCAGGTTGGACATGAGCACTTCCATCAGCCGTTGGTACTGCTGCTTCGAGACATCGCACGCAATCTCGCCGCCGTGCGCGCGCACGCTGAGCGGCAAGTCTGCGCTCAGACCGAGGCCTCGCTCGAGCGTCACGTCAAACGAAAGGTCGCGCAGCATCTGGGCGGCAACCGCCGCGGTGCCGCCGTCCGAAGAGATAGAGCCAACCGAGTCCACCTTCATCTGCTCGAGCGTGATGTGGATCTTGTCCAGCGTGGCCTCTCGCGTGACCTCGCCCGCCCCGCCAAAGAGCTCTGTTGAGCGACGCACATGCACGAGCGTATTGCGTACGGCGATGCGCCCGAGATCGGCGAGCAGACCCACCGAGCCGCCCGCGTGCGTCGGCAGCAGCACCAGTGGACTCCCCACCTCCACATCGAGGGCCATCGCCGATACCTCCGCGTCCAGCACCGACCGAGCCATCTGCGCCACCGTGTTCGCCGTCGCGCTCATCAGCGCCCCCAGCACGCCGCTCATCAGGTAGTGCACCGTGCGCATCACCGCAGGATACCAGAATGCCACGTGCACCGAGCTCATACGCACCTTGGCAGACGAGTCGTACTTGCCCGCCGCACGCGCCAGAGCGCGCGCCTCCTCGGATGGCGAGTTGTACTCAAACGTCAGCAGCGAGCCGCCCGCTGACTCGCGCAGACCGAGCATCTCGTACGGCGCCGACGGCACCGTGAGCATGTCTTGGGCCGTCAGGTTGCCGAGCTGCCCGCTAATCTCCATCCCACCCTCGGGCGGCAGCCGCACCGTCACGCCGAGCTCCTTCATCGCAAGCAGCGCGAGCTTCTCGCCCGTGCGCTCGGCGTTCAAGCACAAGCTGAGCGATTCCAGCTGTGCCACCACGCAGAGAGCATCGCCCGCATCGTCACCGCCCTCGCTCCTGACCTCCTCGCCTCCAAACGTGTACGGAGCTGTGGAAGGCGGCAACCCCGAGGCATCCACAGTTCCATCCATCTCAGTGGCTGACATGTAGATGCTCGCGGCCATGCTGCTCTTGTATGCTGGGGGCGGCGGCGGTGGGGGCGGCGGGAGCATGTTCGCGGGCAGGCGCACGAAGGCCAGGAGCGCGGTGATCGTCTCGGGATTCCAATCGACGTGCAAGCGGCTGAAGCGCACGTGAAGCTCATTTGGCTCGCCTGGGAGCGTGCTGCAGTACTTGAGGTCAGCGAGCTCTTGCATCTGGCCCGCAGCGGGCTGCTCGGGCTGGACGGTGCGCAGCAACTCTTGCCCACCCCGCAGCTCGTCGAGCACGTGAAGCGCGCGCACACACAGGCACGTCTCCGAGGGCCCGTCGTGTGAGGTGTAACGCACGCGCGCGTCGCGCAGCTGCAAGCGCGCGAGAGCGCGCGCCAGACCAAAAGGTCCGCTGTCGGAGAGGCGCACCGTGAGCAGCGGCATCTGAAACGTGACGATCATGTCCGCGGGAGGCTGAGAGGCCGAGGCCGCCAACATCGAGCTCGGGTCCACAGAAGCCGGGCTGCGCTCGCTCAGAAGGCTCCGGCTCGGCGAGCGAAAGCCCACATCGGGCATCGGTGTGGAATGCGTCGTGGCCTCCATCGTCCAGAATCGATCGCCACGCCGCGCGAGGTTGGCGAGGAGCATGCTCATGAGCAGCTCGTACTGCGCCTTGGAGCAGTCGACGGCAAGCTCGTGTGCCTCACCGGCCACATGCATCGCCCGACCAGCGCTCCGCCCCACACCGCGTTCGACCGTTACTTCGAGCGCCACGTCGCGAAGCATCTTGAGCGGCTCGTTCGTGTCCCCGACGGCACCTAATGAGTCCACGTGGAGGTTCTCGAGCACCACCTGGATCGAGTCGAGCGTGATGGAGCGTGCCAGCCCTTGGACGGACTCGCCCGTCGCTGCCGCCTGCCGCTGCACGAGCGTATTGCGCACGGTGATGCGCCCGAGATCGGCGAGCAGACCCACCGAGCCGCCCGCGTGCGTCGGCAGCAGCACCAGTGGACTCCCCACCTCCACATCGAGGGCCATCGCCGATACCTCCGCGTCCAGCACCGACCGAGCCATCTGCGCCACCGTGTTCGCCGTCGCGCTCATCAGCGCCCCCAGCACGCCGCTCATCAGGTAGTGCACCGTGCGCATCACCGCAGGATACCAGAATGCCACGTGCACCGAGCTCATACGCACCTTGGCAGACGAGTCGTACTTGCCCGCCGCACGCGCCAGAGCGCGCGCCTCCTCGGATGGCGAGTTGTACTCAAACGTCAGCAGCGAGCCGCCCGCTGACTCGCGCAGACCGAGCATCTCGTACGGCGCCGACGGCACCGTGAGCATGTCTTGGGCCGTCAGGTTGCCGAGCTGCCCGCTAATCTCCATCCCACCCTCGGGCGGCAGCCGCACCGTCACGCCGAGCTCCTTCATCGCAAGCAGCGCGAGCTTCTCGCCCGTGCGCTCGGCGTTCAAGCTCACGCTAAAGGACTCCAGCTCTGCCACCATATGCAGCTCACTACGAGCCGCCGAGGCGGCCACGGGCAGCTGCTCAGGCGTAGAGCTCTCCATGTCCACCAGAGAGTCCTCCATGGGCCGGTCTTCCTCGGGCACGCGAATGAAGGCAAGCACCGCTGCGATCGTGTCCGGATTCCACTCGGCGTGCAAGCGACTGAAGCGCAGGCGTAGCTCGTTTGTCTTGCCCGGAGTGACCAGATACTCGAGGTGCACGAGCTTCCTCGCCTCGTCACCTTCGGTATGCGCCGCTGAGGCGCGGAGGCCGTCGGCCAGCGCGGCAGGGTGCGAGTCCAGCAAGCGCGTCGCAGGGGGCGGCGCTTGCGTCATTCGATCCTCGACCACGAGCTTGCCGACGGAGAAGCGTGCTGCCTGTCCCTCGGCCGTCTGCGCGAGCTCGAGAGCGATGCTCGAAGTACGCACCATCACGAGCTCGTGCTCACCGCCGCCGTTCGGCGCCTCGTGCAGCAGCATGAGCATCACATGGTGAACAGCGAACTGCGCCTTGATCGATGGCGGCGCGTCGGCCGGAGAGGGCGATGCTGCGGACGGCGGCGGCATGGCCGCCATGGTCATCGTCGACATGCCAGTGTGTGGAGGCGTCGAGGGGGGCGCTCTTACCGGCGTGAACCTTTCGGGTGAGTGTGGCTGTGGCGAGTGTGGCTGTGGCAGCGGAGGTTCCGCGCCGAGGGCGGAGCGGCGCAAGATGGTGGTGAGCGTGCGCAGCTGGCGCGCGGAGAGTCGCACGTTGATCGAGGGTGAGCCACTGTCGGCCAGCTTGCCGTTCACAAGGAACTGCTCGAGAGCATGCGAACCGGCCGGTAAGATGCACGAGCACAGCTCGAGCTGTAACCCAAATTGGTACACGATGTGAAGCTTGCGCTGAAGCTGCTCCCACTCGATACGCCAAGCGACATCCGCGGGCGCCATCAGCACCTGTATCGAGCTGAGGTCGACAGCGTACCGGTCGTACAGTGCATCCTGCGGCAGCGTGCCGCCAGCTTCGGCGCCGGCATTCCCGGCGAGAGCGAGAGCGCTCCCCTCGCCCTCAGCTGTCGTGGTCGTGGGCGCGACGGTGGCGGAGCTCACGGTGATGGCGCCCATGTCAAGGATGAGCAGTGGCGTGGATGGGTTGCTCAGGTCTTCGGGTAGGATGATACGCGGCGCAGCGAGCCGTAAAGAGATGGCTGTCGTCGTATGCCGCGCGAGTACGGCCGCGAGAGCCTCGGTGGTGAGCTCACGGAGCGCCTGCGTCGCGTCGCGCAGCGCATTGCTCACGAGTGCGGCGAGCTCGGCGCGCTCCGTCTCGTTCACGATCGCAAAGAAGCGCCCGATGCGCCGGAGCAGAGGCGCATTATGCACCACCTCGAGCGGCGACGTGTTGGTGAGAGAGATCTCCCATTGCTCGGCCCGATCCGGAGGCCGTTGCACGACGCGGAAGCGCCACTGCGGATCCGGATCCGCAGGTTCCGCGTGCAGCTCGGCCGACTGCCCGCCGGGTGCGGGGCGCAGCAGTGCGCGCCCGATGCTCCCCTCGGGCGCTTGACAGTCGATCATCTCAATGGCACGCAAGCTGCCCTGCACGCGCAGCCCCGCGACGCGTGCGTCCAGCCCCGCCTCGAAGTTGGCGAGTGTCAGCCTCGCGATCGCCTCACCCGCGGACGCGTCGCTCAATAGCGTGAGCGAAACCTCATCGAGTCTGCCCGCACGACGCGAATCGAGAACAGCGCCTGAAATCATCAGCACGGCGATTGCCGAGGTGGGCAGCGGATCGGCGGCAGCGATGGCCTCGAAGGGAGTTCGAGTGTTGGTTCGAGAAGCCGTTTGGCGCACGCGAGTTGCAGCGTGTGCTCGACGTACTCTGCTGCTGCGGTCTGGCGCGGCGTGCTCACCGCCTCGGCTCCGCCCGAGAGTAGCGCTGCGAGCGTCGCGCGCTGGTCGTTGGAGAGCTCGATCGCGCCCTCTGCAAAGTTGATCGCGAACGGTACCTCCTCGGCCGCGCCGCTCGCAGACGACCCGCCCGTGGCCCATTCGTACCAGGTCTTGCGCGGCTTGGGTGTGCTCTCGGCGGCCTCACGGTGTGCCACCTCTTCGGCCATGATGCGCACCTTGGCGAGCGCGCGGAACTGCACGATGTCCTCAACGGCCAGGAGCTCGCGCTCCAGATGTGCGAGCTCCGCGCGCTCGGCTTCGTCAAGCTCGGCCATCCACGGCTTGCCCTGCGTGCGCTTCCACAGCTCGGTATAGCGCAGGCGCGCCGTGCGCCTCCTCTCAAAGAAGCCGGGCTCGTGCAGCCGCCAGCCGCGCTGCCGCTGCCGCTCGTGCGTCACGCAGTCGAGTGCGTACCGCCAGCGGCCGTGTGCCGTCGATGGCAGCCCCGTGAGCCGCCGCCCCGGGCGGAAGCCGACCGCGACGTCGAGCTCGGCGTTGGCATTAGCGGCACTCACAACGTACTCGGCGAGGCGCGTCGCGTCGCGCAGCTGCTGCTCGCACAGTGCAAGTGACACCGCCGAGAGCGACACCTTGACGAGTGTGCGAGGCAGCCCCTGCTGCTGGGCGCTCTGCTCCGGCCGGATGGCCACGTTTGCGCCCATACTCATGGGCGAGATGACGTACACGAGCCCAGGCGCGTGCCAGCTCGCGGCACGCCCGCCGTCGGCAGCCACCATCCCCTGCAGCCACGAGCACAGCCGCTCCATGCTCATCGACGGGTCCAGCATCTCCGCGCAAGCGCAGTGGTGATAGATTGCAAGCTGACGCAGCTCTACGCGCTTGTGTTGCACGGCCGCGTCGACGATGAAACGGCGCTTGCCCGACGCGTCGGTGGTATACGTGGAGAGCTCGGCGAGCGTGACGCCGATGGCGAACGGGTGCGTCGACTGCGTGCGGTCCTCGTAGCGCACGTGGATGTTGGTGATGCTCACCTGCAGGTTGTTGAGCACCTTGGCGAGCATCGAGACAGTGTCCTGGCTGCCGCGTTTGCTAGGGGACTTGTGGTCGACGCTCCGGCCCTCGGCGGCGGCGGCAGCCTGCTGCATGCTCGTCAGCTCGGCCGCCTGCGTGAGCCGCATCAGCCGCCCTGCCTTGCGTCCCCACGCCCACTCTTTTTGCGCCGCCTCGTCCCAGTCGCTCTCGGCGAGTGGGCCGGCGACGAGGTATACGCCATCGAGCGAGACTATCACGGGCTCGTAGCCGAGCTTGCTCCAGGGAATGGTGACAGTGACTGTGCGGATGCATCCCATCTTGATGTTGACTGGCAGGCCAAGCGCGTGGCACGCCTCCGGACGGAGACGAAGGTTGGAGAGGGCCACCTTACCGTCCCAGACGGCCACCTTGAGAGATTTACGGTCGAGATCGACAACATAGTCGCCGAGGAGCCGCTCAAGCAGCGAGAGAACGAGGCTCTCAAACATCCTGTCGAGAGGCTGCGGGGCGACGGCGGCGAAGGTTGCGTGGGGGATGAGGAAGGTCGCGCTCGCGTTCGCTTTCGTCAATAATTACGCTTTTCATCCCCGATGGATGCTACGCCGCACGTCATTCAGTATGTTCATATGTTCTTGTCATCATTCACACAAAGTCTCGGCGACATCGGCCCTGGGAGTGCCCAGGGAGCGCTTAGCGCCTCTCTAAACTGGCGTCGGGCACGTGATGAGGGTTCCAGGCGTGGGCTCTGGCTGGCGGACGCTGCTCCTCTTCGCATCGGCCAGCACCGCCGTCGCATATGAAGCATGCAGCATGCGCACGAGCGCCCACTCCCACCGTGCGTCCGTCATCCGCACTCGTCCCCTTCTCGCTGCGGCAGTGCCCAACGAGTTCTCGAGGCCAAAGGCCGTCGCAGGCCTTCGCAGGCAGGCGTCACGTTTCTTGGTGGAGGCAACACCTGAGGAGTGCGCTGCTCTCGCTAAACGCTTTGAGCTGCAGTCGATCGGATCGCTTGCGGCCAACGTGAGCCTCGCCCTCGTCGACACGCAACGGCCGCGGGTGCGCGCCTACGGTAGCTTTGATGCGACTGACGTGGGCGTGGTCAACGGCTTTCAAGGCGATGCGATGACGACCTTGCAAGCGATGCGCGTGCCCTTCGAGACATTCTACTCAGGCGATACTTTGCCTAAGAACAAGTACGACGACGACGACGACGACGAGAGGTTCGACGAGGATATTGAAGACGGGCAGATCGACATGGGTGAGCTCGTGGCGCAGCATCTGTACCTGTATTTGTGCGACCTCGAGATGTCCAAGTACCGCGAGTTCACATCGGAGTACACCCCGGGCGACGTGGTGTTTGACAGCGATCCGGATGAAGGGTAGGAGGCTGGAGGGGGTATGTGGTGAGCGACACACGACTCTCACCTGCCACGCCGGACCCGCTGTGATGTGTGAACCACCCTTCAACCGTGACGTGTCGTGTGATCCTAACGTGGTTACTACTACAGTATATTGAGTCTTGACTTTCTGTGACGTCGTGTGACCGTGCTACTAGCGCTCCAGCAGTGCAACGTGGCGTTGGCCCTGGTTTTCGGTGTATAACGTCGACTTCTACTAACGGCCGAGCCGTAACGTAAGGGAACTTGGCCCTTGTTGCCCCATGAGGCCGCCTAACGTCGACGCGGTCAAGCGTCTACGCGTCCAACTCACTGGTCCCAATCAAACTGTCTGACCTTGTACTCTGGCGCATGGCCACGCTCTTCCGCACGCGACCGCGACCAGTGTTGGGATGTAGCCGTTCGCGTGCGCGGAAGAGCCAATTTTGCAGGCCCTGCTTGAAAAGAGGGCTCCTGGCTTTCATGTACACTTCGATGGTGGGGATTGCATTCGCCACCAGCTTCTTGTCTGCCAGAGCCCGCACGCTTGCCAGGGGTGCGTACCGCGCGGAGTCGGCAGGGTTGGTAAAATTGAGCTCGAGAGTCGGCACATCTACATGTAACCATCCGGACATTGCTCTCAAAGCCACTTCGCGGGTTTTAGCATTAGCTTCCATCCAGGCGGGGTCGGTTTGTTTGAGCGACACGGCTTCAGCAGCTGTAGGCTCTGCGACCGTCGGGGCTTTTTTCACGAATGCGTCATTGCGTTCCGGCAGTTTGCCCTGTACCTTGAGCGACGGGCTGCTCTCTCTGCTTCCTGCCTCAGACGGGCGACCGCCGTCTGCGCGCCCGCTGCGTCCGCCGGTAGCTGGCGAAGGAGCCATTGGCGATGTCCTCGGCATCGTGGCGGGCGCCGCAGCGAGTCCAGGTACGACAGCGGGTGACGGCTCGCCCTCGAGCGAGGGGTCTGCGTCCTGTGCGAGCTCAGGCCTGTCCGAGGAAGCAGCCGGCGCTCGAGGGGCTGGCACGGCGGCGCTCAGCGCTTCGCCCGCCTTGGGTGCGGCGGTGACGCCGTGGGGCGTTCTCGGCACCTCTGGGCCAGCGTCGACGTCGAGCGACGTGTCAGCCGGCATGTGATTCGGCTCGACCTCCGCCGCGACCGCCGAAATGCCGCCCATTATACCACCCATGCCGCCGCCCATCTGGCTCGGCATCCCACTGCCCATGCTCCCACTGCCCAAGTCGCTAGAACCGTCATCGTTGGCCGCGGCGGGCGGCGCCGCCGCGCCGTCGTCGGAGGCCACCACGGCCGCCTTCATCTGCGATACGAGCTCGGCTGCCGTCGCATAGTCCTGTGCCTCGATCGCCTGAGTCAGCTCGGCCAAGCGCATCGCGTTCTGAGGAGATGCCGCGGGGTTGGCGGTGGCGGGGTCGAGGTTGGTGGCGGGCGCGGGCACGACCGACGGCCGGCGAGCGCTGAAGGGGCTGCGAGCGCTGCGAGCGCTGAATGGGTTGCGGGCGGTGGCTGGGCGAGACTTCGATAGCTCTTCAGATGGTGTGCTCTCCTCGCGGCGCTCGGCCTCGGCGTCTTCCACTGCTATCTTGGTGCCTGGACTCATTTTGTTGCGACGCCTGGAGCTGTCCACGCCGGACCTTTGACTCTCGAGACCCTCTTCGGAGGTGGTGCCTCCTGCCCTTGCCCTGGAACTATCGCAGCCCAGACGCCTAGTACTGTCCATGCCCGGCCTGAAATGATCGCCCAGTGTGGCGGCTTGGCGGATGCTGCTCGCCCCCCCAAACGGATGCTGGGTTTGATTCGTGATGCGTTTCGAGCTTGCGGGCGAACTGCTCGTCGAGCTCGCCGCCGGCGATGTGTGCGCATCGTCAGCGAAGGCCTGTCCGTCGTCGGCTCGGCCGTTGTCGGTTGTCGTAGCGATGGTGGCTGCCGGCTTCCAAGCCGCTTGGGGTGGTGGGAGAGGCTGGTGTGGTGGGAGATGATCGAGATGAAGATCAGGGACGAGCCCGCGTCGATGGCGCGACTGTGGACGTATATCCGGGCTACCAAAGTCCAAGTGTTTCGGAGCCGGACCGCTATCGACGCGGCTCGAGTCTGGACCGTTGTCGTAGCGCTGAGAACCGCGTCCATCACGCGGCCATGCACGTTCATCCGGGCTACCAAAGTCCGGACTGCCGTCATAGCGGCTTGGAGCCCGACCGCTGCCGAAGCGGCTCGATTCGGCGAAGCGCGAGCTGGCCCGCAGCCAGCCGTCTATCTTGGCCGAAGAGCTCTGGAGCTGCTCGACCGTGGCACTGCCGATTGGGATCCGATGGAAGGCCTCGTAGTTGCGGAGCGCAATCTCGAGCTCGCCCTCAGTGTAGTCTGTAGTCTCTGTCATCCAGTCAGACGAGTCTGGACCGTTGTCGAAGCGCTGAGAACCGCGCCCATCACGCGGCCATAAGTGTCCATCCGGGCTACTGTCGAAGCGCCTCGAATCTGGACTGTCGTCGAAGCGTGCCAAGGACGGAGTGGGGTCGAAGCGGCTCGAAGTCGGACCTCTGGGAAGTTGCCGCATCAGAAGGTCTGGCCGTGCCCTGTCGCCGCCGCCGCTGGCGCGCGCTTGAGCGGCGTCCCCTTGACTACTCGTCGAGCGGTGAGACAGTTGACTACTCGACGAGCGGTGAGACGGGAGGTTACGTTGCGATCCGAAGATCATACGCGATCGGGAGGAGGTTCGCTTGTATGTCCGCAGCCGGCGTGAGCCCAATAGCGCGAGGCGCCTCCGGCATAGAAATAAGTGTTTGCGCAGCAGCAAGGGCTTCGATGGGGCCGGCGTCCATATAGTCTCCGTCATAGCCTGGATAAAGGCACCAACCCCGAAAAAGTGGGCAGGCGGCTCGGCAGGCGGCTCGGACAGCCTTTCGGATTCGTGCTCGCACGCCGCGTCTGCCAGCGCGCGCCAACTTATGGCGACACGCTGCCGCTTTCGTGCCTTGCGAGACAACTGCAGCCACTTAGCGCGTACCTCTCTGTAGTGCGATTTGCGTCGCGGCAGCACAGTCGCACGCACGAACTGTTGAATAAATATCGCCGCCTCCGTGCGTAACTTGTTCTGGCGCACTATAAGCCATCGGCGCACGTACTTTTGAACTTGTATCGAACCTAAATCTTGAGCCTGGTTCTTCAAGATGTTCAACGCCTCAACCCGCTGCCGCTCCGCTTCCACTTGCCGCCGCCGCTCCTCCTGGTCCTCGCGTATCTTTGACTCCTCTGCCGCCGCTTTCCGCGCAGCCTCCGACGCCTCCGCGCGCCGCATGTCCGCCGCCTCAGCGAGCTTAAGGCGAAGCTGGCGCTGCAAGCGCAATAGGAACCAAGCTACGAGCACGAAGAGCACGAAGAAACCGATGATGACCCCGATGTAGATCTCGATGTACGTAGGCGGCGGGGGCGGTGGCGGGGGCGGCGGCGGCGGTGCGGGCGGCAGCGGCGTCTGTTGCGTCACCGGACGAATGGATGGTCCCTCGAGAGCATCCACCGTGAGTGCGGCCGTGGACGTGCCAGTGTACTGGGCCCCGACGACGACAGAGATGCTTTGGGCTGTCTGCGACGCGAGCACATTCATATAGCTCTGGGCGGCCGTGCGGCTGGGCGTGAAGATGATGGCGGTGGCACGCACGGAGGCAGGCTCGATCGTCAGAGTCACCGTCAGGGGCGCACCGCCGGCGCTGTTATTGAGAAGAAGAGCCGTCATACCTCGGGTGAGGGCGAGCCGCTCGAGGTTGCCGAATTGGTCAACAGTCCAAGACTGGAGCTCCATTGTGAAAGAAACGTCGAACCCGACGAGGGCGTGCCCTGGTAATCCGGGCGGCCACGAGGGTGGGGGGGGCGAGGGCTGCGGCGAGGGTGGCGGTCGTGAGGGTGGCGGAGGTGCTGGCGGCGGTGGTGACGGCGGCGGCGGGGGTGGTGGCGGCGAAGGCGGCGG
>Ga0210243_100177_pt1 | contig 49686 bp, 34 predicted proteins | sample ChrtobMeP5a_32mM_FD_155461 | JGI IMG/M metagenome (GOLD analysis project Ga0210243, IMG submission 155461) | Chrysochromulina tobin associated microbial communities from unialgal haptophyte culture, Seattle, Washington, United States - P5a_32mM | ecosystem: Host-associated > Algae > Haptophytes >...
CTCCTTGGTCTTGTCGGCGAGCGCCTCGGCAGCGTCTTGAAGCACCGTCTGCAGCACGGAGAGCACCGGCAGGGTGACCCGCGCCTTCTTGCACTTTTCCGCCTCCGCAGCACCGGCCTCGGCGTCGCCGTCGGTGCGATTCGCTCTTGCCGTGGTCGGCATCGACCACGGGCGCCGCCTCGAAGCCCGAACGGGCCGACCCGAGCGTGTCTGAAGCCGCCAGGGAGCCCGGCAGCGACGCAGAACGGGGCCAGAACGGTGCGCATGAAAAAGTTGGTTAGTGGACCCCGGAACGCTCACAGAACGGACGTTGTGATACCGCGAGATAGACGGGCCAGCACCGGGCGCCCATTCAACTGTATCCGACAGTCTCCGGTGAGCCCCGCCAGATTTTGCACGTGGATGAGATGGATCTTCCGCCTCTCGCACCCGCACCTCTCGCGGCCAACGCCTGACGCGACGCTCGTCCTCGCAGTCCTCGCGCAATTGAGGCACGCGTTGGTCTACGCTTTCACGACGCGGTAGTACGTGGTGCCTTCGCTCATGAAGCTCTTATCGTCAGTGTACACGTACGTATCGGTTGTGGCCGCGAACGTGATCTTCTTGTACTCGTTCGTGTACGTGAACGCCTCTTTGACCGAGTCCCATCGATAGATGTCATATGTGGCACCCGGGGTCAGTTCATAGGCCGTGAGCGTGCCAGCGAGCGGTTCGGGCTTCTCACCGCTGCGCGTGTCAGGCTCGCGCTCCCACGGTTGGATCTTCAGCGCCGCTAGCTGGTAGGGCTTGGGATCCTGGGTGAACCCCTTGGCCGCCCAACCAAATCCGTAAGGGTTGCCCACACCGTACGAGTACTCGCCGCAGTCAGCGGGCTTGCCCATGCCGGCCCACTTACACGGGAGGGTGGAGATGGGCCGATGGACGGTGTTGACGCCGCCATCGGTGAAGTGGACCACCACGTCGTCATCGTAGACGGTCGTGTCGTTGAGCGGGTGGTTTGACTGGATGCCAATGACGGGCTCGACGTGGCCATACATACCCGCCGGCGGCACGAGATTGTAGATGGGATAATCCTGGCCGCTCCACATAATCATCCACGCAACCACGTGGCCCTGCACGAGCTGCGCCTTGAGCCACTTGGCATACGCGGCAGTCTGCGGAACTGGCTCTTTGTTAAAATCAAAGGCGTCGTACTCGATCTTCAGGTTCTTCCAAGCCTCATCAATATTGCAGGACAGGATCTCGCTATCGTGCCCACCGCAGTTGTGAGTATGGTCGCGGACCTGCTGCTGCGAGATCCAGGCACCTTTTGACAGGACGGCGCGCTGCGTCGCCCAGGAGCCGCAGTAGCCGCCCGCGTCATTCCATTGATAGCCGGGCTGAATATCTGCAATCCGCTCATACATCGAGTTGGGCTTGTTGCATTGGCCGTTCGCGCAAAGGGTGGTCTCGTTGATCCACGACGGAAACGGCATCGCGACCGCGCCGCAGAGCAGCGTGAGGTACACTGGCAACATCATCATCAATCCAGTTGGTCCTTTGTCCAACTCTTTGTCCCCCTGACACTATAGCCGCGCGTCGGAAGCGCCGACGAGACCGACTTCTGTGAATTGGAAAAGCGCCCCGTCCGAGGCGCGGCGCCTGGGTCGTCCTTGCCTCAAACAGCCTCGAGGCCTGCAGCCTGTTTGGGTTAAGGGGTGAAGCGTCTCTGGCGCGCTGTGTTGTCAAGTATTGTCGCCCCGCGGTTCGAGTTCAGCAAGCCCCGCCTTTCCTTCTTGGGTCTCGTGTTTTTATTGCTGATTCTCGCGTCTCCCTCTGCACTCGACAATGAGCGACCGGAGGAGCGGAAAAAGCGTGCAACAGCTCTGGCTGTCGAAGCAACTTCATAGCACGATGCTGCAGAGCGATCTGTCAACAGACAGTGTCAGCGAGACAAACGATACTAGTATAGTTTTGGAGCCTGTCAAGGAGCATGCGCGATCGCTGATGGGGCGCACACTGAGCAGTCTCACCTTTCGTCGAGTCGCAGTCTCATCTTTCGGCTTTGCCAGCAACGACCCCGAGCATCCACCTGGGGATACTGATCCCGAACGATTACATCGGTCGATTTCCATGCCGCTGGCTGGACTGCGACTCTCGCTGCGTGCCTCGCCAGCCAGGAGTCCCATGCCAACGAATTCGGCGCCCTCGAGCGTCGGCGGCGAGTTCGGCGGCAAAACTGTGCCCCCGAAGCTGTCCCCTAAGATCGGGGGCGCATTCGATGTGACGCAGGCGATGCTGCTGCGGGAGGCACAGGAAGCGCGCCAGCGCGCCGAGATGGAGCACGAGGCAGGCCTGCACGCCATTGCCGAGCTCGATGCGGAGCTCGAGGCGATGCACGCACGGCTGAAGGCCGAGCGTGAGGCGGCCGGGGCCGAGCTTGAAGCGACACGCAAGGCGAGCGCGGCGCAGCTCGCGGCGGAGAGGAGCGGCACGAGACTGACGGCCGAGCAGAACGCTGCCAGTCACGAGCAGCTCAAGGCAAAAGTGGCGGAGCTCCAGAGGGCTCTAGAGCGGACCGCCCGGGCGGAGGCGGCCAAAGTGAAGGAATTGGAAGCCACCATCGAGACGATGCGGCGTGAGAAGCTGAACGCTGAGAGGGAGGCGATGAAATGCGAGGCGGTCCTGGCCGCGGAGGTGGCCAGACACAAGGACCGGGTGGCGGAGCTGCAAAAGGCTTTCGAGGCCGCCCGGGCGGAGGCGACCAAGGTGGAACACTTGGAGGCCACCATCGAGGCGATGCGGCAGAAGAGATTTAGCGTGGAGATGGAGGCCATGAAACGCGAGGCAGCCGCTGCCGCAGAGGTGACCGCCCTTATTAAGAGCAAGGAGCTGGCCGATAACATGTACATGAACTCGCTGCGCGAGATTATGCGCACGTCCGCCAACGAGGCGCAGCGCGACAAGGATGCTGCCATCGCAAGCCTGCGCATCGAGTACGAAAAGAAGTTCAATTTACTCAAGACGCGCGTGCGGACGATGATGCATCAGCGCGAGGTGGGCTCAGCAGGTTCTTATCGGGGAAGCAGCAGCCCCTTTTCGTCGAGAACGTCGACGATCGCCGACGAAGATGATCTGTTCCTCATGTTGGAGGAGGAGGCGCCCTCTGCCGCCCAGCCCTCCGCCGCCGAATCCTCCGTCGCCCAGCCCTCCGCACGGTGGCAACATGGGTGGCCCTCCGCTGCCCAGCCCTCCGCCACCCACGAGCCCTCAGCCACCCAGCCCTCAACCCAGCCGAACATTCAGGTGTGGGCAGGCAGCTTCGTCCCCGGGATGCCACGCCCTATTGTGCAGGAGATGAATGAGCGCGGGGAGCTGGAGCATCCCCCACGTGGGCTTGCCCACGAGGAGGAGTCCGCCTCTGCGTCCTCAGGTTCGAGCCCGGCCGCCGCCTTCTTCTATTCGCTCGGCGTGCCGGGACTATCCAGACCCTCGCTCGGGCTTACCGGCTTATAGCATGCTTGAGACCAGCATATCATCATCATGCGGTATCAGCATGCCATCACAAGGGCTTCAACTTGTGAATTAGTGATGCGTGCGGCTGCAGGACAGTTTGGACAATCACACAAGCTTGACCGATTCGCATCCTTGGAACATTGCACAATCTCGCTGAATAGGGACCCGCAGTAGGGAGTAGCAGTAGGCAACAGCCGGTCCATTGCGGCGGTCAGACGTCAGTCGACTCCGAGGTACACAAGGAGCAGCAGCAGGAGAGGGAGGAGTGTCCATAGAGTCCAACACGGAGAGTCCATTACGGGAGTTTAGTGTTTACATTGCGCCGATCAGATACAACGTGTTTTAGATCGAGGACGCAGCGGGGCGGAGGCCAAAAAATCGTTCGATTCGAAATCATACAAATGCGCTTAGCGGTATACTTTGAGTAGGATCGATTTCATAAGTAATTCCCAGTAATTCCTCAAAGAATGGTGAGCTGCTGAGAAACTCTCTGTGTCTGAGCTCGAACAGAAACCTCGCGATGCTTCGATGTGCAATTCTTGTTGCCGCCGTGCTGCCTCTGGCCGAGGCGTTCGCGCCCGCGGCCCGTGCGCCGCTCCGCCTCGCGCGCGCCCGGTCGGCAGCCGCCTCTTCGAAACCGCTCATTTCGATGAACGACTCGGGTGAGGGTGCGGGCTTCTCGCTGCCCTTCTTTGGTGGCAAGCGGCAGGCTGGTGAGAAGGAGGTGGCAGCTGCGGAGGAGGAGAAGATGACGATCGAGAAGGTGGCCTCGTTCGGCATCGCTGGTGTGCTGTCGATCGCCGTCGCCGAAACGGTCTTCTGGGTGCTGTCCTTCCCGACCTCTGAGCTGCTATACTATTCGTCCACTGGCGAATGGATTGATCTTCTGACGCAGGAGGGCCAGATAAAATTCCTCGCTTTCACGGTGCGCTCAGCGCCGTGCACGAGCACGCCCACGTGCCATCGCGCCACTCCTCTGCATGCAAACACTCACGCGCTGCGTGTCTGCCAAGTGGACGCAGGCGGGCTGGGGTGCACTCGGCGGTGTCATTGCGCAATATCGCACCGTGCTCACCGCCGCGGCGATGACGCCCTGGATGGACAGGGTCGTGGTGCAGCCATACATAAAGCCGGCGCTCGACAAGATGAAGAACAAGGATGCGTGAGAGCGCGTGTGCACCCGGCCGCATGCGAGGAGAGGTTTGCATGGTGCATCGCCTATCGGCGCCCGTCTCTCAACCCTCCAAAGAGCCGCCACAGGATGTGCGTCTCCAGTAGGGACACGCCTAGTAGGATGGGGGTGTTTGTACTGTCCGAATCGTTGCGCAAAAACGCTCGAGACGGCGTTTTGCATGCCGCGATCGCATTCGTGGACACCCGTGGCGTGGCTCTTGCCGTTGGCGGCTTTGGGGCTTATTGCGTCGGCGAGCGCGCAATTCACCGTGCAAGTATTGATCGAGCCCACCATCGATGCGTCCAGGGTGCAAGCCGCCGTTGTTACGCTTTCCGGTCCGGGCTCCGACCCTATGATGAAGTGGCCCACGGGTGAGCGCTTTCGCGACGGTTTCATCGACGGGTCCAAGGGGCTCGTGCGCTTCAACCGGCCGCTCGGCATCGCCTCCGGACCAGGGGGTGTGTACGTGGCCGACTCGCGCAATCATGCGATTCGTCAGGTGTTCGACAGCGGCAGCACCAAGACCATAGCTGGCGGCCGAGGTGCCGGCTTTGCCGACGGTTTGGGCGAGAATGCGAAATTCTTCAACCCGTGCGGTATCGCCGTGGGCCCGATCGGCGAGATTTACGTGGCCGACACGGGCAATAACGCTATTCGGAGAATCTACCGCGGCAGAGTGACGACGCTGTACAGGGGCGTGACAGGTTACGGGGTTGAGAGCGGCTCGGAGGTGCTCTCTGCGGGAGCGGAGTCCCGGGCGGTGCACGTGAACGGGTTGGCCGCAGCGACGTCTCCCCCACCCACGTCGTACACGTATGGAGATCCGACCTCATTCGGCGAGCCCAGCACGCCGCCGCCGCCGCCGCCGCCGCCGTTGCCTGATGAGCGTCCTCAGGGGCTCTGGAATCCGCAGGGGGTCGCCGTGTGGCCGCAGAGTGCGCACGGCGACGTGGTCTTGCTGGTGGCCGACACGGACAACCACCGGGTGGTCGCGCTCACGCCACCGCGCGGGTGTGTGGCCGAATCACCCTTTTGCATTCACAGTGAATGGTCTGCGTCTCTCTTTGCTGGCAGTGGCTCCGCGGGATTTGCAGACGGCATGGGGCCGGCGGCGCAGTTCCGCTACCCCAAGGGCATCGCCCTGTGCCCGTTCGAGGGGCAGTATCAGCTGCTCGTGGCCGACTCAGGCAACAACGCCATCCGTGTGGCGACAATGCCCTCGTCGACCGTGTATGACTTTGACCAGTTCCTAGGACCGCCCCCGCCCTCGCCTCCGCCGCCGCCAGTCTCGTCGCCCCCACCGCCGCCCAGTCCGCCGCCGGTGGCAGTGGTGTTTTGCCTGCCGCTCTTCACCGCGAACGGGACCTTCCTCAACCTGACCGTAGCGTACGCGAACCTCTACGCACTGCGAGCCGCAGCTCAGCGAGGCAACCGCACTGTGCAGACAGCCCTTTTGAGTGAGATCGAAGCTGCCGGCCCGCGAGGGGCTCGCTTCACTTTCGTCAACGGCACCGAGCTGTTCCGGCTCAACTTCTGCAACAACGGCACTGGCACCATCTGCACCAACGTCAACGGCAGGCCCGTCTGCTCTGTGCTTCCGCGGCCGAATGTAACGGTCGTGCCGCCGATGCGGCCGCCGTCCATGCCGCCGCCACCGCCACCACCGCCGGAGCCTTCTCCGCCGCCGCCGCCGCCGCCGGCCAGTGTGGGTACCGTGCGCACCCTCTCGGGAGATGGCGCCCCTGGCGACCTCGACTCACGCACTCGGCGCGAGAAGCCCCGGGCTTCGTTGCTTCTCGTGACGCGCCTCGCCGCGCGCTTTGCTCTACCCAGTGGCGTCGCGTGTGACGCGGGCTATGGCGGGGCGATCGTCGCCGATTACGCCAACCATCGCATACGGCAAGTGAATCGAGAGGGAGTCACTGTGACTGTGGCAGGCTACCGAGCCGAGGGTGAATCCGACGGGCGTGGCGCAGGTGCACGCTTCCGCGGCCCCGCAGCCATCACGCGACATGCTGGCAAGTACCTCGTGGTTGAGGCGGAAAACGCCGACATTCGACTCGTGTCGCTTCAAGAAGGCGAGCTCCGCGAAGGCCAAGCATCGACCACCACGTCCGTAGACGTGGGCATGATCACCGGGAACATCATCTGGCCGCTTTTGCTCATCGGTCTGCTCGCGTACGCCTATCTACGCTACGCTGCGTGGAGGAAGGCGAGGTGGGACTTGTAACATACGCTCGAGGCTAACCTCTGTCTCCTCTCCTTCTCCTCCTCGGCTAGGCCATGGGCTGTGGGCGCATACCTCCTCCAATCCTCCACCACTTCGCGGTTGATCTCCGTCTCTGTGCTCAACGAGAAGAACGCAGCGCCACACCGAGAACTTAGTTAATAGTCGTTACGCAATTCAAAATGGCGATTTCAAAATTGTAGACCGAACGATTGTTCAGGTTCGGTTGGGTGACGTCAAGTTTCATCACCACCCCCGGACCCCTTCGAGAGCTTAGCCCCACACCGCCGAGCCCAAGTGTGCACAGCACAACGGCCATCACGCGTTCCCAGCAGTCCCACTCTGTTTGTCAGGCGGAAGATCGCGGAAAATGACGGCGAGCCTCCGCCCCGCTCGCACAGGCACCGCTGCTCTGCTGTCCGCTGGCCACCACTCCGCTGCATCCCGTGGTATGGCGTGCGCCCATTCATACCGTGCCTCCCCATGCAAGACGTACAGCGATCGCCGCGGCAGCCAGAGCGGCAACCACACCTGCTGCTCCTGATCCTTCTCCCAGTGCAGAGTCATAACCGCGTCACTGAGCAGAGACAGCCCGACGATGTACGCGCCTGAATACTCAATGTGGTCCACGTGTCGCCGAATGAAGCCCGTGGGCGCGAGATCAAGCAGGTGCGCTGGCTGCAGCGTGCAGTCCGCGGGGAAAATGGCGGCCGTCAGGCGCTGCAGTGCCGTACGTGACGTTTCCGAAAAGGAGCTCAGAGACTTTTGCATCTCGCGATAGCCCACAATCACGTTGTCAAAATGGCCTTCCTCAAAGGCCTTCCGCTTGAAGAAGCGATCTGCATCCGCTACGAGTGCCGCCTCCTCATCGGTGGTCACGGCGTCGCGATACACACGCAATGGCGGCGCTTGCCGCACACCGAGCGGGCGAACCGCACCGATCAACGAGGCGTCAGGCTGGGCGGTGACAGTGAATCGGCGCACACGCTGCCGCATGCCCGGGCCGACGCTACGCGTTTTGTAGTACTGTTTTGTAGTGTGAAAAGGTGTACTTTTGACAGCATCTTTTTGTGTGTTTGAGTCACATCCTCCAGCTGACCGTTTGGTGTGCGCAAAAACGCCTACCACGACGCGCCACCTAAATTGACTCTGAGCTCATTTACGCAGATTCGCCCCGATAATGCTTGCGCTCTCTACTTCTGCCTTCGCCTTCCAGGCGCCGATGCTGCAGCCGACACGCGCGATGCGTGCCGCTGTCACGATGGGCGTGGCCGATTTGCCGGGTATCTCGACCGAGACCGGCAACAAGTTGTGGGACCCGCTGAAGCTCTCGGAGAAGATGGATGAGTCGAACCTCAAACTCGTGCGCGCTGCAGAGCTCAAGCACTGCCGTGTCGCGATGCTCGCGACGGTCGGCTGGGCGTGGACGGCGACGGGCACCCACTTCGAGGGCATGCTCTCGTTCAACCCGCCCGTTTCCTTCGCCGACGCTGCCGCTGCTGGCAACCCGCTGCTCGCGGCTGCCATGGTGCCTGGCTTTGGCATCTGGCAGATGATCCTCGCCATCGGCGGGCTGGAGATCTATTGGGAGAAGAAGTACCCCGCGACCGAGTTCGGTGGCAACTTTGGCGTGCCCGCCGTTACGCAGGACCCGAAGAAGCTCAAGTTCTTCCAGGACGCCGAGCTCAAGAACGGTCGGCTGGCGATGATCGGCATCATCTCGTTTGCTACCGCGGTGGCCGTACCGGGCTCCGTTCCGTTCTACCCCTTCTAGATCACAGGCTCGTGACGATGGGTGCTCGCCACGACCGATAGGAAATGATGACTCACCCCCATGCATGGGGGCTGAGAGCCCACCGTCGGCCCTCGGGGCTCGAGGATGGTCGCGTCCGAGGCGGTCCATATCTGGGCCTGGCGAGTGCCGACCGGTGCGTGTACTGTTGCGCAGCGTGCGCTGGCCTCACGTACTGATGTCTTTCTCATGCAACGCATACTAACAAAAGTCAAAACCGCGCGGCGGCATTTAATGTCGGCCGCGCTCAGAGTGCCGTAACCGCTCCAGCACGAGGGACCGGACTGGGACAGGAGCAGGACCGTTCGAGGTTCGTCTCCGCTCCACGAGGGACCGGACAGAACAGGACCGATCGTCTCGACGAGGGGATAGCAGAGCGCGGTTCGCGGTCAGGCCGAGCCGAAAGAGCGCGGCGTCCCGAACGAGAAAGCCGCATCCAGGCTCCCTAGGCCGAGTAGTGCCAGGCGCACTGCCCGCACGAGCCCGGGGGGATAGGGGGGGTGGGGGTATGCCACTTGTCGAGTTTGTGTGTCAGTTGCTCATCTCACGCGATCTCATCAACGTGCCTCCATCTGACGCGTCATCGCGAGCTTCTGCTCGTATTTGTCGGCGGCGGGGTCGTGGAGAGCCTTCGTGCCCAGCATCTTGCCCGTGGGCACCGCCGACTTGAAAGTCTGATCGGAGATCCATTTCTCCCGGTCGACTTCGCGGTCGAGCGACGCGGGTGGCGGGTGGTAACCGACGCCGCCTGTGTGGACGGAGCCAGGGTAAACGAGGGGCCGCTTGCCAGTGGCGGTCACAAAGTCCTCTTGGGCCATGCGCGTCGTCTTCGAGAGCCACTTCTCCTGCCGCTCCTCCTGCTGCATCTCGGGATATGTGGCCTCGTGCATGTTTCGCGGCTTAATGGGCGGTAACGAGCCGACGGGCACGAGCTTCTTCTTGCGCAGCTCCGTCTTGATGAGCGGGCGCACGGCGTTGCGCAAATGGTCCTCGACGGGTACGCCGAAGGCCGTCGGGTGGTAGCCGACGTGGTAGGGCGAGTTGTAGATGCCCGCGCACGAGGCTGTCGAGCGCAGGTGGTGCAACCGCGTGGCGAGTCGGGTGACCGTCTCGCGCCCTTTGGTCTCCTGCTGCTGCGTGATCTCTGCGACCTGCTGCTCGAGGGAACGCTGCAGCTGCCCCTTGAGCGATTCGCCTTTACGCAAGACCGCGTCCACGTACGCCTTGCGCGCGTAGAAATTGTGCAAGTACTTTCGCGAGTGAAACCCTCGGAAGCGCAGCTGGATGGTGGTGGCGAAGGAGTCGAAGAACTCGCGCTGCAGCTGCGTGTCGCGCTCGATGCGCAACCGCCGCGCACGCTGCCGCCCAAGGTGCCCCCGCGCTATCCGCTCGACGATGAGCCCATGGTGCGCCCAGTAAGCGATGAGCACCCGCGTCATGCGGCCGCGCCACGCAGACTGCAGGCGCGTGCACGCGGCCGACTCGCGCGGCCGCATGGACTCCGCCAATGCCGTCTTCACGTAGAAGGCTTCGCTCAGCTCCGCCTCCGCTCCCGACCGCTTTGCCCGCATCCACGCGGCAAAAGTGCTCGAGGCGGCCGCCATAGAACAGCGCCTCCCTAACAACTCCTGCCCGTCCTGTGGGGAAATATGAAACCGACAAAAGATCGCTACGGAGCTGATTCGAGATCCCATTCCCTCTTACATGTATTTGCGTGGGCAGGGAGTGTGGTTTCTGATGCGGTTTTGCTTGTTTTCGTAACGTGAAGTCGCGGCGCCGCGCATGGCTACAAGTAGCTCGCGGGGTATTCAGCGCGCCGGAGCGGAGCGCCTCTTCAGTCGTGCGCTGCACGACCTGCTGCTGCTGCCCGATGGCGTCGGCGGCTGGCACGAGCTCACGCCAGTGCAGGCGTGGCGGCTGCGCGACCGGCTCAAGACAGTGGCAGCCGCACTCGTGCTCTGCCTCAACGTGGGCGTCGACCCGCCAGATGTGATCAAGCCCGACCCGTGCGCGCGCCTCGAGTGCTGGCTCGACCCCGCATCGATGCCCGCGCAGAAGGCGCTCGAGGCCATCGGAAAGGCGCTGCAGGCACAGTACGAGTGCTGGCAGCCGCGCGCGTCCTACCGGCTGTGTGCCGACCCGACGCTCGAGGAGCTGCGTAAGGTGTGCGTCGGGCTACGGCGCAATCACGGTGGCCGCGAGGAGCGGCTGCTTCTGCACTTCAACGGGCATGGCGTGCCGCGCCCATCGGTCAACGGCGAGCTGTGGGTCTTCAACCGATCGTTCACGCAGTACATCCCTGTGTCGGCGTACGATCTGCAGCTGTGGCTGGGCTCGCCGTGCATCCTGGTGCTCGACTGCTCGAACGCGGCGCGGGTCATCGAGGCGCTCGGCACCATGATGGCCGCGCCCGCCGCGGGCGGTGCCTCGGCTGGCGGCGCGGCTGGCGGCGCGAGCGGCGGTGCGAGCGGCGCATCGCCTGCCGATGGCGCTGGCGCAGGGGTCGGCGGCACAGCCAGAGGCGTGACAGGCGCGGGTGGTGGCAGCGGCGCTGGCGCGGCGGGCAGCGGCGGCGCGCTCGGAGCCGGCGGCGACGGCACCACCGGAGCAAAGGGCCCCGCCGTGGGCTCTCCCGGTGAGGGCGGGGCGGTGCTCGGCAAGGACGTGATTGTGCTCGGTGCTTGCGACTCGACGGCGCAGCTGCCGACGAACCCGGAGTTTCCAGCGGACGTCTTCACGTGCTGCCTCACCACGCCGCTGCGCATGGCGCTGCGCTTCGCCTGCCGCAACACGCTGCTCTACCTTCCCTCTGGTCCGATCGATACGCTTCCGGGTGCACTGGGCGACCGTCGCTCGCCTCTCGGGGAGCTGAACTGGATCTTCACGGCGATCACGGACTCGATCGCGTGGGACGTGCTGCCGCGTGAGCTCTTCCGCCGCCTCTTCCGCCAAGACCTGCTTCTCGCCTCTCTGCTACGCAACTTTCTGCTCGCGCAGCGCATCCTCTCGCGCGCGGGCCTCTACCCCGTCTCCGCACCCGCGCTGCCGCCCATGCACCACCACCCACTGTGGGAGTCGTTCGACCTCGTGATCGAGGCGGCCATCTGCGACGCGAACGCGCGGCGCGGGCGCGAGGCGCCGCCGCCGCCGCCCTCGCCCTTCTTCTCAGACCAGCTCACCGCATTCGAAGTTTGGCTGCGGCTCGGCTCGCGTGGCACGCGCCGTCCGCCCGAGCAGCTGCCCATCCTATTGCAGGTGCTGCTCTCGCCCACTGATGGCCGCTGATTGCTACTGATGGCTTCTGACTGATTGCTACTGATCGATTGCCACTGATTGCCACTGATTCGGGCAGATGCTGCTCTCGCCCGATCTTGACGAACCTTTGATTGCCTCCCTCATCAGGTGCTGCTCTCGCCCACGCATCGGCTGCGCGCGCTGCTGCTGCTTGGCCGCTTCGTGACGCTCGGCGCGTGGGCGGTCAGCGAGATGCTCTCGGTCGGCATCTTTCCCTACATTCTCAAGCTCCTCCTCTCGGCCGCTTCCGAGCTGCGCCCACCCTTGCTCTTCATTTGGGCCAGAGTGCTCCTGCATGACTCGTCGTGTCAGGCCGACCTTCAGCGTGACGCGGCGCACGCCTTTTTCATCGACATCCTGCGCCCGTCGGCCACTGCTGAGACGACGCGCTCGGGGCAGACGCCGTCGTATGGGTGGGTCGAAGGGATGGGCGCACCGACACCCCCCGTGCCACACTGCCTACTGGCCCTCTTTGTACTTGCCGCCGTGTGCCGTCAGCAGCCGGAGGGGCGCGCCGCGTGCCTGCGCCAGAACCTGCCCGAGTTGCTCGCTCAGCAGCTCGATCTCGCCCTCGATCTCGATCTCGACGGCGATTGCGACGGCGGCGGCGACGGCGGCGGCGATGGCGGCGATGGCGGCGGCGATGGCGGCGGCGATGGCGGCGGCGATGAGCGACGCGAAGCAGCGGCAGAGGTGGCGGCCCGCTGTGGGCTGGACAGCACGGTCGGCTCGCTGCGCTCCCAGTGGATCGTGTGGATCTGCCTGTGCACCTCCCAGCTCTGTGAAGAGGACCAAGCCGCTCAGGATGCCGTGCATGCATGCCGCCTTGACCAACGGCTGCTGCGGGTGCTCCAAGAGGTGGAGCCCGAGGCGCGCGCGGCCGCACTGTACGCGCTCACGGCCGTGTGCTCGAGCATGGCTTCCTCGGGCGCGCCCTCAGCGCCCACGACAACGCCAGCCTCGGGCGCGCCCTCAGCGCCCACGACGACGCCAGCCTCGGGCGCGCCCTCGGCGCCCACGACGACGCCAGCCTCGGGCGCGCCCTCAGCGCCCACGACGACGCCAGCAGAAGCAGCGTGTCCGGTACCAGTGGGCGCTGTCGTGGGCGCGTCTGTGGCTTCGCCACCCTCCGCCGCCGAGGACTGGCGGCTCGAGCTCGGAGCCGAGGCAGTGCTCACGATCGCGGACGGCTCTCCCATCGTGCGTGCGCAGCTCTGTCGCCTGCTGCTCACGCTCACGCGTCGGCACCCAGGCCGGTGTGCCGATGGGTGCCATCAGCTGCTCTGGCTCCGCGCGCAGTCGATGAGCACTTTGGGCTCCGTGCACGGCGGCGGCGGCTTGAGCAGCGGTGGGATGCTGCCCTTTTCATCCAGTGCGCTCGGAGCAGGCGTCTACACCACTGGAGGGGGGGGCGAGCTCGCGAGGGGAAGCGCCGCGCCGCAGCTGGCTGGACGCCCTCCCCTCCCCGGCGCATCAGATCTGTCGCAAGGGTACACGCGCCATCTACTCTCGCAAGGGTACATGCAGGAGGCGCCCGGCGCGGGCGGCGCCGGCGCCGGCGCCGGCGCCGGCTCGAGGAACAGCAGCAACAGCAGCCTGGATGCATGCGGCTCACCCGGCGGAGTTTCGATGGGTGGGGCGGCCGTGGGCACTGTCATGGGCGCTGTCGTGGGCACTGGCGGGGGTGAGGGCGTTGTCGTGGGCACTGGCGGGGGTGAGGGCGTGGGCAGCACCGGCGCGGAGAGCGTCGAGGGCATCGAGAGCCGCGTATCGCTCACTTCGCTCACTGGTCTGCCAAGGGGTATGAGCACGAGCGCCGGTATGGGCTCGAGCTCGCGCGAGCTCGACACGACGACCGTCGTATCGGGGCTGACCCCGACCCTCGGCCTCGGAGAAGCGTTTGCGAGCCATGCGATCATGATGAAGCATGCCATGGTGCTCGAGCCACGGATGATTGGACACTCTCTGGCGACCGCCGCTGAGCTCTCTGCGACCCTCTTTGCAGCGGCCATGAGGGTGACGGCCTCGGCCGCGAGCATGGCGACGCCCACGGCGACGCCCAAGCTGTCGGCGGCGCATGGTGGCCAAGAGCAGCCGCCCCTGCGCGCCCGCGCCGTGCTGAGCGCTGTCCACGGAGGCAGCGCCCCCCGCCCCGCTGTCAAAGCGCCGCCTTCGCCACTGCGCGGTCAAAGCCTCTCGCCACTGCGCGGTCCAAGCATCGTCAATGAGGCGTTACAGATCGCCGAGCGTGTCACGGCCGCAGCGCGCGATGTCGCCGCCGCCGAGAGCGATGCCGCGGATGCGGCGGCCGCGATGCTGGCCGTCGAGGGCGGCGCCGTGGCGGCGGCGACAATTAAGCTGTGTGCGGCACTGATCCTGATCGCCCGGGACTCGGTGCCGCGCATCGCCACGCGCGCGCAGCAACAGTTGCGTGCCCTCGTGCCACTCGCGTCCCTATCCTCGCCGATGCATCCCACCGCCACACCTCTATTGCCGCGCGCCGCCCCCACGCCTGAGATGTCGCGGCGCGCCGGCGCGAGCGGCGGCGGGGCTGGGTGTGTGCCCACGTCGGGCAGTGAGGACAGCGGCGCCGAGCGCAGCGGAGCTTTTTTTGGAGCGCGGCTGCAGCGGCCGATGGCGCTGGCGCTGGGGTCGGCGGCCGGTGGTGCCGGCAGTGCTGGCGCCGAGAATCTCGACGAAACGAGTCATCCGGGCATACCGCCATACACGGGAGCCATTCACACGGGAGCCATTCACACGGGAGCCATTCACACGGGAGCCATTCACACGGGAGCCATTCACACGGGAGCCATGGCCATGCCACGTGGCGCTGTGCCGGCGCGTTCACTCACTACGACGCCGTTTCGAGATGGTACGCCGCCGGTGGCGCTGACCCCGGAGCCTCCTATGGGAGGGATTGCGAACGGTGCGGACGCGTTCGCTCAGCTGATGCCACGCGCCGAGCTGAGCGCCGAGTTGCCCCCTCCGCTCGAGCTGGGCGGCGACATGTACGAGTGGGCCACCCAGCAGCTCCACAGGGGCTTTCCTACCATCAGCGATCGCGGCGAGATCCAACCTCCCCGCGGGCAAGAGAGGCGTGCCCACCCATTTTTGGCTGTCGCGGCGGCCCTTGTCGACCCCGCCGTCGCGGCGGCGGCGGCGGCGGTGGCCGATGCCGCCAACGGCGGCGCGGGCGCCATATCGAGCGCCAACGGGGGCGCGGGCACCGGCGACGCCGGCGTCTCGACGCCGAGCACACTGGAGCGCCCCGCCAGACCCACGAAGAGCTATACGATGGCTTTTGGGGGGCTACGCATCGGCGGCGGCGACGACCGTGAACGGCAGCAGGCGGTGAGCCTCAAGTGTGAAGACCAGCTAGCAACCCTTGACAGCGGCTCCCCGCGCTGCTCGTCGCTAGCGCTCCATGCGAGTGAGCCGCTCCTGGTCGCCGCCTCGGCACGTGAGGAGGTCTCTGTGTGGAACTACAAGACGAAGCAGCGCATCAATGCCTTTGCCAACGCGAACCCGGCCGGCTCTCGCTGCACCTCGATGCACCTGCTCGAATCGGCTGGAAGTCTCGTCAATGGGCATGCGTCCGGCTTACTCCTCGTCGGCTCCAGTGAAGGCGCCGTGCGTATCTGGCGTCAATGGGCGTTGCCTGGCGAGCAGCAGATGGTGGGCTCCTTTTTGGCAGCGGACCGGTCCGCTGCTGCCACCGAAGCAGCGAGTCTGCACGACAGTCGACTGTTCACTGCGTACCAGCCTCAGGGTGCGCTCCTCAGCGTCGCGGCGAGCACCTCGAATGTCATCCGCCAGTGGGACCTGGTCGCCGAACGGTGCGCGCGCCAGCTCACAGTCGACGTGGCCGACGCCTTCTCCGTGCGCGCTCTCGCCTCGGACCAGCATTCATCGCTTCTCGTCGTGGGGGGTACCGACGGCGCGACACGTATTATCGACCCGCGACTTCCCTCCGCGGATTGCACCGTGGCCACGGTCGGCGCTTTCGCGTCGCGCGCGCACATCGCGCAGCTGACCCTGCAGACCTCCGATCGTCCCTGGGTCGCTATCGCCACGCATCTGGGCGACATGGGCGTGTGGGACCTGCGCCGCGCCGTATCGAGCGCTTCGGCCCTTCCCCACAGCTCATCGTCGGCCGCGCCACTCGTGCACACCATCACCTCGCACAAGTCTGGCCTCTCGGCCCTCTCGCTGCACGACCACCTGCCTCTGCTCGCCTCGGGCTCTCGCAATCAATTCATCAAGCTCTTCGACCTGACCGCGCTCCGCGACAACGCCGGCCCCGCACGTGAGCTCTCGACGATCCGTTACTTTGACGGCTTCCTTGGAGCCCGTATCGGGCCCGTCACGTGCCTCGCCTTCCACCCGACCAAGCCCCTCCTCGCCGTCGGCGCGACTGACTCCGTCGTCAGCATCTACTCATCGTGAGGGCGTGTGTCGCCCCGCGACGCGTGGCTTCGCATCAAGAGCGTCTCCAATTATAAGTGGCTGCCGCGAGCGGGGCTCGTGAGGCGCGTAATACTAGTAGAGAAACAAATGGCAGTACGCACGGATGTTTCTCTTTTAACCTAGTGCTGCATGGACACTGTGACACCCAACTCCCAAGGCGCGGAAACGTCGTACCCCCGTCCGTGCCGTGGCCCGTGCCGGTTCCCTGCCGGACGAGCGCACCCCGACCCCGGGCGCCGGAGCCGGAGGGGCGTTACTTAGTACATAGTAGTACGCTAGTACCGTGGTTCTATTTAAATAAAATGACAGTCGCACTCTGTCAGCACTCTGTGGTGTGACGTTGACGCATTGCGTGGAAACGAAGTTTCGTCAGACGAAAACCACCATCATATTCATCTAAAACTCCGCCACGCTTTTATTTTATATTTAGGTTTTTAGCAGTGGTCGTCGTGGAATTCCCACTGCATGTTGCGCGTCTTCTGCCCCTGCGACATCACTACGGTCGAGTCGTTATCTGGCGGGCGCTTCTTCGCCTTTGCGGAGGAGAGCATCGAGAGCAGCGACAGCGACAGCGACTTGACATCGGTCTTCGGGTCCCAGTCATTGTAAAGGATGTTGAGGCAGATCTTGCCGTCTGAATAGATGTGCTCGTGCACGGGCGCGGGGCGCATGAAGGTGACCGTGGGCGGCTGGGTAGGGTAGTCGGCGTGGAAGCGCACGCGCAGCCGGTAGATCTCGCCCTCGTAGATCGTGCCCGGCGCTCCCACCATCTTGACGACCCAATCCGTGATGCATTCACAGTCCTCAACCTCGATGCCAATCTCGGGACCGTCGCGCTTCATGATGCGAAGGTCCTTGAGGACGCGCATACGCGAGCCCGCCTGCAGCTCTTCCTCGTTGAGCTTCTTGCGCTGCGTGCGCCAGCTCTCGTCGTCCGGCGCGAACCCGCACATCTTGCTGCTGTCGCCAAGGATGTCCTTCTTCGCCTCGTTCTTGGCGTAAGAGTACGAGGGCGACAGCAGCGAGAGCAGCATCTTCCAGAGCTTCACGAGGCCGCTAAAGCACGTTGGCTGAGCTAACGCCGAGCTTCCGTCCTCGGGTGACGGCAGCGTGTCGCTCGCTCCTGCTGCTGCTGGCGGCACGCTGGCCGGCAGCGTATCGCCGTCGACTCCCGCGCCGCCACGAAGCGCGAGGAGCGCCGATCGCCGCCCGGACGGCCGTGGTATGATGCGCACGGCGTCGGTAGCAGCGCTTAGCAGCAGCAGCAGCAGCAGTGGCGACGTGGGCAGGCGCAATCGTGCGTCTTCACGCATGATGCAAGCGCCACCTCAGCTCGAGAGTCCAATGCTCGTCCTCAGCTCGAGTGTTCAAAACAACGCGTACGAAGCCTCATACACCGTACTCTACGGACTCCCGTGCACAGGAGCCACTATCACTATGGGCGGAGATGTGGCCAACACAACCTGTTTGAACATAGGCCGTTAATCGGCAATGCGTGGGGGTCAGAGAAAGCCGGCATGCCGGCTAAACAGCGATCAGCGCTGTACTTTTCTCGGTGTAGTCTGTCTCTCTGGACTCAGAAAGGGGATGCACCTGGGATGACACATGGTTAGTGACATGGGACTGGGGTCTGGGGACCATGCACTCGAGTATTACTGCTGCGCACCTACACGCTGCTCTGTACGACTGACGACTGTATCGGTATGAGGACTCGCACCTATGTGCGATAGAGGGGGGCATTCCCCTCCATCGCCCCCACCATCCCCTGGACGGGAGCATGGCCGCATGCCCCTGTCCTCCCGCGAGAGCACTCCGAGGAGACATGCGAGGCAACCTAATCCATGATGAGTGATGGCGATGTGTTTGTCTGGGAGTTGGAGTTGAACATGAGCGCCGCCGGGGAGCCAACGCGCGAGCTGCTTCTGCTGTTCATGCTGCTTCTGCTGTTCACAATCGTGACCGGCGAGCCAGGGCGCGAGTCGCTGCTAAAGAAGGACCTCGTGCCGAAGTCGGGATCAAGCGTGTCATCGACCTTGTATGCGCCCCGCTGGAGCACGTTATCCAGGTGTCCGGGCGTCCATTGGACCGGCGATGAACGGCCGGTGTGGCTCGTCACAGGCCTGAACGAGAGCCGGGAGGACGAGCGGCTGGGCTCATACCGCCACCCAGGCTGCCGCGGCTCCTTGTATGCCCATGGCGGTGGAAGGGGCGTGAGCATAAAAGCCTTCGCCGTGTACGTGTGCGGCTCGGGAAAGCGATTCCTGACCGGCGAGCCGAATTTCGGGCCAAACTTGGTGCCACACCCGCCGCGCGAGGCGGGCCGATATTTTTCCGCAGGCGGGACGTCGTAGTGCTTGGCTGCACCGTCAGGCAGGGCCCCTAGCGGAAGTCGGATCGAGCAGCTGCCGGTGCCTGGACCCCTGAGAGGACCGAGCGTTGGTGAGGAGAATGAACGCTCGAAGCCAGAAATGCCGCCGCCGTTGCGTGGGAGCGAATTTTGCGGCATCGTCGTCAATCAGATGGCGGCGGCTTCCTGGGAGCAGCTCGACGAGGTAGAGGGCGATCCCGAACCCGAACTGCGATGAACGTCAGTGATGATTCCAAATTGATGCAACTTCTTTACATGTACATCTCGTTTTGATGACAGTGCCACATGACAGTGCTCGAGTCGATGGGTACGTCGAGGACCCTGGGAGGTGCGCGTGATTATTGTTTGCTACCTTCCTCCCTAAAAAGGGCTCCCAATTAATTGGCATCAGGATTCTTTCATTTTCTGTGCGACTTCGATGAAATCAGCCGACGGCGGACGGATGCCTATGGAAGCCGCATCCTGCACTGCGATGGACGCCATCACGGCGCCGACCCAACTTCTCGATCTCACCATGGAGTTGCTGCCGCTCACCTTCGTGGGTCTCACTCATGCCGATTTGGCACGCGTCGCCAGGGTGTGCTGGGCGCTCTGCACAGCCGTGGGAGAGGCGCGGTGTTCTTGTGGGCAATTGAGCATCGAAGACGTTGGCCAGCCAGCGATCCACTTGTCATCGTCGAGAGGGGCGGCTGCGAGCCTTCGCGGGTCGGATGGGTCGTTCGATTGTGCGGGCACGTCGCAACACGAGACAGTGCTGATGAGCGTGGCTCGAATCGCAGGAACAGACGATCCTTGGGATCATGTACCGCGGATAGTTTTCCGCGCCCTTCTCTCTCTGCCGAATCTGCTCGAGCTGCGCCTGAGCGGCCTCGTGGGTCTGACGGACACGTGCGTTTCGTCCGCCCTCACACCAGCGCTCACGCACTTGCCACGTCTGAGCGTGCTTGATCTCAGCTCCACGGCTGTCGGCACGCTTGGCGTGCTCAGCCTGCGTACATTGGCGCGCCTCGAGGAGCTTCACCTCGTCTACTGTGCTCTGGTCTCATACGCTGCGGTGCTCTGCCTGCGCACCGCATGCCCGAGGCTCCGGCTCATCCGCCGGCTGCCGGCGTGGGCCTGCGGCACCTTCGAGACGCCGTGGGGTGAAGAGCATACGTATTGGCCTTGCGGCGCCTTCAGCTTCCGCCGCACGCTCCAGTCCCGTGGCTTTGTGGCGCAGCTGCGAGTGCGCCAGGGCACTGGCATGCTCGAGGAGTACGTCGAGGATCGACTCGTCTTCGTCGACCTCGAGCCGGATGAAGTCGCCCTCAACGGTCGCATCGGCGTGTGCCTGCGCCCGCTGGGCGTGCCTTCTATCCACACGGCGCCCGACACGGCGCGGGGCGTGCCTTCTATCCACACGGCGCCCGACACGGCGCGGGGCGTGCCTTCTATCCACACGGCGCCCGACACGGCGCGGGGCGTGCCTTCGAGCCACATGGCGCCCGACACGGCGCTGTTCATGGGCAAGGCGCCCAGTGTGCTCGTGTGGCAAGACCGCCATCTGCCGCAGGAGATTTTGGGTCCGCGCCTGGGCCCGAACATCCCGCCGCAGCTCGCCTCGGGATATGCGGTGCCGGCGCCTGGCCAGTCGGTGCAGTTGGGCCCCTTCCTCGTGTCCACCATGATGGTCCGCCCACTCCTGGATTCAGGCCACGCCCACGACAGCGCCGCGCCGCCTGCCGAGCTCGACGCGCGGCTTCGTCACTTTTGCCTCGAGTCCGCCGACCCACACCCTCCGGTGCATCCGCCGGGGGCCGTACCGATAAGTGTGCTCACGCGGGGCCATGCGGAGTCGGTCGCGTTCTGGTCCATTCAGGGCGAGGCCGCGATCCTACGGAATATTTCGGACGATGAGCTCATCGTGCTCAGGGCGACCAAGGACCGTGAGCTCAAGGAGACGCTCGAGCGCCGAGTCGAGCAGTGCTTCAAGAGCGCCGTGGTGGGCGATTATTTCGATGATGTCTCACGATGATACGGAGCGCATCTGCGGGTGAAATGTCTCTAGAACGTCGAGGTTGTGGAAATACCCGGTGTCTATGTGTCGAACTTTCACCTTGGGCTGTGAACACGCGCGAGATCGTTGTGGGAAGCAATTCCGTGAAACGCGCCGTCACTTTCGTTGACGCTCTTTGAAAAACTTATGAAAAACGCGTCAAAGAAGAGGCCACGTGCAGTTTCGCTGTTGCCGTGCGGTATTGAGTTTTCTCATGGGGTTTTCCAGGTGTTAAAAAACAATGGATGTGAAATCACACTGTGTGTCTTCATATGAACACGCCTCCTGTTTGCGTTCAGTCAGACGATTCAAAAATTGCGAACATGGCGAACGCGACAGGCGCACGTCCTGCGACCGCCCCTTCCACCACCGATGAGGGCGTGACCGTGGCTGTGCGCATCCGGCCGCTGCTCGCCCGCGATAAGGCTGAGGGTGCGCGCGAGTGCCTGCGCAAGGTCGCCGGCGAGCCGCAGGTGCTCATTGGCGCCGACCGCGCGTTCACCTACAATCACGTGTACGACCTGGCGGCCTCTCAGGAGGCTGTCTTCGACGGCTGCGTCAAGGGGCTCGTGGAAAGCGTACTCTCGGGCTACAATGCGACCATCTTCGCGTACGGCCAGACTGGCAGCGGCAAGACGCACACGATGGGCTCGAGCTGCTCAGCCGACGCGGAGATTCCCGAGGACACTGCGCTCACCGAGGACTCTGGGCTGATCCCGCGCGCGATCGCTGCGCTCTTCGCCGGCGCCGCGGCGACCGAGGGCACCGAGTGTCGCGCGACTGCCGCCTTCATCGAGATCTACTGCGAGGAGGTGCAAGATCTCCTCCAGTGGAATGCGGAGGAGAGCAAGCTCACGACACTTCCCATCCGAGAGACTCCCGACGGCAGCCTGACGTTGAGCGGCCAGAAGCGGCGCGCCGTGAGCTCGGTGGCCGAGGCGATGCGCGTGCTCGCCGACGGCTCCCGCAACCGCGCGACCGGCTCCACGGCGATGAATGCGACCTCGTCGCGCTCGCATGCCATCTTCTCTCTCGAGCTCGATCTCAAGGTGCGATGTTGGCCATCGGAGTGACATCGGAGTGCCAACGGAGTGACTTCGGAGTGCCATCTGAGTGCCATCTGAGTGTCATCAAGTTCCACTGACGGGCAAGATGATAGTCCGACGTGTGAAAGGCAAGACCTTCTGAGTATGACCACTGATGGCCACTGATGACCACTGATGTGATGACCACTGATGTGATGACCACTGATGACCACTGATGTGATGACCACTGATGACCACTGATGACCACTGATGACCACTGATGACAGGTGAAAGGCAAGACCTTCTCGCCCAAGCTGCACTTTGTCGACCTGGCAGGCTCTGAGCGTGCGAAGCGGACCGGGGCGAGTGGAGAGCGCCTCAAGGAGGGCATTGAGATTAACAAGGGTCTTCTCGCGCTTGGGAACGTCATCAACGCGCTCTGCGAGAAGCACTCTCACGTGCCCTACCGCGACAGCAAGCTCACGCGTCTGCTCCAGGTGAGTGCCCCTGATTGCGCCCCAGTGCTCCTGATTGCCACTGATTGCAACCGAGTGCCCCTAACTGCAACTTGATTGCTTCTCGTCGAGAGCCGCTGATGGGTACTGATGTGCGCTCGTGCCGGTACTGCAGGATTCACTGGGCGGCAATTCGAAGACGCTCATGCTCGCGTGTGTCTCGCCCGGAGATGCCGATCTCGAGGAGACGCTCAATACGCTCAAGTACGCGAACCGCGCGCGCCAAATTAAGAACAAGCCGGTTGTCGCGCAGGACCCAATGCAGGCGCGCCTCTCCGAGCTGGTGGAGACGATCAGCACGCTGCAGACGCGCCTGACGCACTACGAGGCGGGCGGCGCGCCGCTGCCTCCCCTCGCGCAGCTGGGTGCGCTGGGGACGAGTGCCGCGGGCGGTGCGAGCGGCGCGGGCGCGGCCTCAGCCGACCAGGTGACGGCGTTGATGAAGCGCCACTGATCGCCACTGATTGCCACTGATTATGGCCACCGATGACCACCGATGACCACCGATGACCACTGATGGCCACTGATGGCCACCGATGACCACCGATGACCACCGATGACCACTTCCTGATTGGCGCAGGTGAAGGCACTGATGAAGCGTGTGGCGCAGCTCGAGAAGGAGAATTGCATGCTGCGAGAGCGAATCGCACAGCATGTCGCTCCGCTCAGCGGAGTTGCGGGCGCGGCGGCGGCGGCGGCGACGGGCGAGGTGGGCACGGTGGAGCCAGCCTCGGAGGCGGCGGAGGGCGACGAGGGCGGCGAGGAGGCGGCGGCATATGCGGCCGAGGCGATGGAGGCGGAGCTCGAATTCCAGACCAAGCAAGGTGATTGGCGCTGAGTGCCACTGATGATCGCTGAGTCTCACTCTTGATAGTGCCACTGATGAATATGTCCTCTGATGAATATGTCAACTGATGATGGCTGCGTGCCACTGATGATCGCGAAGTCTCTCTCTTGATGGCGCCACTGATGATGGCGATGAATGTCCACTGATCCTTGCTCCACTCATGGCGCAGGTGAGCTGTCCGAGCAGCTCGAGACTCTGAATGCGTCCCTCGCCATCAAGCAGGCTCTCCTCGCGGCGCAGCGCGAGCGCGAGGGGCGCGGCAGCTCGGCTACTGAAGGCGGCGAGGGCGGCGTGGACCTGGCCGGAGGGGAGGGCGGCGTGACGGAGGATGTCAACTCACTGCAGCAGCAGCTCGCGAGCCTCGAAGTGAAGCTCGCCGCCGTCGAGACCGAGCGCGATGCCTTGGCCATGCGCCAGGTGCGCGCGTCGTCCCGAGCGCACATCACGGCGCTCTGAGAGCGATCTCGAACGAGCTCGATCGAGCTCGAGCCCGATGCCCGATGGAGATGATGTCGGCAAACATAATCTATCCCACTGACCGACTGAAAAGTCCTCATGATAGACGACCACTGCTCGCCACTGATCCATGAAGCACCACCCCTTGCTTCAGCTCCCCACCCCTTCCCCTTTGCCCCAAACCCCTATCCCGTACTCTCACCGCCTTCCCTCACGCTGACCGTGCCGTGAACGGCGGTGCTGTGCCGGGTGATGCTGTCACGGGTGCAGGCGAGCGGGAAGGCAGCCGACGCGCGTAAGCTCGAGGCCCTCGAGGCGGAGATCGCGAGATTGCGCCGGCAGCACGCGCAGCAGGCGACCGTCCTCCAGGTGAGTGCCACTGATGGCCTTTGATGGCCTCGGAGCGCCTTTGATCGCCACCCTTTGGTGCTCCAGGCGAAACGCGAGGCGGCGGAGCGCGTGGCGCAGCTGCAGAACGAGATCGAGCTCATCAGGGCCCAAAAGGCCGAAATCGGGCGGAGGCAGCGGGAGGAGGCCGCGTCGCACCGGGCACACAAGGTGGCGCGCGAGCATGAGTTTCGTCAATTGCAGCGCAAGGAGGAGCGGACGGCGTCGCAGCTCGCGAGGCTCGAGCTCGAGTACGAGAATGACGCCGTGATTGTGCCGTGATCGTGATTGTGTCGAGATTGTGTCGAGATCGTGATTGTGCCGTGATCGTACAATCCCTCTGCGGGGTGCCTCTTGATTGCCGCGGATTCCCTCTTGATGACCTTTTGGTTGCCTCTTGATAGCCGCTGATGCGCACTGGCTGGGTGCGCGCAGATACGCGAAGCAGGCGAGCGTGCTCAAGCGTAAGCAGGAGGAGATCGTCGCCGCGCAGAAGAAGATGCGCTCTCAGGAGGAGATGGCCAAGGCGGCGGCAGCCCGCCGACAGGGAGCCCCCAGTGCAGCAACCGCCGGTCCGGGCGGCGGTCAAGGCGGCGGTCCGGGCGGCGGTCCCGGCGGCGGAGGGGGCGTCAACGGCGGCGGCACGACTCCACGAATGCCTCTCGGGGGTTCGAACGGCAATGGCGCTCACAACGGCGCCCCGCCGCTCTCGGCACGCGGCACCAAGCCCGGGGGGGGGCTGGGGGGATCCTCGGGGTCTACCCGCCCGAGCGTCTCGATGGCCACCACGGCTTCGATGCAGGCGAAGCAGGAGGGTAAACGCGCTGATGAGGCCGACAAGGTGCGCGGGGTGCATCTCTCTGAGGTGGATCCTCTTGAGTGCATCTCTGAGTGCGCCTCTGGGTGTGCCTCTGATGACTTCCCTGATGACCTATCTGATGACCTCGGTGAGCATTTTCGCTGAGCTTTTCGCCGTGCTTGCAGGCGGTGTCGGCGATGGCGGCGCGGCCCGCGGCATGGCTCAAGGAGGAGGTGACGGCCGTTACAGCAGGCCAGCAGCTTCGGGAGCAGGTGAGTGCGATGATTGGCACTGAGTGCTATGGATGGCTTCGGATGGCCACTGAATGCAACCGTTGCGCTGCTCCAGGTGGCAATGACGATTGAGCTCCGTCGTCAGTGTGCCCTCAAGCTGCAAGCCATCGAGCTGCGGGCGGAGGAGGCGTCACAGGCGATGACAGCCTATGAGGGCGGCGACGCGAGCTCATCCGCGGCCGAGGCGGCGGCGGAGATGGCGTCACGCCAGGCGGAGGCAGAGGCCCTTCGCCTCAAGGTCGCTCATTACTCGTCGGAGCTGGTGAGCTTGCAGACGAAACTCGTTCACCAGGAGTCGTCGGAGACGGCGGTGGCGAAGCTCGAGGCGGTACCCGACCTGAAGCAGGCTAAGGCGATGCTCAAGGCGGCCTTCCCACAGGTGATTGCGACCGATGGCCTCTCGTCGCACTCATGGCGCTACTGATCCCTACCGATCCCTACCGATGATGGTCTGATGGGTGCAGATTGCGACTGCTTGCGACTGATTGCGGCTTTGACTCATTTTTCTCTCATTACGACTCATTGCGGCTATGTCCTCCTTGTCATCCATTCCACAGCTCGTCAACCTGCAGCTGAGCGTGCACAAGCGCGAGCAGCAGCTCGAGGCCAAGGCGCGCGAGGTGAGCGATGCCAGCTGATTGCTCATGATTGCTCATGATTGCAGCTGGAGGCCAAGGCGCGCAAATGAGCGACGCAGTTGAGCTCGCCTCGTGTGCAGCTGATTGCGATTGACTCGTCTTTCATGCGTTGCATGCAGGTGAGCGACGCTGTCGAGCTCGCCTCCTCACTGCGTGTGCAGCTCGTGCGTGAGCGCAAGCAGGCCGACACACGCTCACACGAAGCACACACCGCGATGGCCCTCGCCGACGAGCGCGCGCGAGCGCTGCAGCGTCAGCTCGAGGCGCTGTCGCGCGCGAACGGGGCTGCCCAGGGCGGCGCGGCACAGGACGCGAGGGCTGCCGTGGCTTCAGAGATGGAGGCCGTGCCGCCGCTTCCCGCGCTGAAGAGCGATGTGGGCAGCTGTGCAGACCTTGACAAGAGGCTCGCGCAGATCAAGGCGAAGCATGCTGCGGCACCGAGCTTTGCACTGCCCATCGCCCCTCCGCCAGCGCCAAAGGGCGCGGCGGAGGCGGCGGCTCTGAAGGCCGCGCCTGCGGCCGCTTCGTCAAAGCAGGCTGCTCGTCGTCTGTCTATGATCAAGCTCGCACGCAAAGGGGGGGAAGAGGAAGAAGAGGAGGAGGACGAGGAGGGGAGTGAGGATGAAGAGGACGAGGAAGAGGACGAGGAAGAGGAAGAGGACAGCGATGTCGATTGGGAGGAGACTGAGGAGGCTCAGATGGTCACCTCGAAGCGAGAGCGTTCCAAGGCGAAGGAGGCCGCCCCTGTACCGGTACTCGAGCTCGGACTTCGCCCGCGCCGTGGCGGGCGCCGCTCCGCCGACCAGGCAGAGGACGCGGGGGACAAGCCCGCGCCGCCTGATGAAAAGGGGACGCCCGCGGAGGTTGGGGGGGGTGGCCTGACGAAACTGGAGGCGAGCTCCGCCGCCAATCCGGGCGCATCACAACCGACGCCGCCGAACGCGCGACCGTTTGCGCAGATGCAGTCCAAGGAGGCGGGAGATGCGGGCGAGATCGAGCTCACGAGCCTTGAGAACGTCAAGGGTGCCGCCGCCGCCAAGAAGCTGGGCGCGAAGCCGCGTGCGCCCACGACGACGCCTTCCGCCGCCGCCGCCGCCAAGCCGCGCGCCGCCTTGGGGCGCATCGATGGCAACGCCGCCGGTGCGGATGTTGCGGGTGGGTTCTCGAAGGCGGTGACGAAACCTGCATCGGCCAAGGGCGAGGCGGGTGGCACTCGTAAGTTGCTCAACACGACGCAGGTGGTCTCGGTCAACTTGGTTGACAACGAGTGAGAGAGGTGGCACAAAGACGATGCTGAGGCTGTGGGGGAACTCAAGGGCTGAGGTGGGTGCGCACGGCACGGGGCATAGGGCTGCGGGAGACGAGCCGCCGCATGGGGCGATGGTAGCTGCGCCTCGAAAGGGGGATTCTCTCGGATGGATGAGAGTGATAACAATGCCCGCGGCCGCGAGTGGTGGGCCCCGATCGAGTGAGCGCTCCAGTGGCAGTGCCAAAGAATCTGGAACCATGGAGATGGATCTTCTGTGCATGAGTAGTGCGCTGACTTCTGCGTTCTGGGTAGGCACCCGTCACTAAGCCCTGTGAGTTGTTCCGGATCGGACGCATGTGCATTGTGCTGGCCCTTCGCATGAGGTGAGTTACTGAGTGTGTACACTCTGAGTTTGAGTCAAACTGGCAGTTACGATTTTGGAGGTAACGAACGTGGAATTAAGATCTAAGACGTCGGAACACGGAAGGGGGGAAGGCGGAAGCTCGGCTGCTCGGGCGTCGGGGGGAAGCGGCGAAGCGGGAGGAACGAACTTGGCAGCGAAAGGGGCCTCGCTCGCACATGACCTGAATTGACGTTCGTGGTCGACGGTCTGTTTTGAAATCCTGGTACCGGGCTCCGGCCCTTTTCGTGCAAGGTTTTAAGTTTCGTTATGAACTTTCTTCACAATTATCGCTGAGAAGAAAGGGAAATCGATTCCAGTCAGAGCTATGCAGCGCAGCCTCTCCGACGAGACTGCGCTCGTGCACACCGAAGGCGAGTGCGTGCCAGCCGCGACCGCGGAGCACGGCCTGCGGAGTCTGGCACACACGGGTCTCGGCAGGTTTCCGCTCGCACCGGATGCCACGCGTGCATTGGATGTCGTCGTCGACGAGATCGTCGACAAGGTTCTAGAAGGGGACATGCTTCGCCGTGCTGCGGAGATGGACGAGGATAGCACGTTCTTTCTGGGTGGCGGCCGTTGGACGTGCACTAATGCTCACATCTCGACCAACATGTGCTACGTCTATGCGGAGAACGAGGAGGCCCTCGCCCTGTTCGACCCATTCGCTGACAGTGTCATCCAGTGCCTCGACCCATCCGCGGTCGCGGAGGGCAGGGAGCCACGTCTCAAGCTGTACGGTGCACACTTTGGCGTGGCGGGCCCGCCGGGCGTGCGTGAGGCCACGCCACATCTCGACTGGGAGGTAGGCCTGCCTCGCGGCGCCGCGTTCTCTCTGATCACACCGCTGCGCCCCTTTTCTTGCCGGCTTGGTGGTGGTCTCGAGTACTGGCCGACGGGCGGCGTGGATGTGCCATCGCATCGGGAGCCTGGCTGGAGCGTGCGCTATGCAGTCGGAGAGGCCGTCGTCTTCGACGGCGGTTCCATCGTGCACCGCACCCAACCATTTTATGGAATTCCCGAGTGCGAGTTCCCCGCCTTCGGCTCCGAGGGTCGCCGCCTCCGCGTGATCGTCCAACTGCTCGTGGCGCTCTCTGAGGAGGGCGGCAGCGGTCGCTGGTGGTCGAGCATCAGGCGTAGCCTCCTCAAGCAGAGTACTGGCTGGTTCCGGGGTCCACTGCGAGGCGACCAGTGCCAATGCTGGGGCGAGAGCGGAGCGGCCAGCTTGCAACAGTGGGCGCTGCACAGTACTTCGGACCCAGCCAGCGACGAGTCGTGCCCGGTCTCTGAAGGTCGAGCGAACGGTGCGCCTCCACTGCATCCAGCCGCGGCGCATGCCGATCTGTGCTCGCAGCCTCTGAGCGGCAGCATCGTGCCCGACACGGCGCCCGCCAAACCCGACGAACCCGAAACCGACGAGTGGCGCCGGTCTCGCCAAGTGGCACTGCAGGCTGACTTTGACTTGGACGTGCCCGAATTCTCGTCGGAGGAGGAAGCTGAGGACGAGGCGGAGCATGCCGCGGAAGAGCTCGAGCGGGCTCGGTGCGCCGCTGCCGACCCAAGGCTCCTTGATGAAACCTTGAATTTGGCGCCAGGCAAGGCTTGCACCCTCCTCGTCCCTGTTGGCTGTGGCGAGGAGGCGTGGGACCTGTGGGGGCTCGGCGAGGTCTTACCGGCTTCTCTCGAGTCGGCCGGCACAGTCGTCTTCTGCGCGCGCTCGGACCCCCGTAATCTCCGCTCGCTCGCCGCATGGGCGCCCGCTGCGCCGGCCCTCACGCGAGCTCTCGACCACGCGCGCGAAGCCGACGGGTACGTGACGCAAATCTACGCCTCCACGCAGCTCTACGCCTCCTCGCAGGCCCCTAGCGCGACGGTGCGGCCCACCGCCCGCCCCCTCGCCGTACAAGAGCGGACGGACGGCGAGAGTACGGGCTCGCTCGTCTGGCCAGGCGTCGAGCCGTTGCGAGCGCTGCTCCCCCTGCTCGACGTGCCGGGACGGCGCGTCCTGGAACTCGGCTCTGGGGTCGGGATCTTGGGGCTCGAGGCGGCGCGACTGGGAGCTCGGGTTCGGCTCTCGGACACGGCCCGCTACAGCCGGCAGTACCTCAACTTGCAACAGAATGTACAGCGCAATGCCGCCGCGGTTGCGGCGGCAGGTGGCTCAGCCGAGGTGGTCGACCTCGATTGGGTGGGCACGGCCTTCACACCCGAGCTCGTGGAGGATCTGGCGGCGGAGATTGTGGTGGGCTCTGATGTCCTTCACGTGGCTTCGTTGGTGCCCGCGCTGCTGGCGACCATCAAGCGATGCATGCGCCCAGACGGCGCGTGCTACCTCTCCTCGCAACATGGACGGGAAGGTAATGACTGTGTCCGATCGATGTGCGCTGAATACAACCTCGCACTCTCAGAGGTGATGGTACCGCAGTTGCAAACATCTTGGCAGCTGTTTCGGCAGATGCACGGCTACTCTGAACTTGATTGTGCTGTGCGCAGCACGTTTGTCTGGAGACTTGTACATGTCGTCGTCCCTGCTCCATCAGCTGCAACACCGATCGGCTAATCGATATGTCTTTGTTTCACCAGCGGTATGTTGAGGTTCTGGGTTTCCTAAAGAAGGATATACAGTCCGCAATCGTGTGGCCTGTGCCACGGCGGACGCGGACTCGCGGAAACCGTCGGAATCAGGCGCGCACGCCACCACGTCGCCGCGCACGTCCCCGGGGGTCCTCGTGTTCACGTCGTCGTGGGGATGCTCTTGATCATTCACATTCTGTGACAGGGTGACACATCGTGACGGCTGACACGTCGGACCATAAAAGGGACAAAAGGCGCTAACTCCTCCTCCTCGACCTGGCTCCTCGCCTGTCAGCGCGCTCCTGATCGCCCTCGTCCCCGGTGGCGGCCGCGTCCCCGCCCCCGCCACCCCAGTGCTCGGGCTCCCGCTCGAGCTTCCACACGGCCTTGACGGTGTGCACCCGCGCGGGCATGCTCTTGGCGAATCGCTTATGCTCCGGCGTGCCCGGGCGTGTGCCCTCCGAGGCGGCCTTGAGGGCCTTCTCCTGCGCGCCCGCGTCGGGCAGCCCGAGGGCCTGCAGCGCCATCGCGGCGAGATACGACACCTCGGTCGGCGTATCGGCGCCGTGGTGGGCGTTCTCATCGAGCAGCGTGGCGAGCGCCGCGACGGCGCCCGCCTTGAAGGCCGCCTCTTTGGACGCCTTGTTGCCTTTGACGAGCGAGGCGAGGCAGAGCGCGGCGTTCTGTCGCAGCTCGAGCGCATCCGGCGTCTCACTCGGCGCGTCGTCCTCCGCCTGCTGCCGACGCAGCTCGGCCTCCTCCTCCACCTCCGCCTCACTCAGCAGCGGCGCCGTCGCGGGCGCCTCTGCCGCGAGCTCCGCAACGGCAGCCGAGAGTGCTTGGACTTCGGTCTGCTGGATCTTCTTGAGGGCCTCCGCGCGCTGGGACTGCTGGGACTGGTGCTTCTGCCAGCGTGCGTCGGCGAACCCCTCCGCCTCGTCATCCACAGATCTCGCAGTGGACGAGATCGCGCGGCTGCCCTTCTTGGCGCGCGCCGTGGTGGGCGCGGACGCTGCGGCGGACGTGGACTTCGGCCGATCTCGCTCGGGGAGATCACGCTCGGGGTCGTACGGGCGGATCAGGTCGATGAGCACCTCGAAGACGCCGGCGACGCGCGCCTCGTCCTGCGCTTCGGGCGTGTTCTGCGCGAGCACCTCGAGGCAGCCAATGGCATTGAGGGTGCCAATGTCCAGGTGCCCAAGCCGCATCAACTTCACTAGACGCGGCACGGCCCCCAGCTTGATGATCTGCTTGCGCGCCGCGTCGCCCGTCCTGGCTAAAGAGTCGAGGATGAGCGCCGCGCGGCGGGCGGGCTTGCGCCCGTCGCCCTGCAGTTGGCGCACCAATAGGACCGCACCGTCCTGGGCGTCGCGCATCGAGCTCTCGATCTCGGCGATGAGCATTTCGTCACCGCGCTGCATGAGCGCGCTCAGGACGGCGTCGGCCGCCACCCCAAGCTTGCGCGTCGCCCCCTTGACGAGGATTGCGAGCAGGGGCAGTGCGCCGAGCCGTCGCAGCTCCGCGCAGCTCGTCGCGTCGTTCTCCACCGCCGCGGCGAGCGCCTCGCATGCATTCGTCTTGAGCCCATTCGGTGCGACTTTCGAGGCCAGTAAGCCGACAAGGCTGGTGAGTGCGCCCATCTCACGCAGCTCGGCCGCGAGGGCGGACGAGCCCGTGCAGAGCGCGCCCAGGCAGTTGCACGCGGCGCTCGCGGTCGCGGCCGTCGCCGCCGAGCCACCGAGTACCCCATCAAGCAATGGGAGCGTCTCCTGCACCGCCTTCGCCTCGAGTGCGCGCCGTTGGGCGTCCGAGCCCACGAGTGGATCTCGTGTGAGCGAGGCGATCGCCGAGCACGCCGAGTGCGCCGCGAGCGAGTTGGCGCCGCGGCTGAGGAGCTGCACGAGCAACGGCAGCCCGCCCCCTTCGAGCACCGCGGCGCAGCAGGGCGGCTCGAAACGCACGAGGATCGCAAGTGCCGCCGCCGCCGGCTCGACGGATGGGGTCGGCATCCCCGGACGCAGGCAGCGCAGCAGTGGCGGGAGCACCCCCGCCTCGCTCACGAACGCGCCGCGGCAGGGCTTGTGGTCCACGAGCGAGCGCACCATCTGGAGCGCCGTCCTAGCGAGCTCCGGCTGCGACGAGCCGACGAGCCGTACGAGTCGTTTCGGCCCATTCGCCTGGACGAGCTGGGTCAGCAGCGCGGGATGATGCATGCGATTCGCGGCGAGCGCCTGCAGGCTGTTCATGACGTCGAGGAGCGAGCGCGTCGCGAAGGAGTCGCGGTCGAGCAGCGCGACGATGCGTGGGAGCGCACCCACCTCCGCCAGCCGACCACACCGCTCTCCATCACGTGCACACAGGGCGGCAATCTGCAGAGCGGCCTTGACGCAAACGTCCTCGTGATCGGACAGCAGAAGATCGCTCAGCGGCTCGAGCTCGACGTTCTCGGCGTGCTTGTCGATGCGCTTGAGCTGCGAGGCCTTGGCCTCGAGCTCCTTGGCTGGTGCCGCCGGTGCCGCCTTACCGGCCGGTGCCGCTCTACCGGCGCCAGCGCCGGCGCCGGCTCCCTGGGCGGAGGCCGTGGGCGCCCCCTCGGTGCTCAAGATGACGCTGGCGGCGCCGCCACCGCCCGCCGCGGCGCGCAGTACGTCCTCCTCGATGCCAAAGTCGATCTCCTCCTCGGGCTTCTTCTCCTGCGCCTTTTCGAGCGCGAGTTCGAGACCCTCCGCCTTGGCCTTCCAATGGTTTGCCGCCTTGACGAGCTTGCGCATCGCAAACTGCATCTCTTCCGCGAGGAGCTCGCGCTCCTCCGCGAAGAAATGATCGCGCACCTCGGCGTCGTCAAGCACGAAGCGCGCGAGATCGTCCTTCTCGAGGACGGTCGCGTCGGGCGCACCACCGTCCAGGATGAGTCGCAGCCGCTCGCGCTTCTCCTTGCGGCTCATCGTCGAGCTCCGGTGGCGCTCGGCCGACGCGGCGGTGCTTTGGAGGTCCGCACGCTTGCGACGCACGGGGCGCAGCCCATGGCGCGCGCGCTGGTCGACGTTCCATCGGTAGATTGGCTCGCGGTCGAAGGGCGGCGGCCTGTCCGAGAGCGAGATCTGCAGCAGCACGCCGAGAAGGCCCTGAAAGTCTTCATCGCTGCGGCACTTTTCGGCGAGCAGCCGCACGTGCGCCCAGAAAGCCTGGTCGATCTCGCCATCCTTGCCGCAGGCAATCTCCCACGCGGTGGAGAAGACCTCACCCAACACATCCTGCATGTAAACGGTTCACGCGGAATTCGACACCCTGACTTGTAACCTTTGGCAGATATTCGCGCATTCAGCCCCCATTGAGGGGTATTCTTCTGGAACCAGAGGGACGCTCGATTCCGATTTCCGATAGGCGATCTCGCCCGGTGTCGTCAACAAGCTCGCCAGGCACTTCATTAGTGTCCTTCGCCCCCGAACAGCAGCCGCCGCGCGGCAGGGTCGCTGCCGACCCGTGATCAAGGTATTGAAAAGACCGAACGAGCCCCAATGAGCTCGTCAACACGCCCTGCTTCCGCTTCGCTGCCGCTGCTGTTGAGTCTGACGCTGCCGATGCTCCGTGGCGCCGCTGCGGCATTCCAGTGCCAGCAGCCTGCCACTACCACCACCGTTGCCCGCCACCTCCACCATCACCAGCAGCAGCAACGCCGGCGCTCTGCGCCGGTCATGCGCACGGGCTCCGTGTTCGAGCGCCTCGGCCGCGAGGTCTCCACTGAGCTCATGAAGACGCTGTCACATGAGGAGAGGCCGAAGATCGACTGGTCCTTTCTCGATGCTGTGTTTCTGATCACGTGCCCCAAGCCCGACGGCAGCAATCCGCGGCTGGAGACGGCGCTCAAAAGCCTCAACGAGCTGGGGCTGGGTGAGCTCTGCGAGGTGCGCAAGTTTGCCACCGACGACCAGGACCGCGTGCGAGGCTGCTACAACTCTCACATCGCGGTGCTCGCCGAGGCGCAGGCGCGCTTCGCCGACCGCCCGACGTCGGAGCCGCTCAACGTGCTCGTGCTCGAGGACAACCTGTCCGTCTCGCCGCGCATCGCGCAGCCCACGCTCGACGCCATCCGCGAGTTCCTGGGCGGCGGCCATCGCGTACTCTGCCCGGGCGGCCGCTCCCCCGACATGGTGCACCTCGCGTACATCATGTATGTGCCCGGTCTGTCGGTGGAGAGCCTCGGCAAGGATGGCGAGGGCGAGAGCTGGCGCAACTCGATCCTGCGGCTGCGCTGCAACGCCGACAGCGTTCTCGGCACCACCGCGTACGTCATCTCGCGCTCGGGCCTCGATAGCGTGATGGCGGAGCACCGGCGGACCGGCTACGTCGATGCGATCCCGAATGTGATGGCGCGCCTTTTCCCCACCAGCCGTTACGCTGCGTTCCCGATGCCGCTGCACCGCGCCGCCACCGTCAAGTCGCTCGTCAACGGCCAGCTCGACACGCTCCGATCAGCCCTGTTCCAGCCACAGGTCTACACGTGGTGGGAGCGTCTCCTAGTCAAAACGGGCCTCTCCACCAATATCCTCTTCCCCGCGCTGTGCGCCACGCTCGTCGTCGGCGCGTTTGCGGGCGGCAGCGAGGCGCTCTCGGCGCTGCAGGCGGCCGCGCGCGGCGAGGACGTCGCCCTCGTGCTACCGGTACTCTCAGCCGCAATCTCATTCAGCTGCCTTGCCGTCATCGGCTACGGCCTCATGCTGGCCCCGAGTCCGCAGCCAGCGATGCCCGCGGCGCCCGAGCCTCGGCCGGAGCTGGAGACGAGCGGCAGGTCGTGATGAGGGGACCTCGATCTAGCTGCAGCCACCTGGCGTGCAGGCGGCACACGCAGGCGTGTAGGCGTGCCTCCAGGCACACGCTGCGGACGTCGGCCCAGGGCGAGGCATTTGGCACCTCGATGTGGACTGGATGTCCGTATGGATGTCTCGCGCGCATGCCCTACGATGTGCTGTGTTCCCTGTGTGGTGTGCGCGACTCCCTCTCCGTGGCAGCTGCCCGGGCGGACGAGATGTGCCGGGTAATCGAATAGCTACTGATTCGTAACTGATTCGCAGTTCGCACAATTTCTGAGTTCGCAGCTTCGCACTATCCCGCTAATTTGAAACAGACAATTTCGCAATGCGCGACAACCCAATGCGACAACCCAATGCGACAACCGTTGTATGAATGGGGTTGAAAGTGGGCGATCCGCGCCCACCGCGGGCAAATTTCCCCGCTGACTGTACCTCCGCGCCCTAATGTGATATGAGGGGTGAGGGAGTACGTGCGCGGCAGACCCATTCACACTCGCTCTGAACCTGTGAAACTCAAACCGGCGTCGCGATTCGCAAACGCATGTCACATTCAGCACAGCCTTCTGCGCCGCTGCGGCGCCTCGACCCTGAGAAATGGAGTTCGGAGACGATGAGGACGCCTTGCCACGCGTGGATCAGACTCCGAACATGGGAGACGAATTCGACGCGCCCCTGACGATGCCTGGGATCGGCATCGAGGAGCCTCCGCTGGCAGACACATACGTGTCCGGCACCTACGATGGATTGGCGGATGACGCTGATGCCGATCCGCTCGCTGCCGGCGGCGACTTCGATGATTTCACGCCGCCTGCGGCTGACGCCAAAGGCTACGGCCACGATGTGCCGTACGACTTCCCGGGCGAGCCTGAGTCGCCCATGCTCAACCGCTCATCCGCCTCGGTGGGCCTGGGCGCGTCGAGCGGGGTCGTCGACGAGGAGATTGACATTGATACGCACGGGCTGATCGACGAGACGATGCAGCGCCTCTCGTTCGTGCACGGCGTGTTCGGCGTGCTCATCGTCGACAAGGACGGACTGATCGTGCGCGCGACGATGCCGCTCGAGGAGGCGGCCAAGCTTGCCGGCCCGACGCTCTCGCTGCTGCAGCGCGCCAAGAGCTGCGCCGCGGTGCACGAGGGTGACGAGCTGCAGATGCTCTGCGTGCGCACGCGCAAGTATGAGCTGCTCATGTGCTTGGAGGCAAATGGCGCCTTTGCCATCTGCGTGTTCCAGGACCCGTCGCCCGAGACGGTGACGGATGCGACCGACGCGCCGGTGACAAGCGCCGCGCGCTCCGTGCTGCGAGCGGCGGCTGGCACCGTCTTGTGAGCGCGTCCGCGAAAATCGTTGCTTTTTATCTGGAAAAGTCTGTTTGCGACCCTGTCTCTTAAAACACGCCCGGGCGACCGCGCGCCGCCGGCGGGGCCCCGCGCGCCGCGGAGCGCTTGCAAGACCGCAGTGCGCAGCTCCGAGTGCGCAGGCCGCAGTTCCTCTGCTGAGCGTGGAGGCTGCGACTCTGCTCACGGACTCTGCGCGGCGGACGACATCTCGCAAATCGGGCCAAAGGTCGTGCTGCTCATGTCGTGTTCGGCTTGCGCAGCAGCTCCAGCACCAGAGCTACGCGGCCGTGTAAGAATAGCCCCGCGGCCTTCGGTGGCCTCGAGTGGTTCCCCTGAGAGCTTCGTCACTGGAGGCGCGCGGCGGGCGCGAGCAGCCGGATGGCATGGAGCAGAATCTGCGCCATCAGGTAGCGCCCCGCGTTGAGGTAGTGGAATGCCGAATTCTTGGCAAACTTGATCGCATGCGGCGTCTGCTGGAAGACAGCATCGTAGGTGGCAGGGTAGTTGTCGACGTACACCATACCCGCCTCCTCGACGAGAGGGCGCATATGGCGCGAAAAGGCCGCCTGCTGCCGGAAGGTGTTGACCGGGTCGAAGTTGAACGCGGGCGAGCGGAAGATGGTGAGCGTGCGTCGGCCGAGGCATGCATCTGAAGTGCGCAGAGCCGCACGCATGCCGCCGAGCGTGCTCCTCCATGCGGACGCGCCGTGGAAGGCTCCAAACTGCGGTCCAAAGATGATGGCGTCGGCGCCGTAGCCGACGGACTGTGGGGAAGGGGGGGGGCGCGCCGTGGTGAGCACTTGCATGCAGGGCTGCTGGGTCCACATTGAGGCCGCCCACCTGTGGGCCCCACGTGCGGAAGGTCTCGTCGAGCAGTTCGGATGTCTGCCCATCGTACAAGTAGAGCATCGACATGGATGGGTGGCCTGTGGGGATCCAACTTTTGGCGGACTCGAGCGCATCGGCCCATGTGCGTCCAACGCAAAGCATCGCCGTCGCGCGGCACGTCCATGCCTGGTCAACGGGCTCGCGGCACGGACGATGGCCCTGGCAGCGCCCCCGGAAGGCCCAGCAGTCGTCGTAAAACGGCGTGAGCTTCGGCCGGCTGATGCCGTACCCGAGCAATTTGCTCTTCTCACCCAGGGCTGCTTGGAACGCACGCGCCGCCTCGACCCAAATCGCCGAGCCAGGCGCAAACGGCTTGCACACGTGTCTGCCGCGGCACTCGGGGTGGCGAGCGCAGGAGGCGATCTTGCCGGTGCACTCACACGCCTTGTCCTCGCAGAAGCCGTTGAAGGACTCGCGCTCGCCGTGATAAGTGGGGAAGTAGAGCCAGGCGTTGGGCTCCGTCGACGAAAACACCTGCCGGCGGCGCCTGCGTAGGCCGCCGGCAAGGGCGCTAAGGGCGCTACCCACGCTGCCCGCGCCCGCGTCCCCGTAGCGATCCGCAGGCTCCTCTTCATAGTGGACGGAGACGTTGGCCATCCAATGGCGCGGCTCTCCGAGCTTCTGCTTCCACTCGGGCGTCGAGAAGAAGGCCTCGAGCTCACGTAAGACGCGCGCGCGCACGCGGGTCGCCAGGCCGCTACCGAGCCCCTCAGCCGCCGTTGCGCCAGCGCCTCCACCGCCTCCACCGCCTCCGCCGCCTCCACCGCCGCGCCGGCGGCGCCGCCTTTCGGTCGTTCCTGGAGCCGTGCTGGCGAGCAGCGCAGCGCCGCCCGCGATGCCTTCGGCGCCCGGAGGCACGTACAGGACGCCGTCGGGGTGGGAGCCCGCCCAGGAGAGCGTGCGCAGCCCGCACTGCATTGCCGTCTTGCCTGCGTGCTGCATCTGCATCGCGGCCAGCTCCTCCGCCGGCACGAGCAGCCGGAAGGAGACTAAGGGGCGCCACTCCCGCCCGGCCCATTTTGTACTACGCCAGTTGCCTAATATGGGCTCGGAGCCGCCGCCGCCGCCGGGATCGCGCCACTGATGCAGCCGGCCCGGGTTGAAGACCGAGTGCGAGTCCTTGAGCCCACAGATCGGCTCGGTGTGCGGCATCGAGAAGCGGTGCTCGCCGGTGGTCAGGTCAACTGTGAAGAGCTGCGACGCGTGGTAGCCGCGGGTCATGTTGTCTTGGTCCCAGATCCACGAGCGCGCGAGCGCGTTCGCGTCCTTGAAGGTGGGCACCTCGACGTCCGTGAAATTGTTCAGCTGCCGGTGCGCCGCTGGCCCAGCGAGCAGATCGAGCAGGGTGTACATCTGGCGACGTACCACCGAGTTACCGAAGAAGACCAGATTCTTGCTGCCGAGGAGGCAACGGGTCTCTGCGGTGCCGACCCAGCGCCGACCGCACTCGCTCGCCGACGGGGAGGCGGATGACGAGCCATTGTAGGCCCCGATCCCGGCACCACCGCCCAGCGTGGGCAAGGCACGTGCGCCGTCGAGCTTCGCCGCTGGACCTTCGAGCCCCGGCGCAGCGCCGTCGATCGTCGCTGGTGGTGCGTCGACGAGACCCTCCGCGGTCCAGCGCGCGTCACCCGCCCGGCCGAGGCACGTGCGCGTGCGGAGCGAGAGCTGCGACATGTCCACCTGCCGGAAGGGCGCGCACACCGCGCCCGCTGGCAGCGGCGCCACCGGCAGCTGGAGGTGGCGGCGCATCTGAAGGCCGATATCTGAATTGTCGATCATGCTCGACTCCTTCTGGAGGCAGTCGGCCTGCCGGTCGAGCTCCTCCTTGCTCGCGAGGGACGCCTCCTTAGGCTTCGGGCAGCCGCCCTGGAACTGCTGCAGCTTCGCATTGTCCTCAGCGATCACTGCGAGCTTGTGGTCGCGGTACATCTTGGCGCGCACCTTCTTGTAGAGCGTCTGCAGCCGGGCGAGCGCGTCCTCGCCCGCACGCGTCGCCGTGAGGATGGCCGCCTCGTGGTTCCGCAGCTCAGGAAGCGTGAGGGACGCGTCGATAGCCTCCTCGCTCGGCACTTGCGCAGGGATGCTGCCACCTGCCGCGCCGGCCAAGCTGGCCGCTGCGCCGGCAAAGACGGCGCTCCCGGCCATGCCACCCGATGATGTCCACTCGGCGTGGCTCGCGCGGCCGCCGCGACCGCGGCCACGGCCGCGGCCACGCCAACCGCGCCCTTTTTTGATGTAGTCGATTGAGTTCGGCATGGGTTCAATCCGCGTGTGAACCCGTTTTTCCTCACGAAATTTTTCACACCGTTCGCACTCCAAACACAAAAACACTCACGCATGGTATGGTTTCCGTCCGGGTGTGGACGTGCGGTCGCACCTGCCATCGCGCCGGGACCCGGGATAAAAGATCATTTACGAGCTGCTCATTCCGCCGTCCGCGACGCCGCTGCCGCTCCCGCCATCCTTGCCGCCGCCGCCGCCGCCCTTCTTATGGCGCTTCTTCGGCTTTCCGCCCTTGCCCTTCCCTTCCGGGATCGGCGAGACCTCACTGGCGGGGCTGCTTTCGTGCCCGCCGATTCCCCCGAAGGTGCGCGGCGCGTCGCTCCGGGCACTCGGTGAGGCGGCCAGGAAGCTCTGGTCGGCCGCGTTGGGCTCGATGTCGGCGAAGAAGGAGTCAATGAGCGCGTTGAAGACCGTGTGTGGCCCCTCGGGCCACGCGAGCATCGAGAACCCCATCTCCGTGAGCTCCAGAGTGTGCACCTGATGAAGGGGACACTCCGTGTCGATCAGATGCAATCAGATGCAATCAGACGCAATCAGACGCAATCGGACGCAATCAGACGCAATCAGATGGCCCTGACCTGATGAAGGGTACACTCCGTGTCGACAAGATGCACTCAGACCCAATCAGACGCAATCAGACACAATCACCTACTTGTCGATCAGATGCAATCAGACCCAATCAGATGGCAATCAGATGGCCCTCACCTCAGCCTTGCCCGGCCCGGCGCGCGTGATGAGAAGGTCGCATCGAAACGCGACCGTTGGCTCGGCGCTGCGGCAGCGTAGCCACGTGAGCCAGTGGCGCACGAGCCGGCTCGCCTTTCGCTCCGCATCCTCCATAGCGACGCTATCGTTCGCGAACCAGGTCGAGATTGCGGCAGATCGCTCGAGCTTTACAAAGTCGCGTAGGTAGCCGTCCGGATCCACCCGCTCGAAGGTGGAATAGATCAGGTGTTCGATGCGCCCGTTGACCACGAAGCAGCGTAGCTCAAAGTGGTTCTTGCAAAAGTCCTGCACGAGGATTGCGGTGGACTCCACACCCTGGGTGGTGACCAGTCCTTGCATAGCCTCGGCGAGCTGTGCTTCCCCCCGGAAGATGCGTACCTAATTAGGGAGGCACTCGCAGGTGCTCAGAGGCCATCAGAGTCCATCAGAGGCCACCAGAGGCCATCAGAGTCCATCAGAGGCCATCAGAGGCCATCAGAGGCCATCAGAGGCCATCAGAGGCCATCAGAGGCCATCAGAGGCCATCAGAGGCCATCAGAGGCCATCAGAGGCACTCAGAGGCACTCAGAGGCACTCAGAGGCACTCAGAGGCACTCAGAGGCACTCAGAGGCACTCAGAGGCACTCAGAGGCACTCAGAGGCACTCAGAGGCACTCAGAGGCCAAGAGGCACTCAGAGGCACTCAGAGGCACTCAGAGGCCAAGAGGCACTCAGAGGCACTCAGAGGCACTCAGAGGCACTCAGAGGCCAAGAGGCACTCAGAGGCCATCAGAGGCAGCCTCCCGGAAGATGCGTACGTGGGCCGCCTCCCACGCGAAGCCGAGCTTGACGACGCCTTTGCGGATCTCGCCCTCCATCGGCCGCAGGCAGTCGGGCTCCGCGCTGTCGCTCTCGTAACGCATGCTGCGGCACTGGCTGAGCGCTTCGAGTACATGCGTGGCAGCGGTGCGCGGGGAGCGCACGACCGCCGCCCGGTTGACGATGACCGTCGGTGGGATGCGCAGCCGCGGGAAGAGGCAGAGCGAGGCCTGCCAGTCCTTGGCGAGCAGCGTCTCATACAGCTGCGACGCGTGCGGGAAGCGGGTCGGCACGCCCGCGGCCTCGAACGCTCTCAGCGTGCTGAAGTAGGCACTCTGGTTGACCATGCCACTCTGCTCGATGTCGCCACCGTCCTGCGCCATCACCGGCCAGAGGAAGTAGAGCGCGCACAGGTGGCGGCCGTGCATGAGCTGCACGACAGCGCTCGGCTGCAGCTTGAGCATGTCCGCTCCGCTCTCGATGAATGCCGAGATGACTTCGTAATTAGGTCCCAGCCGCTGGTAGAGCGTCTGGTCGAGCACGGCCTCGACGTATGTGTCGGAGACGGAGGCGCTGGCCGCGCCCCACTGCTCGACGTTGAATTGGGTCTGCTCGCCGCCCCAGCGCATGACCAGCAGCGAGAGCGCCGGCTGGTATCCCTGACCGGGCCGGCGCACGTCGGAGGGCAGCATGAAGACGACCATGTCCCGGTCCTCAAATGGGTCAAGGCGCTCGCCGCGCCGGTTGCTCCAGAACGGGTGCATGTGGCGCACGCGGATGCGCGACGCCGTGCCTGGCGGCGGGATTCCAGGCGCGGGCGGGGGCGGCGGCCAGTCCTCGTCTACGCGCGCTGTCATCCAACCATCGGTACGGCCGAATCGTGGGCGCAGCGTGCCGGCCGAGATCGTCGCGACCGGAAAGTAGCCACCATCGTCGCAGCCCATGCGGTAGAAGCATTCGACGATCTCTCCGCGCCGAAAGGCTGGGACTTGGGCCGCCGCCATACTCGGGGCGCGTGGTCGCCAGTTCCTAAAGGAATTCCTCCAGCGAACAAATCTCGCAGGAGTCGACATATGAATACACGGGGACGAGAGGACCTCCGTGGTCGGTCGATTCCCTTCACGATGGTTTTCTGGTGCGGGCTTGCAATGACTTGACTTGACTTGTCTGCGTCCAAAAAGGAAGGAGATCCAGGACCAAGTTCTTTGGGCGATGCAAAAGCTTCGGCTGAAAGCACCACCCGCTGACGCTGTCCAGCCCCGTCGGCGCACTTAGCGGGAGCGTGTGCATGCCAATGCATCCGACCAGGACAGCGCCTCCGAGTCCTCCGAGCGCAGGACGTGTTCAAAATGTGCTGGAGACGCTGATGAATTGGGGGCCACCCAAACCCAAAATATTGGAGAGCGCCATCGAACAGACGGATCGCATCGAGATAGGGGCTGCGTCTGCGGCTCCCCACCGCGCCGAGGCGGCGGCTACACCGGCTACACCGGTGAGAGCGAAGCCAGAGACACGAGTCGCAGCGCGTTCAGATGAAGCCCATGCGGCGACGCAGGCCACAGGAAAGGCCGTAGCTCAAGTCGCGGCCGCCAAGGCGGTTCAGGACACGCCGGCGTCAGAGCCATCCCCCCCGCAGCCAGTGCCAGCGCCCCAGCGGCCGCCGTCGCCGATGGAGAGCTGGGCCCGAGAGATCTCGGGAGCAGCGGCAAGGACGGCAACTGCTGCCGGCGAAGTGATCAAGGCGCGCCTCTCGTTTGAGCGCACCTCGAAGTCGAAGGCAGCAGCCGATGCTCGGCCCGCCGCTGAAGACGCTCAAGCCAAGGCCCAAGCCAAGACCGCTGGGGTGAGATGGGACACCCCCGAGAAGGCTACCGTTGCCCACGCGATCGGGGAAGCACAGGACGCTCTCGAGGCCAATTCCAATTCTCATCCGTTGCCCTCCCCCTACATCCAACGAATGGACGAGCTGCATCTGCACGCGCACATCCTTCCGTACAAGTTGATCGTGCTGGTGTACTTCGTTGTGGTGTCTTGCATCGGCGCGGGCGTGCTCGTTGGGATCGAGAGCGGGCGCACGCCGCTCGCCTACTTCGACGCGTTCTTCATCGCCGTGAACGCGGTGACAAGCACCGGCCTGACCCCATTCAATCTCACCGCCCTCCACTGGGGCAGCCAGGTCGTCGTTGCGTTGTTGATCCTACTCGGATCGCCATGGTTGCTCGCGGCCATACCAATGGTGGCGCACTACAACGCGCTGCGACGGCGCTTCACGCCCAACGTGGCCGTGCGCAATCTACCAGTGCCACCCATCGACGCCATAACAGAACCCATCCCCGAGTGGCTCATCGAGCTCAAGTCGACTCGACTCCTCCTCCAGTTGATCTTTGCCTCCTTTGTGCTCGTGCACGTCATCGGCTTCTTGGCCCTCTGCGGCGAGTTCGCCGTGCTGGCTGAGTCCGAGCGCGGCTCTTGCAGCTACGCGGACGCGGCCAACCAGGCAGAGCCGCGTCCCTGTAACGTCGCAGGCCACGCGGCGTTCCTCACCATCTCCGCGTTCAACAACTGTGGGTTCTCCCTCGAGCCATCCTCGCTCATGGCCTACGTGAGCCGGGGCGGCGTCCTGACCGTCCTCGCCCTGCTCGTCCTCGCCGGCAACTTGATGTCGCCCCTCGTGATCCGGGGTGCGATCGCTGTCGTCTTCTACGTATCCCCTGTCACCTCATGGCGGCGCATCTATGCGCAGCATCTGCTCCTGAGTGGGCGTCGACTCTACTCAGGCTTACTCTCGCAGCAGCAGACGACCTTCCTCTTGTTGACGCAGCTCACTCTCTTCCTCCTGCAGGTAATCTTTCATCATGCCTCCTCACCCTCCGACATCAACAGCGATCAGCAGGGGGCGTACATGGCCGTGCAGGCACGCCACTCCGGGTTCCAAACCGTCGACCTGAATGCGTATGAAGTGAACGTCATCATTCTCTTCAACGTGTGCATGGTGCTCGCGCCGACACCACACAAACTTTCGGTGAGAGATACGTTCAGCGGGACTCGGAAACGCAGAAAGCACTCGGTGGGCGATCAGTCCAACCCGACGGGAAACCACAAGCTCAGCCCGGAAGAGAATGCCCGGCGGATCAGCATGTCGATCGCGGTGTCTCTGGCCAACCTTCGCGTCGGAAACTCATCGAATAGGCTGAGCGGGAACGCGTCGACTAGGGCAGCGTCGTTATCTAGGAGCCCGACGAAGGAGCGGGTGAGGCAACTAAGTTCGTTCTTCTTTCGTCGCGAGGGTGGACGAGCATGGGATGAGAGTGATGAGGCGATCGAGTTTCGGCTCGCGCGCAAAGAAAGGGTCTCGTGCCGTGAGCTCTTCTGGGCGCACGCCTGGCCGCCTGTCCGCTCCGTGCTCTCCTTCCTCGCTGACTTTCTGACGGCGCCAACGCTTGAGATGGACATGGCACTGCTCTCCATCGCCTGGGTACTTCTCTCTGGCACCTGCCCGGTCTACGGGAGGTCAGAGTACATGGCTGAGATGTTTGAACCGGGAGTTGAGGGTAGCCAGTGCGGGCACACCATATCCTTTGCGTGGCGTGGCCTCTTTGAGTTGTGCTCCGCGTTTGGCAACGTTGGGCTTTCTCTTGGCTCGAAGCAGCCTGGCGTGTCGGGCGTCGGGTTCACGTACGATCTGTCGACGTGGGGTCGATGGATTGTACTCATCGTGGCGTTGTATGGACGGGTACGCAACTTCCCCTTCGCGATGACGTGGAAGTTCACGCAGAGCAAGCAGACACGCAGGAGGTTCCTGCCAACTCCGCCTCATCACGGATTGGCTAGGTCTGACGTCACAGCTTGAGATTGTGGGGAGATTGTGGGGCACCTGTCCTAACCTGTCCAGGTCAATCTCGAATCTCGAATACGATGGTGCTCCCCGCCACTCCACGGTGCACCACTCACGAGAGTGTGTGCCTTTTAGGTGTGTCACGCCGCCTAGCCTCCGCGTGCAGCTGCAGGCGGCGAGTGTGTTAGGGTACAGAGTTCCAGAGCGCGCGTGTGAGCCTTGTGCCATGTGCGTTGTGGCCTTGGCCTTGTGCCTCATTGTGCAGGGCCAGGGCCTCTGCCCCCGGGCGCCAGGGGGCAGGGGCGTGTAGCCGTGCGCGGACCCTGGCACTCGAGACTGTGGGACTGGGAGGCACTGGCAGCGGCTCGTGCATCGGCGGCCGGGGTGCCGCGCATGCACACTGCGGTGTGTTGTCTGTCCAGTCTGTGAAGTGTTGCGTGTTGAGTGTGTGACAGGTGAGAGGTCGCGTGCGCAGCGTGAGCGCGGTACTTCGGCACTGGCGTAGGCATATATAGTACTTCCACAGGATCATCCTCTTGTTCCTGTGATCGTGGGCCGCAAGCCGGAACGCGGTGGCGGGCCGGTCCGGTGCCCACCGTGCGCCGAAGCGCCGGCATGAGCGCCGGGCCGGCGCACGCGCACGTGCGGGCCGCCGGCCGCGCCGCCACTGGCTCGACGTACGGTACGATTTTACATCTCACGAGTTCGCCTCTCAACTCTCTCTCTCGTCTCGTTGCGTCTGTGATCTGAGCTCCACCGCCGCGCTTCGGGCTCCGGCACAGCGCCTCGCTTCGTGGGTCAGCATGGGCTTCAATCATGCGTGCATACCCGCGACTACTACAGTTCACGGTAAGTTGCTGTCTTGCTGCAGTGTCATGTAGGCTCGTTCGGTGCTTTAAGAAGTCAGATATACGCCTTTTGGTCGAACTCGAAGGTAGCCATCGTCGAATCATACGATTCCGAACCCACTAGGATCTTGGGATGCCATTGGACCGCACCAACATTTCGGGCCTTCAGGGCGGCCTTGGTGAGCGGAGGCTCGTCCGTTGGCGGCAGCTGCCCGATGGAGGCCTCGGTGAGGTCGATCTCGAGCTGCTGCCGATAGTTCATCGCAAGGTCGGTGCTCATGGACATACGACCGTCCCCAGTGACCCACTCGTACAAGCTTGGGATGGCCAGAATCGGGCGAGCTTGGAATGATGTGGGCGGCAGCCGTTCCATGGAGGCCTCAGCGATTTCGTTCTCAAGCTGTTGCTGGTAGAACTGAGCGGGAACATGAACAGCCCTCAGTTATGTGTGCTCGCATGTGGCGCGGTCGGAGGCGCACCTCATCGAGGGACTGGGCCCTTTTTGCGCATACGAGGATGGACACGGAGCGAGCGAACTGGCCTGCAGGCGACTGATTGTAGCCGTCGTCCCGTGAGTCTTCAGAGCGAACCGAGTCGATGTCAGCCGCAGTAGTTTTCATCACAACCTCCATCCACGTCGTCATGTCCATGATGGTCGGTCGGGGTTCTGATGTGCCAGCCAGAGACAGTCGATGAATCTGCCGAGAGAGTGCGCGCAGACACGATAGACTTGTCTCAGGAAGTAACTACTTTTCAAGTCAGTGTTGTTTATGACTTGACTTGACTTGATCTCCTTGGCGCAAAAATATTTATGATATTTGTGGAATTCGACGCGCTGTGAACATGCATAGTAAAATAGATCGTCATTAATTTTCTCGGCACGTGCGCCGAGGTTACAGGCCGTCGTGACTTTGTTTTCGACGAAACACCTCATCGACTTTATTCATGGTATCATGGAACATGCTGCCACACTGATCACATCTGTCATCGACAAACTTTGTCGATAACAGTCTTAGACTCAAACCGTCATCGACACACACTGTGTGGATGACAGGTGCAGACCGAAACCGTCATCGACGAAACTCGTCGATGACAGTGTGGCTATTACAGGTAGGAATTGTACCGAAAGAAAACCACCGCGCGCGCAAGGCGTCCGGGCTGCCATAGCGCGCACACACGGCGTCCGGACCTCCACTGCACCCATCAGCGCATCATCAGCGCGACGCGAGCAAGCGCCGGAACGCACGACGCACGGCGGTGCCCACTGCGCCCTTGTCACTATATGGCACCTTGTTAGCACCTTGTAGGAATTCACAACACCCCCCTCGCCGACTCATTAACGACAAAGTAAATAAATTACCGCCATCCATCGTACTGAGCGAGTAAGCCGCGAATGGCGCGGAACGTCACGACGACCGCGTCACGGTCGGACGTGCCCATCTCGCGCAGCAGGCCGACCCACGCCTCCCGACGCCCGTCCGTGGGCTCGGCCTGCTCCATGGAGCGAGACACTCTAGCCCGTTTGCCACCACCCCCCCTGGCGCCTTCCTCGACCGCCTCGAGGATGATCCGATTGGCCACAAGCAGCGAGCGATGACCGCTATCGCGGGTGGCCACTGCCTCCCCAACGGCCCGCCAAAAGCGAGGCACGTCCGACCCTCCGAGGGCCCGCAGCCTGGCCGCGCTGGCATGCTCCAAGCGGATAGCGGCGGCCTGGGTCATCTCCCGAGTGGCCGCACCCCGGCTGACGCTTGCCACACGGTCCCATGCGATTCTAAACAACTCGCCGCCCCTGAGAGCTCTGATGCGCGCCGCTGGCCATGATGCCCGCGCCGCATCCCGCCCCTCGGAGCAGGTGGCCGCCAGCTGGCGCGCCAGCCACGCCCGCAGCGCCGCCTCGGGACACGGCTCGGTGCCCGCCGGCACGCTCACCCAGTCGAAGAGAACAGTGACCACCTGACGAGGCGCCGGCCTCACCAGCGAAAGCCGCTCAAGCCAAGTGCCCAGCTGGCGCGTCTGCCGGCCATCGACGCCGCGCTGCTCCAGCCACCCCCGGAGCGACGCACCACCAAGCTCCTGGCGGAGCGCCTGCACCTCCGTGCCCAAGCGCACGCCGGTTGGCAGCAATTGGAATGCGTCCAGCGCCGCCGCGACCCATGCGGGATCAGGCGGGCGACCACCCTTGTCCGTGCTCAGCACGCCATCGCGCCGCATTGCCAACAGCGCCGCCTCGACCGCCATCGACCCCTCCGTTGGGACCTTTGGAGGGTTGTTCTGCAGCGCCCGGGCCCGTCTGCCGCGCTCCATGCAAACACTTTTTCCGATAGGAATTCTGAGACCCAGCTCTTCGTCGTTACCATGGTACTCTAGGAATTCTCTTCGACTGCGTCGCTTCGGATTCACTGGCCAGCGGCCTTTTCACGACCGGTCATCGGCACACGATTGCTCATTTGAACGCAAACGTCGTGTTCCTCGCGTTCGTACTCAGTTCCTTTTCAGTTCCTCCCAGCTAGTAACAGTGTGCCCAGTTGCCTGACAAGCTCTGGCCGCCGCCTCTGAGCAACGCATTCTCTCCTAGGAATTCTCTCACCGCTTTAGCTCCTGAGTTTCCAAGAGATTTGGTTGCAGTTCTCCTCTGTGTCTCGTGTCACCTGTTACTATTGTAACAAGAAAGCCCACACTTGTCCGGAGTGTGATGATGAGACGCCGACGAAGAGATCGCCACAGTGTACCCGTAGGAATTCCTCCTTGTACGTACATCGTCGAGTAGGAATTCACGGGTCCCTCTAGTCTACTTCAGAAGCCAGCATCGTCCTCCACCCCGCACGTTTTTTGTAGGAATTCTTTTTTCCTGCCTACAAGTAGGAATTCAAGCGCTCGTAGGAATTCTACCCGTAGGAATTCACACAGACACACGTGCATGCACAGCCGTCAAACACAAGATACCGAGCCCCTCATGGCACTCACACGGACCTTCAGTATGTTTGCATCATTCATGCCCGCAAGAATCGTGGCCGCGCTCATCCCCTGGACACGTCCAGGCGTAGCAACACTCCAGCCCATAGCGTGACACACTCCAGCCCAAAGCGTGACGCTGCTCGTGCTCAGCCACATGTGCCCGTACGCCGTAGCGCCGCTCGTTATGCTCGTCATAACCGCTCGTTCTGAGCACAAAGACTCTTGCTGGCTTCAGTGTTTGCCCCAGAAGGGCATAGGCCTCTTGGAGCCTGAGCGTGCATGTGCCTCGGTGCCCAGCCCGTAGCGCCGCTCGTTCTCACGTACCTCCTCCATGGCCCAACGAAACTTGTTCTCGTCAATCTCCTCGCCGAGCGCGACGCGCAGGAGCACCACCTTCGGGTGCACCACGAGCATCTTCGTGAAAAACCGCCTGCGCTCCACGTCAGTGTTGCCGCGGAGATTGACAACCTTCATTCGAGTGAGATCCTTGCCACGCGACAGTACCATAGAGAGGAGCCCCGCCTTGTCCATCCCGATCATGTCGACAACAACGGCGTCGTGCTCGTTCCCCTGGTTGTTTGCGCCCGTCTGATGATAGTAGGGCTTCGCCCGGTAGCCTGTGATGTACGACTCACACCGCGTGGACTGCACGAACACCTTGCGTGCCTCCTTTGGCAGCAGAAGCACAGCAGCTCCAATTGGCCGGCCTTCGCATTCAACCTGCACTTGTCCATCTGCCAAGACGTCGATGACCGTTGCTCTCATGTTGTGATGGGCAAACTTGCCGTCAGCAAACTGCAAGTACGGCTTCTGCTCGAATCCGCAAATGAGCACCTTCCGGCCCACCACGAATACCTGCTTGTGGTAAAAGTACCTCTCTTCAACGGCTTTGAGGTCGTCCTCTGTCAAGGTCTCGCCCGTTTCGCACACGTGCACGATGTGCTTCTTGCCTGTTGCCCGTGCAGACGTAAGCGCGTCGCGAAACTCGCCATCGCGAGCCAGCGAGTTCCAGGAATGCAGCCACACACCGTCGGGCGGCACCGCGTTCTCATGCATCACCTTGATTACTTCCCAGCCCGCGTCTGACACCGTTCCCAGGCCAAACTCGAGCGTCGCCTTTGAGAAGGGACCCGACTGCCTCGTGATCTCCTTAAACGGCAC
>Ga0210243_100180_pt1 | contig 49539 bp, 39 predicted proteins | sample ChrtobMeP5a_32mM_FD_155461 | JGI IMG/M metagenome (GOLD analysis project Ga0210243, IMG submission 155461) | Chrysochromulina tobin associated microbial communities from unialgal haptophyte culture, Seattle, Washington, United States - P5a_32mM | ecosystem: Host-associated > Algae > Haptophytes >...
CGGGCGCTCTCGATGCGGCCTTGCGCGCGGCGCACGTCTGCGAGCCAGGCTTGCGAGCGCAGCCGGGTACGCTGGCCCTCTGCGAGCGTCGCGGCGCAGCCGTCGTGTGCTTCGAGGAGCAAGGTCTCGGCCTCGCCCAGCCGGCCCTGGTCGTGCAGGAGCCGCCCGAGGTTATGAATCGAGCCGAGGGTGTCCGGATGCCGATCGCCGAGCGTCGCACGCCTCGCCTCGAGCGCCTCGCGGTACAGCACGCCCGCCTCGTCGAGCTTGCCCTGGTCCTGCAGCAGCGTCCCCAGATTATTTATCGAGCGGAGGGTGCCCGGATGCCGATCGCCGAGCGTCGCACGCCTCGCCTCGAGCGCCTCGCGGAGCAGCACGCCCGCCTCGTCGAGCATGCCCTGGTCCTGCAGCAGCGTCCCCAGATTATTTATCGAGCGGAGGGTGCCCGGATGCCGATCGCCGAGCGTCGCACGCCTCGCCTCGAGCGCCTCGCGGAGCAGCACGCCCGCCTCGTCGAGCTTGCCCTGGTCCTGCAGCAGCAACCCCAGATTATTTATCGAGCGGAGGGTGCCCGGATGCCGATCGCCGATCGTCGCACGCCTCGCCTCGAGCGCCTCGCGGAGCAGCACGCCCGCCTCGTCGAGCTTGCCCTGGTCCTGCAGCAGCTCCCCCAGATTATTAATTGAGGTGAGGGTGCCCGGATGCCGATCGCCGAGCGTCACACGCCTCGCCTCGAGCGCCTCGCGGTACAGCCCGCCCGCCTCGTCGAGCTTGCCCTGGTCATACAGCAGCCCCCCCAGATTACTAATCGAGCTAAGGGTGCTAGGATGCCGATCGCCGAGCGTCACACGCCTCGCCTCGAGCGCCTCGCGGTACAGCACGCCCGCCTCGTCGAGCTTGCCCTGGGCGTGCAGCAGTGTCCCCAGATTATTCATCGAGACAAGGGTGCTCGGATGACGATCGCCGAGCGTCGCACGCCTCGCCTCGAGCGCCTCGCGGAGCAGCACGCCCGCCTCGTCGAGCTTGCCCTGAGCCTGCAGCAGCCTCCCCAGCTGGTTCTGCAGCGCCGACGTCGCCCGCTCCTCGCGCGGCATGCGCGCCAGCGCCGCGCGGCCCTCGGCCGCGAGCCACTCGCGCAGCGACGCGCACACCGTCGCCGTCACCGCGCCGATGCCGCCCTCGAGCTGCGCCACCTCGGCCAGGATGTAGTCGCGGTCCTCGACTATTGTGATCTGCGCGTCGGCCGCGTCGATGGCATGCCCGCCACGATGCCCGCAATCTCGTCAAATTCATACGTCAGCAGCTCCGCGAAGCCGTCCACGTCCGCGGGCGCGAGCACCACGTGCAGCGTCGCGCCCTTGGCGAGCGCCTTGACGAGCTCGAACAAGCACCACGCGCGCGTCATCGCGCCCGGCCCGCGGCGCATCCAGCGGGCGGGCGGCGCGCCGCGCTCGGGCAGCAAAAAGGGCTGATCGGGCGCGCGCCACTCGGCCGTGAGCGGCGAGCAGTACAGGAGGATCTCGCCGATGGCCGCCATCGCATCGGCAAACACGTGGTCCGTGTCCTCCTTGCGCGCCGTGTGCGCCTCGCTGCCCCGGGGGTAACGGCCGGCATCAAACTCGCCCGAGAGCAGCGTCTGCGAGGCCGCAAAGATGTCGATCCACACGTAGCGCGTCACGCCGTCGGCGGCCTCGAGCTCGGCCAGCCTGCGCTCGATGGCGTCGAGCATGTCGCCCAGCTTCGTGCCCTCCCACGAGTACGAGAAGAAGGTGGTCGCGAGGCCGATGAGCGCGTCCGCCACTTCCCCGCGCGCCTCGGCCGTGAGCGCGAGCGTCTCGATGAGCGAGAGCCCCGTCGAGCGCGTGAGCGCGCACACGCTCCACTCGAAGCCCTCCTTCTTGATCAGGTCGCCCATCAGCATGCTGAGCGCGCCGCGCGCGCGGTAGAAGCGCCGGATGGCGCGCAGCATCTTGCGGCTGATGCCGCGACGGCCGCTCGGCAGGCGGCGCGCGTGCGGGCGCGCCGGCACGTCGAGCGTGCCCTTGGGCACGCGCGCCGCCGCGATCGCGTCGAAGAGCGCGTCGGCGAGGGAGTCGGGATCGCTCCGGATCGATGCCTTCCGATCGACAAAGCGCAGCCCATTGCGCCGCCTCCGGATCACAGCCGACAAAGCGCAGCCCATTCATGAGCCCATTGCGGAGCCCCGAATCGCGGAACTAGAGGGCTTCCAAATTTGGGTGGGCGAAGCTAGCGACCATGTACGTAAGGAGTGTGTATTCTGAGCGGGCAGAACATGTAACAGTGCCGTAGCACCGGTTGTCGCGTCTGTCGTGTTAACGTTCACACACGACACACACACCTCAGATTACCGCGTACAAAGTAGTGAGAGTTGTAGCAGAGTACCGTACAAGTGCTGTCAACGCAAGGCTTGATTGACATAACAAGGAACAAGCGAAGCAATCCCATCGGAAATACACCCAAAGCTACGCCTTGTGGGCTCGCAGATGTGACATCGCGTGCTCCCGCAGCAGCTCGCGCAGCTCCACGGGCATCTCCGTCGACTGCCAGCACGTCACCTCGGCCGTGGCCGCGGCGAGCTCGCCTGTGGCGTCGCTCACGAGAAGCTGCAATTTCGCCAGCTGTGGGCCTAGGGCCGGGTCCTCGATCGAAGCGCCCTCGTGAGAGACGGAAGCGGAGAGACGTGCCCGGTTCAGCAGCTCCTTGAGCACGGCGGCCGCTGCTTTGGCCGCCGCTGGGCTCGGCGGCACGGCTGGCGGCGGCGGCGGCGGCGGCAGTGCAGTGCCCCCCCCAAGGAGAACCTCCGTCGGGGACGGTGCATTGGGGCTCTCGGACTCGAAATAGCCGACGCCCGCGTAGAGGGTGCCACGGGCATGTGTTGGCAGTGGTCGCAGATGGCTCGGCGAGACGCCCTCGCCCGTGCCCATTTCGCTCTCGTTCGAGTCGCTGCCCTGAGCGACCCCCGTTAGGCGCTTGAGCTCGCTCTCGCTCTCGCTGCTGCTCGAGGCATGCCTAGCGCCCTGTTGGGCGGCGAGGCGTGTGACGAAGCATCCCTTGGTACGCAGGGGCGCGTTCTTGCTCAGCCGCCACGGGTACGTGACCCAGCCGCCGCCCAGGCGCGCCGCGGCGTGGAAGCGCTTCAGGAGCGTCGGCTGATCGATCGACGTGTTCGCCGTTGCCTCGAGCACCTCGGCGAGTGTACGCCCTACAAAGGCAGGTGAGGCGCCGTGCGCGAGCAGGAGGCCGTCTGCCGTGCACACGAAGCCGTACATGCCATGTGCATGGCTGTCGGGCTGCGGGGGCTGGGCTGCCGGCGGCACCAGAGCGTACCCGACCCCCGCATAGAACTCCTGTCCCCACTGTGTCACCTTCGAGATCCAGGCTCCCTTGTGCTGCAGCTTCTGGGTGGAATCGTTCCTCCATGCGTAACTCACCTAATGAGGGAGGTCATCAGAGGTCATCAGAGCTGTGTGGAATCGTTCCTCCATGCGTAACTCACCTAATGAGGGAGGTCATCAGAGGTCATCAGAGCTGTGGAATCGTTCCTCCATGCGTAACTCACCCAATCGCCGCCCGCCTCGGCGGCTTGCTTGAAGCGCTCGTGCAGCGCCTCGCCGTCCACCTCATGGTTGCTCGTGAGCTCGAGCACCTCGCTCAGCGTCTTGCCGACGAACCGCTGATCGGCGCCGTGCGCTACGCACATGCCTGATTTGTAATTGAACACGAATCCGTAGAAGCCGGCGGTGCGATCGAGGCAGAACTTGACGCTCTTGCGCTCGGACTTGGGCGAACCAACTTTGGTTCCGAGGCTGTCCTCTGCCTCGGAGCCTGCGTCAGAGCTTGGCAATCCGCTGTCGAGCTCGGCTGAGGTACTGCGGCGGCGGCGGCGGCGGAGTGCCGGCTGCACGATTGGCTTCGTGGCCGGTTCGAGCGGCTTCGAGTCGACGAGCCAGCCCCACTGATGAGCCCTCGCGTCATCCAATACTCCGCGGTCGTTCTTGTGCTCGTCAGTCACTGAGAAGGATGGGCGTCTGCGAGGCGGTCTCTCTGACTCTGGTTTGATATCCTCCTCCTCCTCCTCCTCCTGCATCCATAAATGGTAAATGATGTAGGCGGCTACAGCGCCGGCGGCGACGGCGCCAGCGGCCACCGTCGCAGCTCTGCGCCACCGCGTGCTCGGTCGACTCATGAGACGCGAGAGACGTCTCCCTGACCCACACGCTAGTGTCTCTTTCGCTGCGGAATTCTTGAAAGCATTTTGGAGTGGGGGGAGTGCTTTCATACATGTGAATGGGTCGCCTCCCTCGTTTTTGTGAATTCCTTCAGGACGCCATGGCGCCCCTCGCTTTCTTTCTCCTGTTTGTTGCCGCGAGCCCGCTCGTCACATGTGCGCTTGCCGATGGCGGCAAAAGTCCGCCTGCGCGGCGCCTGAAGGCCAACAAGTACGCCCAGTTTTCCAAGGCGGACGAGGTTCGGCGCTCGCTGCGCTTCTCGAACGTGGACGATGCCTTCGGTGATGAGGTCACAGCAGAGCAAGCCAAACCAACGGCTGAGCCGCTGCGCGAGCGCGAAAAGTGGGCCTACCCAGACGCAGCGCAGGTTGACCAGCGCGACCCGACTACCTTTGGCTTCACGGAGATCGGCGTCGTGCTTGGCGCCCATGGCACACGCGGCGAGCTCAAGGTCTTGTCAGACTCAGACTTTGCTCACGAGCGCCTGTGCCACGCCGGGCCAACGTGGATGCGGCGCCCACGGCGGCGTGCGCCACGCGAGGAGCGCGTGCTGCGCGGGCGCAAGGGACCGGGCACCAATGTGTTCCTCGTGACGATCGAGAGCGTGCGCAGTCGTGAGGTGAGCACGCAACGTTCACTGCCGCTGTGCACCCCGCGTGCTTCGCCCTTTGCCCGTGCTGCGATCCTCTCAGCGCGCGCCCACGCGCTCTTGTGTGCACCTTCGACGCAGGCGGCCGACGCGCTCAAGGGCTCGACGTTGCACGTGCGTCGCGAGCTGCGCCCGGAGCTGGGGGAGGATGAGTTCATGTTGTGGGAGCTCGAGGGATTGAAGGTGTACCTGGCGCTGGCTGTTGGGAAAGATGGTGTGGCGAGAGAGGAGGCGTCGAGCGCGAGTGCGGAAGGGCACGCATCAGCTCCAATGGATGGCGCCGTGACGGGCGCCACTGGTTCTCGATCTGCGGACACGACCAGCTCTGTGGCGGACGGTGCGCTGGCGTACGTTGCAGGGGCATTTGTTGGCGTCGTGAGCGGACTGATCCCGCGCGAGGAGCTCACTGGCAGCCGCGAGCTCGGTAACGACCTGCTCGAGATCACCCTTTGCTCGTCCGTGCGTGGCGCCACCGCCGAGGGCGAGGACGAGGACGATGAGAATGACGTCGAGGATGCGTCCGTTGATGACGCTGATGACGAAGACAGTGACGTGAGCGCATCCGACCACGAAGGCGGCGAGGCGGGCGGTGACGAGGAGGACGGCGACGAGGATGAGAGCGTGCTCGTACCCTACGTCCCGCAGATCGTGGTTGACGTCCGGCTCTCTGAGGGCTATTTGCTCATCGACCCGCCGAAGGGGTTGCTCAAGATCTGCATTCAGCCCAAGCGGCGCGTACGCGTCGTCATCCGTGGCTTGTTACCGGAACGCGCGCAGAGCCTCCTCGTACGCGAGAGCAGTAGTAGCTGAAATGCGCCCATCGTGGTTGGCCCACGAGGAGTAGCACACACCCTTGCATTTGGTTCTACATTAATTCTACACGTAGTAGATTAATTTTAATTACTCGGACCGTCTTCGCGTCTGCGATCTCGGTTCTCGAGCTCGCCGGTCGGCTCCGCAGCGGCCTTTCCGCGCACGGCGCAGCTCGCCCGGCTTTGATTCATCAGCATTCAGATTCACCGTCAACAGGCGGACGCGCCGATCGCCGATTGCCCGAGTGCCGAGATGGCAGTTGGCAGATGCACGTCCTTGTCGCTTGTGGCCGTGGGACCTGGGACGGTGGGAGTATTCCCTGCGTTTTGGAACTCCCGGGTGCGAATGCCATGGTGAATGCACTCGCCTTCCCGTTTTGTTCCACATTATGTTCAACAGGGGAGTCGGTCCGGGCGCGGGCGCGACTCCCCCATGACGCATGAGGTTCACGCTCGAGGCCTCGAGCATCACGCGACGCACGTGTGGCTGCCAGGCTCGAGGAGCGTCGACGGGTGGCTGCTAGCACTACTGAACTGAACTGAACTGAACTGAACTATCTCGAGACCTGAGAGGAAAGCTTTGTGTCAATTTGTGAATTCGAACGTTTTGGGAAGTTGCCAATCGTGCTTCTTGGTCGCCCGCGCGAAAAACGTCCCTGCTAAAACGCCTCCCGTCAGCACTTTCCGTCCAAGATGTACAATGCGAGCACAGCTCTTTTGTCTGCTAGGTTGGCAGAGCCTTGCCCATGGTGGTCCATGGGCCCGCGCCAGGCGTCGGGGTCCTCCATGCGGTCCGGGATTCGCAAAGGGAGGAAGGGCGCGACATTGCCCCGCCGCAACAGCCTCTCACCTCCTCCCTTGCTGCGACAGGCAACCGTGACGCGAGACGATGCGGTTGCCGCGAAGTTCTTACTATCGCCTGATGCTCAGCAGCCCAATCTCATCCTCCGGCTCAAGAGGGAAGGAAAAGAGTGGAAGTGCGTCTCCTTCCCACAGTTGCCCCCGCAATCACCTCCGGAGCGCACAGCCTGCTTGCCCGGCCCATGAATCCCACCGTATCTGTCGCCTGCTCACGCCCACCTGCACAGGTGTAGTCCTTCGACCTCGCCGAGCACGGCAGGGCCGCTCGTCTCACCTGTCGCACAGCGCCGCGAGCCACGTGCGACGTGGAGTCCGATGAGGCCTGCGTCATTCGGATGCAGCCACGAGTGCACGCGCGAAGAGAATGACCACGAGCTGAATGATGCTGGTATGCAAGAACGTGAAGTATGGGGTGCTACGCCGATGCGGCTGCGACAACAGCTGTCCGTTGGAGTACCGCGCGCGCCGCAATCTGCTTCAAGGATCCAATTTCAGTACACAGTTTCGAGCCCGCGCCCGGGCGCGGCCGGCGAGGCCGCGGCAGGCGCGTGACCCCACGTGAGCTTACAGCTTTAGATCAGTACGCATATTATTAACGGTATGCAAATTATTGTGTGTTTAACGTCGCTATCCCGGGAGGTCTGTCCTTCGATTACTGAGGGTAGTTCGAGATCAGATAAAACTCATTGTCACGTCCATGCCAATCTGACGTGATCGGGCGTTGCGAATCGGCGCAGTTCTCGGGAGATCGGGATCGCGCCTCTGAGACTTGCAGTCAAAACGCTCAGGACACATTTCGAGGTGCTGCCGACAGGGCTCAGTGCCCGCCTTTCCGCGCGGTCGCGTAATTGGCCTCGAACCATGCGCACGTCTTGGCAACCGCCGCGCTGAAAGGTGTGAACTTGAAACTTGGGTTGAGTTTCATGAGCTTGTCGTTGCACGCCGTCTTCTTATGCTGGCCGTCGGCCTTGCTGGTGTCGAATGTCACCTTGCCAGTGTACCCCATGCCCTCGACGACTGCCATCGCCGCCTCTTTGATCGTCACCTGCCGCACGTGAGCGCGCGGCGTCCACGTCAGATGTGCCGGGGGGAGGAGGAGCAAGGATTCCACAAGCGCACGCGAAGGCTGCTGGCTACACGCGAGGGCTGCAGGCTACACGTGAGGGCTGGCCTGCTAGGCTACACGCGAAGGCTGCAGGCCACACGCGAGGGCTGGCTTGCTAGGCTACACGAGGGCTACGCGAGGGCTGGTCTGCTAGCTGCCAAGGTCACAGGCCGCCCCTGCGCCCGGGCTCTGTGGGCTGCCCGAGTGTACGGCGTGCGCACCTCGGCCTCTTCAGGCACCGATAGGATGATCGGTTCAATCGAGTCGTACTCCCGTAACGCCCATACCATGAGCGCGCCGAGGTCCTCTGAAAAGATGAATTGGCGCAGCGGCGTGCCTGAGCCCCAGATGACAAAGGACGCCTCCTCCCCCGCAGCCTGCTTCTGCTTAGCCAGGAGGCATTTGTGCATCAGCCCCGGCAGCACGTGCCCGTCTTCGATGCTAAAGTTGTCGTGCGGGCCAAAGATATTGGTCGGCACGACCGAGGTGAACATGCAGCCGTGCTGCAGGTGATAGCAGCGGTTGATGACGTCGATCATCCGCTTCGCGTACGCATAGCCCTCATTCGAGTGGTGCGGTGGCCCATTATGGATCATCGTCTCGTCGATCGGGTAAGTCGTCTTGTCGGGAAAGATGCACGTCGACAGACACGAAACCACCTTCTTGACGCCGTACCTGCGGCCAGGGCGCAGTGCTTGTCGTCACCGTGAGTCTCAGAATGCTGCTCCGGCTTGCGCAGCCTGTGGTGGCCCGCGTGGAGGGCGCTCGGCGAGCGAAGCGGCTGCGGCAGTGGCAAGGAACTGCTTCTTGGCGCCATGTCGCCATGTCGCATCGAGTGCGGCGGGCCGCGGCGTACTCATGCGAGAGGTGCAGCACATTGTCGTTGATCGCGACGTTCTCCCTCCAAAACTCGACCCTGTACTTCATGTTGCTGAAGAGGCCACCGACGCGTGCTGCGAGGTGGATGACGTGCGTGGGCTTGTGCTTCTCAAAGATGGCCCTTGTCTGCTCCTTGTCGCGCAAGTCGCCGTCCTTTGACGTGAGGAAGATCCATGTCTCAGCCGCATTCGCCTCACGGTCGATGTTGGCCTTGATGCCCTGGCCGACGAGGCCCGAGCCTCCCGTGACCATCACGACCATGTTGGTGGGCGGCGGCGGTGGCGGCGTCGCCATTTGGTGCGAAAGTCAGTGCGTGACGATTTGTTCCGAGAACGCGAATGTCTTTCGGCAGTCAAAGTATTTATGGTCACCCAACTCCCAACAATCGGCGTCATAAGGAGGCAGTATCCACTAGCTCGAGGACCCCTGGACCCCATCACCACAACCAAACTCGAGCCGCCGGGCCGGCCTCAAAGGCCGGCCGCGCTAAATCGCATTTAATCGCTCAGCCTTATCTAGATTCTAGAAGCCATATTTTAGGACGCCAGGCGGCCAGAGCGTCCAAAAGAAGGCGCATCTTCGCGTCTTCGGATCCCCATCGCGTCCCTCCGCCCACGGTTATGAAAAAGGCCATACACACGAAGAGGCCGCGTGTAATGATTTTCTGATGACGTGTTCAAATCGATTGATTGATTCATCTCAAATCGTGTCCACGTCATTTTCGAAAGAGTTTTTTATTCATTAGGAGGATTCCAATTAGGGAAACGCATCTCATACTACTGCGCAGTAGCACCTCCCGAGAGCGAGCGGTCACAGCCTTGGATGGCGGAATTGTTGGCGAGCTTATTTCGGTAATGGACGTCGACGCGGGACGAGAGCCGCACCCGGGTCAATTGGTCTTTCAACCGTCGACGTCGGACGAGTCTTCCGCGGCTGCTTTCCTCGCTGGAGTAAAGTATGCCGGGAGGGGCGCCGCACGACAGAAGAGAGATAAGGAGGCTGCAGGCATGCAGGAGGAGGAGACTGGAGATGGTGCGCCCGCCTCCTCTGACGCCGATACGGCCCACGCGGCCTCCGTCCTCGCGCACGTGCGCGGCGCGCTGGAGGCCCATGACGCGGATGTCGATTGTGACAAGGGGGAAACCCCAGATGGGACGATGCCACCAGCCAAGCCGCGCCGAACGCGCCAGAGCTTCTCATGGCGCCAGGTGGCCGTACTCGAGCAAGTCTTCGAGCAGGATCCCATGCCGCTCCAACTCCTGCGCGTCCAGCTCGCCGAGCGGCTGGGCGTGCAGCCTCGCACCGTACAGGTGTGGTTCCAAAACCGGCGCCAGAAGCAGAAGCAGCTTCAGCAAGCGATGGGCCAGAACCCGCCCTCGTTCCGTGCGTCGCACCCGCGGCTCGTCTCGCTCCCGCCGTTGCAGCATGGCGGGGGCTCCTTCGCCGTCCCGCAGTCCAGTGGCGTGCCAGTTGCCACGGAGTACATGCCTGCGCCGGGGGCGACCATGGTGGCAGCGCCCCTGGGCCAGTACCTGTACGCTGCCTTCCCGCAGGCGCAAGGCCCCATCGTGACTCCGCCTCAGAACTCTTACCTGCAGCCGCAGGTTGGCCCATCGCAGCTTCGATCGGCCAATGAGACGGCAGCTGAGACTGTGGACCATGCGACAGCGGCTGTCGCGGCCGCCGTGGCTGCGGCAACAGCCTCGGTGATGGTGGGGGCGGCGGCGCCGCCATCAAAGGGCGGGACGCCACTGCCCGCGGTGCCCATGCCAGGGTACGCTGGCATGCAGTACTACTCGCAGCTGCTACAGCAGCACCCGCAGCATGCGGCTTCGGTGCAAGCTGCTCAATACGCCGCGCAGCAAGCCGCACACGCGGCCGGTGGCTCTTTTGTGCCCGGTCCGTCCTCCCAACCGCCCCTCGGCTACATGACTGTGAGCAATGGCCCGGGCAGGGATCGCCCGTTCGGGGCGATGGGGGCGCAGATGGACTCGCCGATGGTGCCGGTGCCGGTCTCGCAACTGACGAACACTCCAACCGTCTCGATGGCAATGCCGCTCGCACAAGGTCAACCGCAGTCGCGGCCGCCACCGCCGGGTCAGATCCAGTTCTATGGGACAGCATTTACGCAATTACCGACTGCGGCGAATGTCAGGGGGCTGTCACAGGGTCGGCCGACGATGCTGCACAGCGTGACCCCCGTCAACCCAACGCCCTTCATGGACGCACCCGGCGTGCACCCGCCAGCAGCAGTGCCGTAGGCTGTGCATCGAGGGGCATACGGGTGTTGCGCCCCACCCGCCGGGGTTGTGGCTGCCCAATCCGCCCAAGTCGGCGGGATGAGGGGTATGTGCCAGTGTGCACTGCGCTCCGCTCGATGAAGCTGCCGCGTGCCGCCTGCAGCGGATGCCAGCGACGATCGACAGCGGATACAAGCCATGTATCCATGTACAATGCTACAACCCTGTTGGTGTGAGGAGTGAGCATCAGCACATGAGGACATACAATGCCTCTCCGAGGCTCTCGCCGGCGGCTAATGATGATGTACACCGTGTAGGTGGCACAAGCTAACCCGTCAAGAAGCATGCTAACGTCAAACGTGAGAGCAATTGCGTGACGATTGGTCAGTGGTGCGGCGGTGTTTGCTCTGTCCTGTGAGAGACGCTGCCCGCTGCGACACCGCGCCATGGAAACGCCGCGGATGTCCCCGGAGGCGTCCCCAAACGCACAGTCGCATTCACAAATCACAATGTCAATGAGATAGGAGGGGCGCAGGATTCGCGTTGTGCGATGCGTCAGGATGCGTGTTGGTGTGTTGTGAATGTCTGTGCGTGTTGGTGATGTGTTGTGAATGAATGACTAGCTGCTGGCGACGCTCGATGTCGACTGCCGATATCATCGGTTCCCTCCTCGCGTCGGCGGCGGACGCTCTGCTCGACGAACCGGCGCGGCGCCATGCGCTTGGCCAAGTGAAGCTGCTGCAGGCACCACCGGAGGTCGTACGACCGGCAGTGCCTCTGTTGCTCCGCTTGCTTGAGGACCCTGCCGCTGATGTGCGCCGGATGGCGCTGGCTCTTGTGGAGGATGCAGGGCGCTCATGCCCGTCGACCATTCCCGAGCTGCTCCCGGCGCTGCTCACCAGGCTTAGCGACGAGAGTGCGCCCACGCTTAAGCGCGCCCTGGCAGCTGCGACGTCGCTCCTCCGACCGACGCTTGTACTGCTGCTTGCTGAGAAGGATGAGGCTGCTGCCAAGGCACTCGAGCCCACCTGGGGGCACCTCCGCAAGCTGCGCGAGACAGCGGGCACGCTCCTCAACGCCGCGAGCGCCGCCGATTCGGTGCGCACTGCCGCCGTCAAGGCATGTGAGGCGCTGGTGCTCGCCTACACGGACGAGCCTGAGGATGAGGGCACGGAGTCAGCGGAGGGGCCGCCTGGCGCCGATGTGACCAGTGGCGGCAGCGGATGGCGCCTGTCGGCGCTGCCTGCTGCAGCCGCGCTCGAGGATGGCAATGGTGCCAATCGAGGCGTACACGTGGGCGAGGGCGGCACGAGCGGCGCCGAGAGCAGCGGCAACGAAGGCGGCGGCGAAACAGGTAGTGAGGGCGCCGCTGCTATCACGGCAAGCGAGGAGAGCAAGCTCGGCAAGCGGCCACCCCATCCGCTGCTCGAGCGCGCGGCACTCGAGGCCGAAGGCGAAGCTACCCTCACTTTGCTCGAGACGACGCTACTAGCGCCGCCCTCAGCGACAGTTCTGCTGGTGCTGCTCACGTCGATCGCGGCGCTTGCCCGGCAACGTCGGGTGCTGCTGCAACGGCTGAGCCGCACGCTCGCGGCGCTGTCGCGCGCTCTGCTCGAGCGCGCTGCCTCGCTCGCCGCGCTTCCGTCCCATCAGGTCGCCAACGCTCAGCAATCTCTACGGGCGGCGCTCCTGACTCTGCTCAAGACGACGCGCGCACGTGAGGACCGTGCTGTTGAGGAGGAGCTCGCGACGGCGCTGCGCCACCTCGGCGCGAACGAGCAGCTCAAGCATCTGTACAAGCTGATGGGCACCGAGCCCCCCCCGCTGCTCGGGGGGGGCGAGCGAGGCGCGTCCGAGAGCGCCGTATCGGGCGCCGGATCGAGCGCCGTATCGGGCGCCGTATCGAGCGCCGTATCGAGCGCCGCTGACGGCAGCGGGAGTACCAAGCGTGCCACTGCCGATGGCACCGAGGGAGGCGACAGCGCGTTCGCAGCAGGTCCGAAGCGCGTTAAGACCGAGGGGGCGCCCACGGCGGCGCTCGCGACGACGACGACGACGAGCAGTGGAGGCAGTGCTGCCGCCTCGGCGCGCCTGGGGATGCCGCCGCGCCCGCCGCTGCTGCCCCCCGCGGAGCTCGAAGCTCTCCTCTCTCGGCTCGGGCCGCATCTCGTGGCGCAGCTCGTGATCGCCTCCATGCCGTGGCTGCCGCCGCGCCCGCCGCCGCCGCCGCCGCCGCCGGCTGGTACCGGTACGGCGCTCGAGCGCAAGCCCATGAAGCTCAACGCTCCCATAAAGATGGACGCGGCGGCGTGCGCGTCGCTGGCGGAGGCGGCCCTGGCGAGCCTGATCGGCGACGATAGGGAAGCACAGCTCGCGGCGAGAGGGCTGGCCGAGGTGCGCGCACTCCTCCTCGGACGACGCGCGGCTGCATGCAAGTGCTCACCACGGCGCCCTCCTCTCCCCACAGGTGCGCGCACTCCTCCTCGGACGACTCGCGGCCAAGCAGCGCGCCGATGGCCCTTACTGTCACGCACTCGCTGCCCACGTGCTCGCGGCGCCAATGGAGCGCCTACCGGTGGCTCTCGCCTGGTTGCATGCAGAATTCGCCGAGCATGGGAGTGGCGCGACGGAGGTGGGCGGTGCTCAAGGCGGCGCCGCGAAAACGGGGGAGACGGCGTCGCCCAGCCGGTACGATGTGCTCGCCATGTCGCTGCTGCCGCGGCTGCGCCGTGCCCTGCCGCCCAATGCACGCGCCGCCGTCCAGGTGCTCTTGGATGTACCCAAGCTCATGTCCGAGTGGCTTTCAAAGCTCATTGAGCTCGAGGGGGAGGAGATGTGGCGACCGGGGCTCGCGGCCTACCGCGAGCTGGCGATGCAGCGCGACGCGCTCGGGCCGGCGTGCCTGCGCGCGCTGCTTCAAGTGGCGACCTCGGCTGGGGAGTCGGCTGGGGAGGCTGAGAGGCGCGCACACGCGGTCAAGATCGTGACGGCTCAGCTGCTCCCTTTACCTCGCTTCGCTTCGTTGATTGGCGGCTTTGCCGAGGCGCAGCTGCGCCGCCTCGTGGGCGCGTCCACCACCGCCCATCCGACGGCCAGCTGCGTCGGCGACGGGATGGACGTGTCATCGGACGGCGAGATGGCCGAAGACTCGTGGGCCATCAAGAGCCATCAGGAGGGCGAGGAGAACGAGGACATCCTCACGGCGCATGTGCAGCTCTACCTCGCAGTGGTTGCCAAGGAGCCCGCACGGCTGTGGCCTCTGCTCGCGCACTTTGGCGGCGCCTCGGCCGGCGCGCAGGCGGTGCTGGTGCGGAACGCGCCCCTGCTCGTGCCGCACATCGACCCCGTCGAGTTGGCGTCCCTCCTTGTGAGAGCGATGCGTGAGATACGGCCCCTTGACCCAAGTGCGCCGCTGATCCTCGCTCTACTCACGGCCGTGGCCGCCGGCTCGCCTACCGGTTCGCCGCCCGCACCGCCTGCACCGCCCGCGGCGCTCGTCGAGGGCACGCTTGAGCTCTGCTGCACCGAGCTGCGCGATGGCCGGTATGCAGTGCCGCTCCTACCGTTTGCTCCACGCCCGCTCGTCGAGAGCGTCCTGCCGCGGCTGCTCGGCATGGCACCGGAGACGGCGTCTGCGGCGCTCGCGGCGCTGATGCATGCGAAGCCGCCGCCGTTGCCGCCGGCGCACCTGTTGCTGCTGCTGCACCAGCTGCCCTCGGATGGGTCTGCAGGCGTCAGCCTCAAGCAGCTCATCGACGGCGTGCAGGCTTGCCTTGCAGAAAAGTCGGTGTTCACGATGCAGGTGGTGGCGGACGCGCTGCAGCTCATCGTGCATCTGGATCCGCTGCCGCTCATCTTCATGCGCACGACGATCCAGGCGCTCCTCTACCACCCGCTCCTCGCGCAGTTCACCATGGGCCTGCTGCACCACCTCATCTCACGCCAGATCTGGACCTCGCCGCGGCTCTGGACGGGCTTCGTCAAGTGCTGCCAGCAGGGCATGCCTCACTCGCTCCCAGTGATGCTCGCGCTGCCCGCGCCGCAGCTGCTCGAGATTATCGAGCAGCAGCCCGAGCTGCGCCCGATGCTCATCAGCTACGGCGCCATGCATCTGAGCGAGGTTGACGACGACGTCAAGGAGGCTCTCGGGCTCACCGAGGAGGAGGAGGTGCTCGATATTTGAGATGGTGGTGCCGGTCGGCGGCCGGCACCACACGGCCACGGGCATCGGCGGGCCGGGAGTTGTTAACAGCCCATTCACGCAGCTTTATACTCACCGATGTAGCGCGGCTTGTCGGCCCGCGTCGAGCTGTTTAAAGAAGCAGCGCTTGTTCACAGCCAATGGTTTAATTCGGCACCCAAGACACCGGACCGGCGTACATACAGTGTTGTTCACACCTCAAGTCGACGCAGCACCAGGGCGCGACAAACGTCGCGAGATGCCCACAGACGCTGAGAGGCTCGCGGCCTGCGACGCGGAGGTTGCATCGCATCGTGCGAAATTTCCGGACGTGGCACACATTGAGCCAGAGACGCTTCGGCAAATGCAGTCCGATGGGCCGGTGTTGCTGGTCGACGTGCGCAGTGACGCAGAAAGGGCCATCTCAACCATCCCGGGAGCACTGCCGCTCAGCAAACTGCCGCGGCCACTACCAGACGACGTCCCGCTGGTGACATTTTGCACAGTGGGCTTCCGAAGTGCACTGGAGGCGAGGCGACTGTTATCGACTGGAGGCGAGGCGTCTGGGCGAGCCGTGTACAGCATGTCTGGCGTCTTGAAGTGGGCCCACACTGGTGGTGTGTTTGTGGACGCAGGTGGTAACCCAACCCGACGCTTGCACGTCTTCGGTGAGAAGTGGCAAGCTCTTGCACCCAGCCACGTGGAAGCCATCATTTTCAGCACCGTGAGCCTAGGGCTGTTTCGTGCCGTCCTCCGGGTGCCGATTGTCATGCTCCAAACAATCGGGCAGCAGTTTCGGCTCGCTCTTGCTCGCCTCCTCGGCCTAGCGCCGCCAGCAGCAACCCACAAGGATCGCTCAAGTTGAACAGGAGGGCGTCGCCGGCCCGTGCTTGCAGGGAACATGCAAACAACGAGAAGTGGGTAGTGGTGGCCGTGCTTCGCCGCCGAGCCGGAAACCGTGAACGTGGATCCGTCGGATCGAACGCGTCGGCGCCTCGGCCCGCGGCCGGCTGCGTAGCAAATGTTCTTAAATAAGTTCGGACAAGCCTGTGCGTACTTTAGCCCACACCACCGTTCGGCGCAGCGGCCTTTGCGTCGACCTCGCACGGGACCCGCCACACGGGCGCACACCGGACCGCCGCGCCGGTGCCGTCACGGTTCGGTCTCGTTGTCAACAATGATGAGCCCACATAGAGCCGACCGCGGCCGTTCCCCATCCCCCGACGGCACGAGAGAGCTAACGACCCGAAGTGCAGTGTTGACCTACATTCATTACTGCGTTGTGGCTGATGCGCTCTCCATACGCGTCAACCACGCAGGCCTCACCATGTGACGGCCACGGCCGCGCGGCGCCAAGCGGACGGGCTGACGATCTTCTGCCGCACCGCTGCCGGTCGCCGGCAGACCCCACATAGCCTGAGTCACATTGTAGGCCTCCTCAATCTTATGCTGTCGGAGGGCCTCCTGCTTGGAGGCCCGCGATGAGAAGTCGAGAGGCGTACCATCTTGGCGCCTCATCATGGGCTCGAGAGGGCCGCCTCCGTCTACGCCGCCGCCGCCGCCGCCGCCGCCGCCGCCGCCGCCGCCGCCACCGCCACCGCCGCCGCTGGTAACGCCGCCACACGAAGCCGTGGTGTTTGACGATGGCGCTCCTGACGCGGCGGCAGCCGCGAGGGCTTCGTACTCGACATAGGCGGGGTCGTCGCCTTCGAAATCGCCTATCTCGCGCTGGCGCGACGCGCCAGGCGCATCTGCATCCACGTCACCCACGCCGTCGGTCACCTGCTGCCACTGTTGCTTCCGCGCCTCAGCCTCTTGCCGTATTCTTTGGCGCACCTCCTTTGGCGCGAGCTCTGCGTCTCCGTGTGCAAACTGGCAGCGCTGGCCTCGCTTGCACTTGCCCTTCCCGCCCTGAAAGAGTGGGCAGCGCTGTAAGAAGAGCCCCTGCCGAGGGCCTGGCGGCGGCATGCCCGGACCGGTGGAGCCGTATCGTGGAGCAGTACGACCCTGGGCCAAACTAATTGGCGGCCGCCAGGACGCCTCGGGCTGCGCATAACCACGGCGGTCGTCCCGCTCACGACTGCCATTGTGGCGCTGCGGTGCCACGGGGCCGCCGCGCTCCGGCGAGGGCGAGCGTGAGCGCCGCCCGCGGCCGCTGCTGTCCTCAGTCAGCTCCTGGAGCCATGCAGGCCGTGTGGCCGGCTGCTGCTGCTGCTGCGGCGGCGGCGGCGTCAAGTGCGCGACGTCGTACCCGGCATCCTTACAGGCCTGGAGGTAGGCGGCACATGCTGCAGCGTACTCATCCGGTGTCTGATACTGATAGGCAGCGGCAGTGTCGCCCGCATCAGATGGTGGTGGTGGTGGTGCAGCATCTTCCTCGGGTGGCGGCGGTGGCAGCTCGTCTGGAGGTGGCGGAGGTGGTACGTCATGACAGTGGTCCGCCATGCTAAAGAAAGCTATTCACAGATTTGTACGGGTTTTCGCAAAAGAGAGTGTGAAATACGGATAGAACACACGCGTCTCACGTTCTTTGCAACGTATTTTGGGGGAATTGCGCGACTGTCTTGCGATTTTTCCCCCGCCGATGTGCCCACGACGGCCACCCGAGCGAAAAAGGGTTCCGCGTTCAATGGTGAAGGGGTTTCTCTCCTCGGTACATGCACTCATCATGGCCCACGAACAGCTCTTCACCTACACTGTCTCCTTTGGGAGCTTCTACTTGTTTGTCCTGATCTCCTTCCAGATGGTCAAGTCACCTGACTTCAGACGTGACCGCGACAGGCTGTCGCGGCTGGTGCACGCCTGCGTCGTTGGTGACGAAGATATCAAGCGGAAGGGAGGCGGAGCTTTCGATGCTGACGAGTCAAGACCCGAAAGCTTTGCCGCGTCCGCGATGCGGCTGACCGTGTGCTCGGTCGGCATCCAGGTGAGCTACCTGCTCTGGGGTCTGATGCAGGAGCGCATCATGACGAAGCCGTACGAGACCGGGGAGCTCTTTCGCAGCAGCAAGTTCCTCGTCTTCGCCAATCGCATCCTCGCACTCTTCGCGGCCTGGGCGATGATGTGCTACACAGGTGAGCCCGTGGTGCGCTGCGCCAATGGCGCGCCGCTGTACAAGTTCTCGTACTCGTCAGTGTCGAACATCATGTCCTCGGTGTGCCAGTACGAGGCGCTCAAGTTCGTCTCGTTCCCGACACAGGTGCTCGCCAAGTCGTGCAAGATGGTACCCACCATGCTCATGGGCTACGTCGTGTCGCGCCGCGTGCACGCCTGCTTCGAGTACGTGGTGGCAATGGGCGTCACGGCGGGCGCAGCCATGTTTAAGCTGTTTGAGACAAACGACGCACCGGTGAAAAACACCGAGCTTTGGGGCATCATCCTTATCACCGTGTACATGGTGTGTGACTCATTTACCTCCAACTGGCAGTCGGCTGTCTTCAAGGAGTACAAGGTCTCCTCGACAGCGATGATGCTCTACGCCAACCTCTTCTCCTCGGCGTTCACAGCTCTTGGGCTGGTGCTCACGCTCGAGGGGGTGACGGTGTACGCCTTCCTCGTGGCCAACCCCTCGTGCGTGCTCCATATCGTCACCATGGCCATCTGCTCCGCTGTCGGCCAGCTCTTCATCTTCTACACCATCAAACGGTTCGGACCAGTTGCGTTCGCGACCATTCAGACCGTGCGCCAGTTCCTCTCAGTCGTGCTCTCGATCCTCTTCTTCGCGCATCCGATCAATCTGATGATGGGCTGTGGCATCGCCATCGTCTTCCTCTCGCTCGGAGCGGAGGTCTTCCATCAGTGGAGGAGGAAGCGCACCTCGCCCGGCCACAAGCCAGAGCCCCTCACGCCGCCCTCTGAGCTCGAGAGCCAGCGTGACGCGGACAGCATGTCGGATGTGGGCGACCATGCCGGCGATCGCTCAGACCAGCCCTCGGCGGCGCTCCTCCGCCCCTCGGCCGCGCGGTGGTGAATCTCGACCGCCCTTGGCGGCCGGCTTGGAGAGACACACCCGCCGCACCCGGGTGTGTTGGGCGACACACAGCCCCCCCGCGCAGTTTGAGATACGCGTACTTGTCGCAAGTTGGAGATTTTTAGTAGATAGCAAGGGTCATTCTACAAAAGTTTGAGGTATTTCCTTAATCCTTTGTCGTAAGGTATCTGGATAGCAGCTGCCCGCTCACGCGTCTCAGGCTACTACATAGAGGGGCGGCCGCGGACCCGCGCGGTTACCGTTAGTCGGAATATAATAATTTATTTAAATCGGCACCGGCCGGGCCCGGCCGGTTATTCTAGTTTCGATTAGGGCCCGGACGACCCTTACCGACCTGTTTGGCGGAACACGTTTATTCTCGTTTGAATGAGGGTGTACAGGGTCCGGCTAGGCGCCGGGTAATAACTAATTTGTAACATGCGTACGACATCGGCGTACGACATCTTCGGCGTACTACTGGTCTAGCCTTTCCCGCGGATTGGATTCCCCAGCTCCACCCCAGCACCCACTGCACGCCTTGTCCCCCATCCATCCCGTGAGCCGTGTGGCTGCCACGCCGGATCGCCCTCGGCCAAAGCAATCAGGTAGCTGCCAACCCGTGTGCGCTGCGTCTTCTACGTTTGGGAGGTGATACTAGTAAACATGTGGGTGAATGGATCATGCGCATGGCTGAACACCGAGCTGGAGCAGCTGCGAGCGCAGCGCATCGAGGGAGCGCCCCATCTGCAGCGTCGCGTCGTGCTGAGCGTCGTGCAGCTCGATGGGTGGACCGAAAGGCATCTGGACGTCCGCCGTCGAAGACGAGTATGGATGCACGCGTGAGATCACGTGCGCCGAGCCCATGTGCAAGTGCGAGTCGAGCAAGGGCGAGTCGACAGCATCATGGACGGCTCGCATCATGGACGGCACCCCCGCCGCCACGCCGAACGCCACCGGACCGCCGCCCGGACCGCCGCGGGTCGAGCCGGCGCTGGTGGAGGCGACGGCGCTCGGGTGGTATGCTTGCGGCCACGATGGGACCATCACGTGCAGCGCTTGCCCCGGCGCTGGCGGTGCCCGCGACGGCGCCCGCGCGCCCAGCAGCATCTGTGCCGGTAAGTTTTCCGGCAGATCCTGGGGCTGCTTGGCAGGCTGATCGACGGCCTTGGCAACGTGCCACTGCCACGCGGGCCCCGGCGCCGGAGTGGTTGGATGCGAAGGTAGCGGCAGCGCGGGTGCCGCCATCATCACCGGCGTCTGATGCCCCTGCATCTGCATCCAGTAATTGTGGGCATGCGAGGCGACCTGCACGGGTGGGCGCGTGAGTGCACGGGCGTGCGCGTGAGGAGCGCTCCATCCCTTGCCAAACATCTCGGGCTCGTGCAAGAAGCGCGTGTGCTCGTCTTTGCTCCGCGCCGGCGCGGGCGCTGCGAGGAGAGCGGGTGATCGTTCGTCATGCTCTGGCGATCTCATGCGAGGAGATCGTTCGCCATGCTCTCCGGAGGCGGCGTTCGCGGCGGCTGAAGTTCCCTCAGCGGCCACCGCCGTGGCAGCCGCCGCGGTGGTGGCAGCCGCCGCGGTGCTTGCTGCCGCGGTTCCGGCCGCCATCTCGCCATGCTGTGGCAGCGCCGCACCTCGGACCTTCACACCTCGGACCTTCACACCGCGGCCGTCCTTCGCGACTCGGACGTGCGCGACGGCCGAAGGCGCTGGCAGCGGCAAGGCCGTGGCAACGACAGCCGATGCCGCGGTGCACGCGGCGCCCGCAGTCTCCTGCGTTGGTGAGATCGGCGAGAGATCTTCCGGAGCCGGAGCGCCGTGGTTACGCAGCTGGAGCAGGCGCGAGAGGTGTGAAGGACGGCCGCGCTTCACGACGGGCGGAGGCAGGCACTTATGGGCGATCCCAAACCGGCGGCAGCGCGAGCATGGTTGCTCACGGTCGCAGAGGACCTTGGCCGCACGGCAGGTCGCGCACGGCCGGGGGAGCTCTTCAGATGCACTGATGGCTTCCATCTTGACATTGGGGAGCAGTGTCCATTCAGCGGCGTTTTTGGTGCTGGCAGTAGCAGGCAGCGATGCCTCCGCGGTCAACTTGTCAGCCAAAGCGGCGGCAGCTGCCACCGATTTTCTAACGGCCCCATCTCGGGATTCGGCGGCAGCTGTCGCCAGGTCCGGCGGCAGTCGAATCCCGAGATGGGGCTCTGATCGCATGCTAGCAGCGGCAGGGACTGCAGCGGCATCGTCAGGTGCTGAGGCAGGTGCGGAGCTGCGCGAAACAACTCGGTACGTAGCGATCTGGACGTGCTCATTGACTACCATCGGCACGGAGCCACCACACCACCGACCCTTCTTCTGACCCGACCAGTTGGTGGCCAACGGTACGTTCATGATGTCGATCGCCGATGCGAGTACATGGAGCGCCTCAGCGCCTTGGTCCACTGCAGGCCCGCCCTGCACCTGCGTGTGAGTTGCCATGGTCCCCACCCCCAAGCTGGTCGGGACGCCCATAGCACATCGCTTCGTACCGCGCTTGCTCGAATCCAGGGGCAACTCATGCAATGTGTCCCAAGGCATTCTCTGAGACGGTCCGTCACGAGACCCTTTCGCGCAGCGATTCTCCGTTGGCGTCTCGCGGAAAAGGCCAATCAATTGACGAACTTTTGGCAATATTCTTTGGCTTAAATTGGAAGGTCTGTGATGACACGAATACTCGGCAACCAAATCAAATACCGACGACTCACGCTTATGAACCTTCATTCCGCCGCCGCCGACACTGGTCAGATGTTCCACAGAGCTCCACACATCTTGAAGATCCATCCGATACAAGTACAATTGTATGGAGGGTCTCACTGCAGGGACGGCGCGCCGAGGCTCGGGCCGACGCGAGCGACGACCTTAGCAGCCGCTTGGTTGGTCGCAAGCACGATGAGGTCGGCGATCTGGACGTGCTTGGGGCGCGTCGCGGCGTACATGACATTGTCCGCAATGTCGGCAGCGACGAGCGGCTCGATGTCCTCATACACCTTGTCGGCCGTCGCTTGGTCGCCGCCGAAGCGCACTACCGAGAAATCGGTCTTCACCATGCCAGGGCTGATGGCGGTGACGCGGATCGGGGTGCCCACTAGATCGTGCCGCGCAGCCATCGTGAACGCGTTTACAGCGTACTTCGTCGCGCAGTACACACTGCCTCCTGCATAGGCCTCGTGCCCGGCGATGCTGCCGATGTTGATGAGGTGGCCACTCCCGCGCGCACGCATTCCAGGCAGGAAAGCAGAACAGAAGGCGATCAGCCCAGTGACGTTCGTCGATATCATCTGCGCCACGTCACTCATTTTGTTGTCTGCGGCACCGGCAACCCCCAGTGCGAGGCCGGCATTGTTGACAAGGATGTTGACGTTTGCGTACGCAGGCGGCAACTGCGCGGGCAGCGCCTCGATTGCGGCCACATCCTGCACGTCGAGCGTCACGCAGTGCGGCTCCACGATCGACGGGTAGGCCTCCTTGAGCGCAGCCGATAGTGTGGCAAGGCGCTCAGTGCGGCGACCGATGAGGACGAGCACCGCGCCCGCCTCCGCAAAGCGCCACGCGCAGGCCTCGCCGATGCCAGCGCTGGCACCCGTAATCAACGCAACCTGGCCGCTGATGTCGAGCGTACTATAAAGCGGCTTGGAGGCCGACAAGGACATCGCGCTCGGAGGCGTCTGATCGCGTCCGCTTTTGTGGAATGTTGTGTGGATGGGCCCCGGCCCCCGCCGAAACGCAAAACGAATTCAAATGATTGTAAGTTACACATAGAAACAACCTCAGTCAGTCAAAGTCAATTTCGTCGCGGTCCCCGCCCCGCGCTCACCACACCGTCTCAGAGGACGGCTCCGCGGGCCCTCGGTCAACACAAGTCAGAGCGTTACGTTCTCCCGCGCTCGCTCTCGCAAAGCTCTCAGCTTGAGCTTCGGCGGAAGAGGCGACGCAGGAATCCCCGCATGGGAGTGGCAGGGACGCCGCCCATCGATGTGAGAGCGCCCTGCGCCACTGAGAGCTCACGCTCCGTTGGCGCCGCGCCGCGCTCCCGGCCCACCTTGCCCGCGTCCACCTCCTCGTATGTGCGACCCATTTCAAGTTTCGTCGCGTCCTGCTGCTCGCCGGGAAGCATCTGCTGAAGCACACGGTACGAGGCTTCAACGGCCGCCTCGGACGGGGGCGCCTTGTCAGATGCGAGCGCCTCCAGCGCCGTGCCGAGCGCGCCGGCCGGGTAGCCCGTCATCGTGAACATCTCAAACGTCTTGCCTGCTGCATGGGGCTCCTCGAGGCAGCTTACGAGCACCTCGGCCAGGTCGTCAGGGTTGGTGCGGCCGACAGCGACGTCGCCCTGCGAGAGGATCGGGCGGCCCGCCGGCCAGGTGTCCTTCAGTCCCGTCGGCCGCACGATGCAGTACGGTGCGCCGCCCTCGCGCAGCTTCGCCTCAGCCACCATCTTCTTGTCGAGAATCGCTCCCGGGTTGAGCCGGATGATCGGGATGTCGGCGGCGCCGACGAGCTTCTTCTTCTTCTCCTCACTCCATTGTGGCCGGGACACGCCCGCGCTCGAACACAGCACAACTTTGGGCGCGTTGCCACTGGCGTTGCCATTGTCAAAGGCCTTGGCAAACTCGGTCACACCGTCGATGTCGATAAGCGTACCATCAGGCTTGAAGCCCGATGCGCACCAAATGACGGCATCTGCGCCCTCAGACATGCGTTTGATCGCCGCCGCGCAGTCGTCGCTGGCGAGGTCGCAGAAGACTAGCTCGATGCGGCCATCTCGAGGCAAAACCTCCAGTGCTTTCGCTCCGTCGCGAACCACTGCGCGCACAGTAGTGGCGGTGCCTTCCCTCTGTAACAGGCGCTGCACGACGAGGCGGCCAACGCGACCTGTAGCTCCAGCGACCACCACCGTAGGAGGAGCGAGGGCGCTCATCAGCGCGGTGAGCACTAGCGCAGCCATGGCTTGTCGGAGTGGGGCACTTCCGATCTGCTTCGTGGAAACTTCCGTAGTGCACAAGTGGACTGTGAATTTCACACCGTGGAACGGGTCTTATCGTTTGAGTTGTTTCTGACAACACGGCAGGTTGTGATTACGGGCTTGATTCGTGGTTTCGCTTCATGTGGTTTACTTTTGCTTCTTGGACGGAGCAGCAGCCGAAGCTTTGCCGCTGATGCTAACGGCTGGAGCCTTGCGCTTGCCAGCAGCGCCGCCGCCGCCGCTGCTGCTCCCTGAAGCGCCGGCCTTGGACTTTTTTGCGAAGGCGTCAAAGATCGCTGAGCTCGGCATGGTCTTTGCTTCTCGGGCCTTGAAGAAGCTATCGATGCGCATCTGCTGTCCCGAGCGGCTGAGCGCTTTGAGCCGCTCGACGACCTTGGCCACGCGCGCCTCGTTGAACGAGTGGCGTCCGACGAGGAAGGTGGCGAGGCCGGCGTAATCGGGCGTGCCCCAGCTGAGCGTGACGGCCGCGGGGTCAACGACCTCGGGCTGCTTGAAGGTTAGGCGAACCTCATCGATACGCCACTGATCCGCTGGAGGCAGGTCGACCGCCTTCGCGGCGCCGAGGCTGGCGGCGGCGGCCTCAATGGAGCCGTGCGTCTTGAGCAGCTTGAAAGCGGTGGTGGGGCCGACGCCGCGGATGGTGCCGCAGTAGTCGCAGCCGCACAAGATGCAGAAGTCGATGAAGACGTCCATTGACACGTCGAGCTGCGCGAGCAGCGCCTCAAGCTTGATCTCGAAAACCGGCCGCTTGGTCTGCGTGCGGCTCGACTCGGTGTCGAAGAGGTTCTTGAGCATCGTGACGGCGCCAAAGGTGAGCGCGTCCATGTCCTCGGTCGCGACTGCGTGCACGTGCCCCGACTTGTTCAGTGCCGCGCAGGTCGCCTCGGCCTCGGAGGGGGCAAGTATCACCGGGCAACCGAGCAGACGCAGCAGCTCCTGGCAGTCGGCATTCATCTGCGGCGTCGCACGCGCTGTCCGATGCGCCGCCTTCCGAATCTCCTCGGGGTCGCCACTGGCTAGTGCCCTCGCCAGCTCGCTGTCCGCCTCGTCTTTCTTCTCCTTGCGGCCGGCGAGCGTCTGTAACTTGAGCTCGGGAGGTTTGCCGTCGAAAACGTAGACGGGCTTGATTCCGGCCTCGAGCAGCTTGAGCGTGCGGCTCAAGAAGCCCTGGATGTGCGAGGTGACTTCGCCCGAGGCGTTGGATAGATTCGACTGCGCCTCTCCCTGGCGCACGGCCACGAGGAACTGGTATAGACACATGGATGCGTCGATAGCAATCGTGAGGCCCGTCATGGCCTCGAGCTTGGTTTCTTTGATGGCCAGCGGAGCCGCGTCGGAGATGAAAGGGAACAGTCCTTTGATGCCCATCCTGCAGTCCCGTTCCGTTACAAAGGACGGATCAAACTTGGGGAAGTGGGTCTCTCTGGAATACACGGGACTCACGGATCACACAGACACCCTGTGTATGAAATCATAGCGGACTTTTCGTAACGCTTATAAGTGAGCGTCCGAGCTCAAAGACGCAAAAGAAGTGAGTGCAGATACTATCTAAGTTGCTGTTGGGGGCGATCCGACCCTCCCACAAGCTACACGCAAATACTTGATACTTGTGGCCAACCACCATGTGATCGCAAAAGTGTGAGCCAGTGGCTTCGCAACTTTCCACACAACGTGAGAAAAATGTGGTGCCCGAGTACACATGTAACTCGAGGACACATCGCGCAGGAGGACTCCCAGTGAATCTGACGAGTTGAGATCCCGTCCGTGTGGGTGTTAACACCGATCACCGTGTACGCAAGTAGAGTCTCATGCATGCCGCTTAAAGTGCCGGGCACACCGGCAAACGCCAAATCTCCGAGTCGAGGCCGAAAAAGTACCCGGCCATCAGAGAAACCGAACCACCTCCCCTTGCCCTCCTGCCGATCCTGGATGACGAGTTCCAGAATAGGTGTCGCGACAAGTGCTGCGAACCTGCTGCTGCGCTCGGCAGCAGCATCGCTCAACCCAGTCTTGGTTCAATGTGCCCTTGACATCGGAGCCAGCCCGCTGAGCACGAGTACTCTTGACCGCACGGCACTCATGCTGGCAATCATGAATGGTGGTGACCACGCGGCGACGCTCAATGTGGTTATCAGGCTGGTTGCCAGCGATGGCACCGCCGTCAACCATCAGAGCGCAACAGCTGGGCTCACCGCGCTGATGCTCGCTGCACTTTTGGGGATGCCAGCGGTTGTTCAAGCCTTGATCGAGGCGGGTGCTAAGGTGAGGCTTGACTATACACCGCCCTGGCCGCATCTGGTGCTGAGCGCAACAGCACCTACCCTGAGGACCACGTGGTGCCGATCGTCCCGCATCCGCCTGCTGTAACTTTGCTCAGGTCGAGACCGTTTGCCATCGTGGCGAGACTGCCTGGTGCAAAGCGCAGGCAGGGTCCAAGGTGAGCCACTGCACTCGCGCGACGATCATGAGAATATTGGGAGACGCTGGCAACCCGCTGTGCAAACCGCCGGAGTCTTCGGTTGCAGTCACGGGGCCCGTGTACCTGCACGGCCTCATGGACGCTGCGTTGATGGCCGCGGTGCGTGAAGCGCTACACTCGACCCCACCCGAGCAGGTGCATGCGGGCAAATTTTACGCCAAGCGCACATTTGTGCGTGACCGGTCACTGGGCGAGCGCATCCTTGCGGCACTGCCCGAGGAGCTTGGCTTCCGTGGCTGTGTGTCCGACATGCGATTCTATGATTATCCTCTCGGCGGCTTCATCGCGCCGCATCTTGACGAAGCACACTGCTGTAAGGAGACTGGTCGCATCTCGACCACCACGTTCCTCCTCTATCTCCTGGGCGTGCCAGAGGGCGAGGGGGGCGAGACTGTCTTTCTCGACCGCTTGCCGAAGGACTGCCTTGAAGGCGAGGACCCGCGCGTCTTGCAGTCGTTTGTCCCGGTTGAAGGCTCGATCTTGCTGTTCCCACACGTGATGCCACACCAGGGACGCGCTGTTGGAACTCACCGTAAACTGCTGCTGAGGGGGGATTTGTATTGATGGGATGGGTTTGTCCCGGCGCCCCCGGAGTTTTACGGTTTCGTGAACGCAAAGTTTCACACATGTTGCTCGCCGTCGGCTGCTGCCGTCGGCGAAGGCGACACTGTCATGTCGTTGTCCCGCCTCGTGCTCTTGGCCTCCGCGGTGGAGATCAGCGCGCGCTTTCAGCCCCATCAAATCCATCTGGCCTTCGGTGGCGAGCCGGACTCCATCGCCGTAGACTTTGCCACGGACGCGGACGTGAATTGCACCTCGACGGGTGTGGCGTTTGGCACGTCGCCCGCGGCGCTGAACATGTTTGTGCCCGCCAGCAGCTGTTATTACTTCGCCGGCGCGCTTCAGTGGCAAAGCCAGGTGAAGCTCACCGGACTGAAGGCGGGCACAACGTATTACTACACTGCAGGTTCACCCGCCATCCAGCACGTTTCATGGTCTGAGATGTACTCCTTCGTAATGCCCGATACGTCACCCACGTCGCCTCCCCAGCGGGTCGCCATTTTTGCGGACTTTGGCTACTTTAACAGTGAGTCGCTGCCCGCGCTCATCGCAGGTGCGTACACGGGCGCATACGACTGGGTCATCCATGCCGGTGACATTGCCTATGACATGGACTGGGACGGAGGCTTTGGTAAGATCGGTGCCGTCGGCAGCGAATTCTTGCTCGCGGTGGAGCCCATCGCCGCGACTCGGCCCTACATGGTGTCACCCGGCAACCACGAATGCGCCAACAACTTTACCCACTACAGGAACCGCTTCGCGGCCCTTACGAATTTCACGGCCAAGGCCAGCGGCTCGCCGTCCAATCTGTTCTACAGCTTCGACTCCGGCCTGGCACACTACATCAGCATCGATACCGAGTTGTTCGACGAGTTCGAGGGCGACGAGCTCGTTCACAACATGCTGACCTGGCTCAAGGCAGACCTCACCAAAGCGAACGCCAACCGTCACATTCGGCCCTGGCTCATGGCGTTTGGCCACAAGTGCAGCTACATGGCTCAAAACAGCTCGCTGTGGGAATCTCTCTTCTACAGCTACGGTGTCGACATGTACTTTTGCGGGCACGTGCACAGCTACAGGCGCTGGCTCCCATTCAACCCGATGACCAACGTGTATGACACGGCAGCTGCCAACAAGGATGCGAGCGTCTACACGAACCCGAGAGCAGTTGTGCCCATCGTGACCGGAGCGGCAGGGTGCCAGGAGCCCCCAGCGGCGCACTGCAACAACGACCCGAAGTCCACATCGCCCAGCTACTGCGGCAACTACGGATTCGGCATCCTGGAGATCGCCAACGCAACCCACGCACATTGGACATGGAACACGACGGTGCCCCTCAACGGCTCGTCGGCGCCCAAGTTCAGTGACGACCTTTGGGTGATTGTTGACAATCACGGCCCGCGCACGACGCAGCAAGGCGATGCTAGTGGATTTTGATAGGGATTTTGCCGTGTCCGCTTGGTGTCCGACCACATCGCGCATGTGCATAATGTTGAGTGCGTGCGCGCGCGGTCCAAGGCGCGGTCCCGTCTGGTGTATGACCCGATCGCCAACCCGCGCCCGATCGAGTAACGATCGAGTCAGAGCCGAATGCCGATCGGATGAGGCGAAAGGGAAAGGATGACATGCGCGTATCGACCATTATGGATTAGGAAAGTTTGCTTCCAGGGTGGCCGGACCATACCTATAGGTCCTAGCAGCTGCCAAGCGGCAGGGCGCGAGGATTCGATGGCGACGAAAGAACCGACCGAATGACCAACTTTTCCGGTGGGAGGCGTGGTCCCCGGTCCGGTCACGGAAACGCAAACCTTTCCGCTTCCCGTCACCGCGGTACCCGGAGTGGGATTCCGGATTGTGCCATGGCGTTATGCGGCAAGCATCCGATCCTTCGCAAACTGACGACACGGACGGCCCCTCGGAGCGTCGGAGGCGCGAATTTCGAATCGGTGAAATGGGCAATCAAGTTTCGATCGATCAAAATTGCCCATTTTCGTGATCGAATCGGTGGCTGTCTCTCGAAGGAGCCAAGGAGGGGACGGCGCGCAGCGGACAACGTGGACAATCATGCAGACCGTTTGCTGCGTTGGCAGAGCACATAATAGCATGAATGCCGTACAGCCCGCCGCAGACGGCCGCTCGCGCCGCACTTTCGCCGCGCCGTCGCCTCGTCCGCTGCTGTCACCGCCATCACCATCGCCACGGTTGCCGCCGCCGTTGTCGCCGCCGCCGCCATCGCCGCCTCGGTCGCAGCCGACTCGCGCCTCCGCCGCTGTTGCGGCGCGGCCGGTAGCATACGAGCAGACTGCAGCGCATACCAGAGCTCTATCGAGCCCATGCCACGAGGTACAGCACATCAAAATGTGTCCTGATCAGACCATGAGCAGCAGGTTTGGACACACATGCTCCACCTCCGCCGCCGCTAAGTTAGAGCGCTGCAAAGCAGCACACGACGCCGAGGCCACTGCCAGAGCGTCTTTCGTCGTCGAGGATCCACGGATCGTTCTTCGTTGGTCGATGGTGCCTAAAGTACGAGGCTGTGCGTTGAAGTCGCGCGGCCAAGAGCTGTTTTCAGCTCTCCGCGAGGCTCGCGGGCCGCGTCAAGGTCGTTGGCATGGCGAGGTCTATTTTGTGTCTGATTTTTCTCGAACTGCTGTGACGGCCCGCTGGTTGTCGCGTGCGACGAGCTGCTCGTAGTAGACGCGCACGCCTTCAAGGTTGGCCGGGTCCGCCTCGTACTCGATCGCCTTCTTGAGCCGAATAAAGAGCCACTCAGCCATCGAGTTGGAGGTGATGCGCTCATACGCGGTGTTGAAGATGGCGATGAGCAGGTTGAGGAGCACAAAGTACGAGGTGACGATGAAGGACCAAAAGAGTGCGGAGGCTCCCAGCTGCACGCTGGGCGAGAGTGGCTCAATCATATCGAGGCTGGCGCCGCCGGCGAGCCACAGGCACATCTGGGACACGATGGACATGTAAGAGTAGTCGAAGGAAAGGCCTTGGGAGAGCGACGCGAGGTACTCGGACGAGACGCCAAAGTGGATGAGCGAGTAGAAGCCGTTGGCAAAGCCCACGAGCACGATGCCGAGCACAACCGCGAAGCGCACCGAGTCCGAGAGCATCTGGGTGACAGTGATCAACAGCGGGCCGAGCACCTTGAAGATAGCGACCAAGTTGAGGATCGAGAGGGCGAGGGTCACTTGCAGCGCGCCATCGAACAGCGCGAGGACCTCGGACAAGGACTGCACGAGGTCATTGTTATTCTCAAGGTCCACGGACGTGGCTACGCGCCACGCGGTCACGACGGGCACGAAGGCGAGGGAGTACAGGTCGAGTGCCTCGAAGAAGTTGAGGGATGCGGGTTTTGAGCGCAGACGGCGCAGCTGGTCATTGCCGAAGAGGGCCCAAGAAACCGCCGAGGCGCTAGTGGCCGCGTAGAAGAGGGGCGTCCCCGGCTCGCCCACGCTCGCGACGAAGACGGAGAACGCCATGGCGGAAAAGATGCCAAAGCGGTTTCGGTAGCGCTCGCCCGCGAAGGTGGACCATTTACGCTCGAGTAAGTCGAGCATCAGAGGAGTCTCGAGGAGCTCTTTGCGCTCATGGCGCAAGATGAGCTCCTCGATGGTCACAGGCTGCCCCTTGCCATCACGCAAGACGAGCGGCTTAAGCGGCTTGAGCAGTTTCGAGTCGGGCGCGGTTTCGAGTCGTTTCGAGTCGGGCGAGTCCGCCGCTGGCACGCCCTCGCCGAGCACGCCCGTGCCTTCCTCGGCGCGCGAGGGCGGAGCACTCTGGTCTTCGCTGAGCGGCAGCACGATCCCCCCGAACGAGTACCAGTACAGGTCGTTGCCCCACCATCGATACTCGAATCGGCTTTTGGCGTTCAGGAGCTCAAGCGCGAGCTCAGGCATCGTCTCGATCGCCATCGAGAGCGGCGAGCGGCCGCCCTTGTTGATCGCGAAGCCGTCGACGCCCACGCCCAGCAGGAACCGGGCCGCTCCGATGTCACGCGAGGACTCGAGCAGCGTGTGGAGCGGATTGGAGAGCTCGGCATCCACCTGATGAGGGGGCCCATCAAGAGCAATCAGTGGCAATCGGTGGCACTCAGCGGATGGGAGAGCTCGGCGGAAGGTATACCTCGCGGAAGACCGAGGGTGGCAGGTGCTCACGCAGGTACTGGAGCACCTCGAGCTGACCGTTGAACGCGGCCGCATGCACAAGTGAGAAGAGTGGCGCGTCCTGCAGCAGCCACTCGAGACGTTGGCGCAGGTTGCACCCCGCCTGTCGGAGCATCTCGAGAGCCACCACGTCGCCCTCGAAGCATGCGTGCACTGCCGGCCCTCCCCAATAAGTGGGCGGGAAGTTCGGGTCGGCGCAGCCGGAGGCGAGCACGTCTTTCAGGAGCTCGAGGCGCTCTGCCTCGGACACCCCAACCATCGAGCGTCGGAAGTTGCCCTCGTCGGGTCGCACTAGCAGGCAGAGCGGCGTGCGGCACCACCCTTCGAGCTGCCGCTCACCCGTCGAGCTGTTCAGCATCGCGGGCGGGTAGACAAAGTTCCAGTCGATCTCGGTGAGCGCGCGGATGGTGTTGAGGTCACCCGTCTTGATCGCATCGAGGAGCAACACCCGCTCCGCTGTCAGGTAGTCGTTGAGCTCGATCTCATTGCCATACTTCGTCTTGAAGCGGCGGTAAAGATCATCTTGCACGCGCAGCACGTCTACCGCGTCGTCGCCGAAGCCGCGCGACAGCGAGCCCTGGATGCGGCTCTCGATGACCCCGAGCCTCGCGGCATCCCTCTCGGCGGTGCTGTCAGACCTCCTAGAGCCGCTGTTGGAGGTGGAGGCTGCCGCCGCGAGCTGTTGGCGCACGTCGCTGTCGAGCAGCCGCATGTACTCAGCAGCCTGCATGTTGGCCACATTGGCGCGATTGGCGGCCTCGTCATAGGTGCTAAGCCGATCCGAGGCAGCCAAGAGCGCACGCTCGTACTGCAGCGAGTTCCAGATCAGGTCCGTCGCCATCTTGGAGAACTCGTCGAATGAGAGCCTCCCATCGCCGTTCCTATCGTACTGGTTCAAACGACGCTTGAGGTCTTTCGAGCCGCGAGTGAGCGAGGTAATGCCCACCTGCTCGAAGGCGATGTGCAGCTCGTTGGGGCCCAGGAATCCGTCGCGCGGCAGCGAGTCGAGCTTGTCGAACAGATCCCGCCACAACACCACCCGCCGTCGCTTGCGTAGCCAGTCGCGGGCGACCGCGGTGATGCGCACGCCCGTCTTCGCGTACGCGTTCGCATTCCAGGGGGTCTTGAGCGTGCGCATGAGCACGCTGAACTCATCGAAGTTGAGAACGCCGTCCTCGTCTACATCGACCTCTCTTATCAGGGTCTTCAGATCGTCGGCAGGTGGGATATCCAGTTCGAGCCGCTTCAGCACCACAAGCAGCTCACGCAGGTCGATATTTCCATCGCCGTTGATGTCACACTCGTCGAAGCAGCGCTTCCATAGGCGGGCGGACGAGTCCTCGAAGAAGTCGAGCAGGCTCCCGCGTATGGACTGCAGGAGGCTGAAAGACCGAGTGCCTTTGTTTGACTGACCGATTGGCTGAGAGGCACTCTCAAGCAACAGCCGGCTGAGCTGCAGGTTGCTCGAGCTACTCCCACCCGACGCAAGCGCCAGGATCGGCGCCGCGCGGCGTGGCACCGTGATAGGCGGCGCGAACCAGCCGGCCGATGCACAAGCGACCATCATGACGGATTTGTGTGCGGCCACTGTCGGCCGATTCAGTGCGTGCGTCCCATCGGGCGATTCTCGTGCCCGAGAGCGTTTCTCGCGCCTTGAGGAAACTCAATGTCGCGGCCAAACATGAGCTCGATGCGAAGTCTTGACCTCGCGCCTTGAGGTGTCTCAATGACGTATGACGAGGCGTGCGTACGAGCGCGGCCAAAGTGTCGAGCCGTTTCAGCGTACGTGCGATCCTTGAGTGAGTCTCAGTGTGAGTGAGATAGTCCTCCTGTCGTAACATAGGGCTTGCTTAGGGGGGCCGGTGGGGTGCTTTCGAGTGTCGGTCAATGGTGTCGGTCTTTCTGACGAGTCTGTTATCTTGTCTGTTATGTACATGTACTGATCATGTACCCCGAGCGGGAGGAACAGGGCCAACGTCCAAGCCGCTGGTCGAACCACTGACAGACCCACAGAGCACAGATAGGGTCGAGGAGCACGGAGCGGGGTGCGGGGAGAGGGGGAGTGCTCAGCCGACTCGACAAACGCACTCGAGCCCTTATCTCAATAAGGGCCTTATCTCGAGCCCGTCCATGCCACATCCTTAACATCCGGTCTGGCAACCTCAACGAACCCCACTGGAGTCCCACTCCCCTCCTCAAAACCTAATCCTGCGGGCGAAAACATAGATTCCGGGTAGGCGGCCGTGCGGCCGAGCAAGAAGCTACAAGTACTTTCAGTCGAAACAACACAAGCGCAAACGATTACTCCGGCAGCCAGCAATTTAGGAAAGAGTGAGCGAAGAAGAAGCGCTTGCTTGCTTACTTGCTTGGGGGGGAGGATTAACAGACCTGTTCACAGCGCATTAACAGCCCAGATCTCGCGGGGACACTCATCGCGGTCATCGCGAGGAGTCCAGGTCGCCCTCGCACCCTTCACGGCTCGCACACCAGCACAGATGCACATCAAGTGTGTCATCACGGCCAGCGCGCAGCCAGGTCGTGCGGCGACGCTCACGCTCAAGCACTCATGGTCGAAGGAAAAGCCGCTTCCCGGATCGGAGGTAGCTGGCTGGGCGTCACCATGCAATCTTCATCCAGAGTTTCTTGTGCAGCGTACGCTGCAGTACGACTTGGGGGCACACAACTTCGTGGCGGCCGCCGAGGCCATCCTCGGTCCAGATCTTGCCAACCTCCATAAGGCACCGTTCAAGCCGCCAGCAGACACGCCTCCAGCGCTGCGCCGTGCGCAGATTCAGGCGCAGGTCAATGGTGGTGTCTCGAAAGCGGAACGCAAGGGCGCGAGAGACCATGCGGTTCACTTCGAGCGCACCGGCGAGTGGAGCCGCTTTTGTGAGGTGTACGACAGGTTCATCGCCGAGTGGGTCGTACCTCACGTCGGCAACGTTCCCATCCTGTACCAGCGCAAGCCCATTCTACGCGTGGTGCTGCCGGACTCGGTACCGCCGACCAAGCCGCACTGCGATGCGGACTATTACCACGACAGCAACGAGATCAACTTTTGGATGCCGTTCACACGCGTGTGGGGCTCGAACACGCTGTGGAGCGAATCGGCGCCGGGGAAGGGCGACTACGCGCCATTTGAATGTGGGCCAGGTGAACTCGTGCGCTTCTACGGGAACCGCTGCCGCCATTACACTCTGGCCAACGATAGCGGAGGCACCCGGGTCTCCATTGACTTTCGCGTGATCCCTTTCCACCTGTACACGCCGCCCACGCCATTCGCCGAGCGCGCGAGTAAGCACGCTCTCGACATTGGTACCTCCAAGAAGGGTTACTACGCCCTCGCGGGCGAAGACAGGCTCGATGCAGACGCACGTGCCGCCTTGCGCCGGTGGCGCGACGATGGGCAGCGGATTAGGAAGCTAGAGCAGCAAGACCAGCAAGACGAAGAGCAAGAGGAGGACCTTCACCTTGTCCGGTCCATCGCATGTACGACAACGACTTGAGTTGTGCAGGAGTCTATCGGATATTAATACACCACACGCATCGAGCTCAAAACCTCACTCCGCCAATTCGCTCTGCTCCGCATCCTTCATGTCGCCAGCCTCCATGTTGGCAGCATCCTCCGCCGCGCTTCGCGCCCTCTCTTGCAACATCGAGATCTCAGTGCGCAGCTCGTTGACCTGCTCCTGCGTGCGAGCCGCGGCGGGACCCGTTTGCCGCTTGAGAAGCTTCTCGTAGCGCTTCACACGCGTCACCACCTCCGCAATTTGCCTTTGCGCATCCTTTATTGCTGCCGTCAGCTCCTCACGCCGGAGGCGATCGGACTTGCTCCCCTTGGCGATAACCGGTCGGCTCGAGCTGCGCGGGTGCTTGAACATTGTGGTGAACTTGGCCGTCGTGGCGCTCAGGCGCGCCTGCTTCTCCTGCTTGCCCATGGTGAGGGCCTCGTCGTGTGCCTTCCACTACGGTATGGTAGACAAGTCAAGTCAAGTCAAGTCAAGTCAAGGATTTCCTTCTGCGCGCACACCTCCCCAGCTGGAGCTTGCACATTCCTTTTCCCTTGCCGCTCCGAGACGTCTGCCCAAAGACTTGACTTGGAGTTGCCTTATTGAGGTACTTGCCTCCTATTGTTCAATGTCAACACTTGTCTTGTCGATGTCAACGACTGTGACGACGAAACAAATTCGGGCCGAAATTCCGGCCGAGGGCACGCCGCTCGTTGGGCGAGAAGCCAATAATCGGAAGAGTTCGCGGAGCATCAGCGACCGCTCCTTGACGGTCGCCGCTGTCATGGCGCTCATCATCGTTGGCGTCTGCAAGGTCCAGCTGACCGCATACCTCTTCTCGTTGGCCAAGTACCCGACGGCCTACTCCTTTTACACCTGCATCGTGTCCGCGGTCCTGCTAGTTCCCGTCTTCATCCTCGTACCAAGCACGTGGGGGGTGCCGACCAAGGAGATGTTCCTCGGTCCGCACTACGCGCTCACGCTGATCGTTCTGTTCACAACCTTTGACCTCGGGTTCACAAACATCGCGCTCGCAAACATATCAGCGGCCTTGCAGCAGTGCATCGCCGCAACCGCCCCCTTTTGGACTATTATGATCGAGAGTCTGCTCCACCGCCGGTGCTACCACCCCATCCTATACAGCACGGTGCTCGGCCTGGTGTTCGGGGCTGTGCTTGCCTCGGTGGCGACCGTGCGCTCGCTCAGCGTCTTCGGCGCCATCGCCGCGGTCATCGCGGTCATCTGCTCCGCGAGTAAGTTCGCCTTGACGCACGCGGCCTTCACGCAGCAGAATAGCACCAAGGAGACCAGCATAGGCCCGCTCGCGCTCCTCTTCTGGGTTGACCTCCTGATGATCCCCATCTACATGCCATGGGTGCTGATCAACGGCGAGCTGATCGACATGTTCAAGGACTCGAGCATGCATGCGAACGAGTGGTGGCAGTTCACGGGCACCGCCGCGCTCGGTGGGGTGCGCGCGCTCACGCAGTACCTCATGCTCAGCCTCGTGACGGCCACGTCAACTGCGACGGCCAACATCTTCACGATGGTGCTCAACATCATGATCTCGATGACATGGCAGCCGAAAGAGTTACTTGCGGTGTCGCCAGAGCTCTTTGTCGGCATCGTGATCGTCATCTGCTGCAGCGTCCTCTACGTCTACCTCAAGTCGAGCAGGGACGCATGCTGCGGCGTAATTCACGAGTGGAACGGCGGAGACAAGGGGTAAACGCTGAGGACGTGAGGAGGCGGTTTAGAGGCGGTTCCCCCGTACGATACATAGTATGTCGAGTTGAGGTCGGTCGTTTGTATATACACTTTTCAGAAAATGTTTGGCGTGCCCAGCATGCATCGCGACCGGAAGTGTTGCCTTTTGCGGCCGACAAAACCGACCCAAATTTAGCCACCCATTTGCTTCGCCCGTGACCAATGGCGTCTCAGGCCAAGGAAGGCACCCCACTGGTAGATAAAGATGATAAGAAGGATGAGAAGGACAGCGGGGCATGCTGCTCCCCAGCCACGGCCACCATCATTGCACTCGTCGGTTTGGTGACGATTGTGGTTGTCAAGGTGCAGCTCACTGCGTGGCTCTTCTCGATGTCCAAGTTCCCTACCGCGTACTCGTTCTATTCGGCGATCGTGACCGATGTCATGCTCATCCCCATGTTCCTCCTCTTTCCGAAGCAATGGGGCGTGCCCACCTTGGACATGTTCGGACCGCCCAAGTTCGTCTTCACTCTCATCATCATCTTCACAACATTTGACATGGCGTTCACCAACATTGCGCTTGCCAACATCTCGGTTGCGCTGCAGCAGTGCATCGCCGCGACGAACCCGTTCTGGACGATCATGATTGAGAGCGTGCTTCACGGCAAGTTCCAGCACCCCATTATCTACGGATCTGTCACGGGTCTCGTGGTTGGCGCCATCCTCGTCTCCATCTCCGACATCAAGAAGCTCAACGTCACCGGCGTCCTCTTCGCGTGCGCGGCAGTGCTTTGCTCAGCGAGCAAGTATGCGTTCACGCATGCGGCCTTCAGGCAGTACCAGGGCAAGCTCAGTGCGCTCTCGCTCCTCTTCTGGGTCGACCTGCTCATGATCCCCATCTTCATTCCCTGGGTGTGGGCCAATGGAGAGGTCGTTCTGCTGCTCAATGCGAACATGAACGCTACCGAATGGTGGCAGTTCACGGGCACGGCCGCGCTCGGCGGCGTTCGTGCGCTCACGCAGTTCTTCGTGCTCAGCTACACGACGGCCACGACCATGTCGGTCGCCAACACGTTCGCGCTCGTGCTCAACATCCTTATCTCGTTGATGTGGCAGCCGACCGCGATCACCCCGCTCCTCGTCGGCGGCATCTGCATGGTCATTCTGACCTCGGCGTTCTACGCATACCTCAAGTCGAGCAAGGACGCATGCTTCGGCGTTCTGCGGTCATCTGGAGGCGGCGGTGGTGGAGGGCACTAAACCTTGATCGAGCAGGGACGGGAGCATGCCCAGAAAGCTCCATTGCGAGATCTCGCGACGGCAGGTGGGAGATAATGCAAGGAAAGCATGCAACGGCGGGCGGCGGGGTCCTTTGACAGCCGCCTGGTGCGTGCCATCTGCTACGAGTTAGAGTCTCCCCGTCAAGCAAAATGCCGGAGAGTGTGATGTGTGCGACGCGAAGTACATGTAATGTACTCTGTTGCGATGTGCCGTCTGCGTTGCGTCACAGTACCGGTACGCGAACCAAGTGTGGGGTTGGAGCACGCGCATGTTACGCGGTCGGGTGAAAGCGTGATACGAAGTCTGAAAAGTCTCATGACACATGCATTGCATTGCACCCGAAAAGTCTTTCCTTTTTCGGCACCCCTCTAAACAGTTCTTGGCAGCACCAGCGCCCATGGAGCGCGTCCCGATCAAAGAGAAGGAAGATGACGTACTGGTCGAGAAGAAGGGCGCAAACAGTGGGGCATGGTGCTCCCCTGCCACAGCCACCACCATTGCACTCGTCAGTTTGGTGACGATTGTGGTTGTCAAGGTGCAGCTCACTGCGTGGCTCTTCTCGATGTCCAAGTTCCCTACCGTGTACTCGTTCTATTCGGCGATCGTGACCGATGTCATGCTCATCCCCATGTTCCTCCTCTTTCCGAAGCAATGGGGCGTGCCCGCTTTGGACATGTTCGGACCGCCCAAGTTCGTCTTCACTCTCATCATCATCTTCACAACATTTGACATGGCGTTCACCAACATTGCGCTTGCCAACATCTCGGTTGCGCTGCAGCAGTGCATCGCCGCGACGAACCCGTTCTGGACGGTCATGATCGAGAGTGTACTGTACGGCAAGTTCCAGCACCCCATTATCTACGGCACTGTCAGCGGCCTGGTTGTTGGCGCCATCCTCGTCTCCGTCTCCGACATCAATAGGGTCAACGTCACCGGCGTCCTCTTCGCGTGCGCGGCAGTGCTTTGCTCAGCGAGCAAGTATGCGTTCACGCACCATGCGTTCATGCAGTACAAGAAGAAGTTCACCGCGCTCTCGCTCCTCTTCTGGGTCGACCTGTTCATGATCCCCATCTTCGTTCCCTGGGTGTGGGCCAACGGAGAGATCATCATGGTGTTCGAGGCGAACATGAACGCTACCGAATGGTTCCGGTTCACGGGCACGGCCGCGCTCGGCGGCGTTCGTGCGCTTGCGCAGTTCTTCGTGCTCAGCTACACGACGGCCACGACCATGTCGGTCGCCAACACGTTCGCGCTCGTGCTCAACATCGTTATCTCATTGATTTGGCAGGACGAGGAGGACGACGAGGAGAACGGGGGGGAAATCATTCTCCTCTATGCCGGCATCGGCGTGGTCATTCTCTTCTCGGCGTTCTACGCCTATCTCAAGTCGAGCAAGGATGCGTGCTGCGGCGTGATGCGGTCATCTGGCGGCGGCGGCGGAGGAGGAGGAGGGCACTAGAAAGGCAAGCCGGGGGTAGCGGACTAGAGGTGGGGGCAAGAGGCTGGGAGGCTCCTGTGACGGTAGGGTGGAGATTTGCCGGAAAGGTGCGAAGCCGGGGGATGTGGCCATGTGTGCTGTGCCTGTGAGGCGTGCGATGCTCAATCCTCAAACATGAGCCGCGCGCGCAAAGTGCGATGTGGTGCCGGGATCGCTGTTTCGTTTGAAAGTGGCCAGAGGCCGCGCGTTCAGTCACATGTTGCATCTCGACTCCGGCTCTCGTACTTTGCATTTTTCTCATGCCACACTCTCGCTCGTCTCTCTATCTGTCTCTCTCGTCTCTCTCGTCTCGCCGTCCGCCCGCTCCCCGCGCGGCGGCCATGGCGGCGGCAGCCACGGCGCGGGCGCTGCCTCGGCGCGCGCTGCGCGGCGGGGCGGCGCTCGAGCTCGCGGTCGACGTCGACGCGACCTTATTCTCACACACGCATAGCATCCAGCCCGCGCAACGGACGTGCCCGAAGTACAGTTAATCGCCGACCCCGGCCCGAGCCGCCTTCCGCGTGCGTGCCGCGGGATCCCGGCCCCTACCTTGTAGCAGCGGGCCGTGCATCCACACTGTCACACATCTTGAGTAAGTCCCCCTGCTGCACCCCCTACAGCCTGCGCGGCCCCACGCCAGTAGGAAACGCCCCATGTGTGCGTGCTGTTGGCCGGGCGATGGCCAGCGTAGCCAACAGCTGAGCGTGCAGCGCGGCCGCCAGCCGGGCCGCCCTCGCCTACCGTCGCCGGGCCGCGGCTTTCTCGCATGAATGAGGCCGCCGTTGACGTAGACTTGCCCACGTGCCCTCGCTGCGCGCCCACTGTGCCCTTGACGGCGACTGCATGCACGCCACCAACATGCGATGAGGCCGAGTGCTCCTTGGATTGGGGTACGTGCCCAGTATACCCCGGAACGATGCCCCCAACCTGTGCGCGGTAGGCGCTCGCGCCAGCTGGCAAAGGCGGCGGCGGCGTCGCACTGTGCATGATCCAATCATTCGTCGCCGCCACGGTGTTCTGAATGTTGTGCCCAGCCTTGATCTGCTGGCCGACGGTCGCAATTCGCGTCGCCTCTTCTTGCAAGTTATGCCCCCTGCTTTCGTGTCTACGATCCCTCGCCGAGGCCGGTCGTCGCGCATCAGGGCCCGGATGAACCTCGGAATAGGGCGTGCTCTCGACGTGGAACGCGCCAACGCAAGCATGCACTGCCCGCTCCTCGGCGGCACGCCTTCCCGGCCCACGATGATACGTGGTCCGATGAAGGCGGCCAATTGCGTCCGATTGCGTCCTACGATAGCCTGAGTAGTTTGGTGCCCAAAGGGCGTCAAGCTTACTTATGTCAGGGCGTTGCTGGCTCTTCACATAGTAGTCATTCGATGCGTTGGGCAAGGGCAGCGAGTGACAGTCATCGTTGAAGTTTTGTCGCGCAATTGTGTGTGCTTCGGCCAAGCGCACGTAAGCATCGCGAGGTGCGGAGCGTCGCACGCCACCGGTGTGTGCGGCGCCAATGTGGAGCTGTGCGTGCGGCACATGCCCTGCGTAGCCAGGAAGTATGCCGCCAACGGCTGATCGGAAGGCTGCCGCAGTGGGCAGGGGCGCGTCCTCAGGACTGGCCCAGGTCTTGTACATTGCGAGGCGAAAAGTTTGGCAGGCACGATGACGGTTACGGCTGACCGTGCATGCAAATCCTTTCGCTTCTATGTCTAGATCATCACAAGCCCGTCCAAATACCCCCCTCGAAAACGATAACCCTCACCGAGCCCGGTCGTCGAGCTGCAGGACCCCTGAGCCGCCGCCATATCCGCCACGCCTCGCCGTGCGGCCGCTGAACGTGTCCCCACACCTCGTCATGAGACACGGTCACGAATGGCGGCCGCGCTCTTGGTGGCTCCGCTTCGGCAGGCGGCTTGTCGGCGGGCAGCCCAGGCGGCGGCACTCGGTTGGCTTGCCACGCCGGCCGCGCTCCTGTGAATGCCCGAGGGATCTTTTGCCATCTCCCGCGGTGCACGACCGCCGCGGCGTGCCGGCAGACGCTGAGTTCGCGCCGGGCATCATCGGTGGCTTCACGTGCTTATAGTGAGCCTGCATGGTCTGCTCAAGCTCCGCGCAGGCCACCTCCGCACGCACACGGTGCGAGCTCGGCCGCGGATACGGATGCAGGTGCTCGAGCAGCGTCGTCGGCGCCGGTGGCGCGGGCACGTTGGCCAGGATGGCCGTGGCTGAACGTGGCTGGTGAGCATTGACAAGGGCGGCAGTCGCGATGCGCAGCTGGTCGGCGCACAGCAGCCTCGGGACGAGCGGCTGTGGCAGGTGCTGCACGCGAGCGGCCTTGCGCGGCGACAGCGGCAGCACCGGTGTCGACGGCGGGGTGATGCGTGTCTGCAGCGGCAGCGATGATTTTGCTGGCCCTCGTGCAGACGCCGGCATTGATCTCGGCGCGCCTACATTGTACCGATCCAAATCGCACCTTCGCATTAAAAAATGGTGACGCGGGTTTTCTCTTTCAATCGCGCGGCGAACATGATCTGCATGCAACCAGAAGAGCCGAACAAAATTATGCTGTCGCATGGAGAATCCTCTTCAAGAGGACAGTTCTCATTGAGAAAGCATGCACACCGAGTTTCCTATTTGGGTGGTTTTCCATGTCGGGCTCGAAGGCGTGCCGATGACTGGAGTCCTCCCTGAGCAACCAGCCCTCTGGAAGCAGCTCCTCGCATGTGCATCGTTCTGCATCTTCAACATCGGGCTCTGCGAGTTCAATTCGTGGGCGCTCCAGAAGGACAGGTGGCCAGGCTTCCACTTCACCTGGTTCTACACCATGTTCCACATGCTCGTGTCGGCCATTGCCGCGTTCCTGCTGCAGTGGTCGGTCACTAAGCCCGCAATGGGTGGCCCCACGTTCCAACAGGCGTGGGAATACAGGTTGCTCATCATTCCGATGGGCCTCTGCTCGTACCTCATGAATGGGCTCAACAATGCGAGCCTTGCGCTTGTGACGCTCTTCCTGAACCAGGCGATCAAGGTGACCCTACCCTTCTTCACCATGTCATTCTCCTTTCTCTTTGCCAATAAGACGTACTCGGCAATGATGATCTTTGTGGTCTTCGGCCTGTGCGTCGGCTCCGTGCTCTCTGTCTGGCACAAGATGTCAGCCGAGGGGGGCTCGAGCAGCATCATGGGCGTGTTCATGTGCATCATTGGCATGATGGCGGGAGCGATCAAGGGCGTCCTCGTGATGATCCTCTGCGCTGGTGTGGGCCCCATGGCCGACAAGCCGAAGCTCGAGCCGACTGTCGTACTGGTGTACGACTGCAGCATCGCCTTCGTACTGATGCTGATCACCTGGGCGTGCCTCGACGAGCGCGAGCAGAGCATCGCGTACCTGTCAGACCCGGACACGCGAGCCATCGGCCTCATCATCATCGCCATTGGCAGCAGCATGGCCTTTTGCTTCAACCTGTCTATGTTCTACTTTACAATGCGTACGCGGCGAACCGCACTCCGCAGCCTGTGCCCGAGCCTGCGGTCTTCTCCATCGCAAGTCCCCCCTGTCCGGCACACTTTCCGTGCCCGCTGTGCCCAGCGTCGCTTCCTCTGACACGCACCCCACCCCTCCCCCCTACCTCCCCCCTTGCACTCGCTCTTTGCTTCCCGGCACGGCGCAGTTACAACTGCACTGACCGCCACGGTCGGATCCAGCGGTGTCAAGGTGCTGCTCATCGTGGTCTCAGCGGTGCAGGCGGGCGTGAATGATCCGGTCAGCTGGTTCGGCGTGGCGACTGTCGTCGTCACTCTCTGCGCCTACTCGTACCTCACTCTGCACGAAAAGCCTAAGCCGCTCCCAGCCGACACGGGGGGTATCGAGGCGGCCACAACCGCCGGCGCCAAGACGGAACAGACGCCCCTCATTAAGCCATAGCCGGTGAGTACCGAGGTACGTTGTAATTTTGTGTAAGAGGTGGAAGGGATAATCCGACACAACACCCGGACGTCGCAGTGAGGTCCCGTCGCACACGCTTCAAACCCCTCTTATCCAATAGTGCGTCTGATTCCCCGCGGCCGTTAACCGTACAACCGATTGTCAACGTAATCGACGACCCGACCAGCGCTTAAACGTATACCGCAGCGCATGGACCAGAACGCAGCGGCGACGCCGACGGCGGGCACGGCGTCTGACGCGGCACTCCCCTGGCCCTGGCAGCCTAAGTGTATACGCGCGACGGGAGACGGGGCACGCGTCCTCTTAGCAACGCAAAAGCAATGAGTAGCCCAAGAATGAGCGCGCGAGCGGCGAGGTGTCGACTGCACGGTCGACGGTGAATTAAAAGCTTAATTCAAAGCCCATGGATGAGGTAATTACCTGAGTAGTGAGAAGGTCCCCCTAGGTCAAAAAGTGCGTCCCACAGTGTTCAAAGCCTATCAGGTAATCACCTGAGTAGTGAGAAGGTCCCTCTATCGCCTACCGGTAGGACAAAATACAAAAAAGTGCGCGCCGCGAGTGCTCGTCAACTCTGAACTCACAACTCTTATCTACTACAACTTCTTCTCTTCACGTACTTAATGTGCGTGACCGGGGGCGGCGGAGCCGTCCTTTCTGAGACGGAGTGTGGTGAGCGCGGGTGCGTCCGCGAAATAACTATTGACTGAATGACTCGATCGTACGCGCACACGTTCACTTGATGACTATCTCGTATGTGACACCTCCTTTCTGTGAAATCGCCTTTCACAACCTTCAAGCCAGTGCAGGTTGGGCCCACGAGTCGCAGTACTGTTCGCACGACGGCCGCGTGGGGCCGCACTTGAGAAGGCACAAAGCCACCAACCGAACTCCTGCCTCAGGCTCAATCCGCGTCACCTTGACAGCTGCTTAGCACCACCCGGACCCGCCCGAAAGAGGCGCCAACGCTCCTCGGTGCGTGCAACGAGCGGCCACTTCCTCAACGAAGCTGCAGCCTTGAGTGACGCTCTTCGCGCGCTAATCACAGCGCAGCCGACGCTCGTCCGCGCCATTGAGCTCTTGTGAGAGCCGCAGGCATCAAAGGCCAGCTTGTACTCTGCGAGAGTGAAGCAAGCTGCGCCCAGGCAGAGAATGCTTGGTGAACGCTCCGCGAGCGAGATCCTGCTGCGGCCCTGGACTCTGCGGCGCCAAGCCTCAGCGGTGCGCACGACGCCTTCTTTTGGCGGCGTCAGCTTCGGCGTTGTCAAATAGCCGAGGCCGACTCCGGCAGCGCCGGCAGAGGCAGCAAGAAGCTGGTCGCGTCGCCGCGAGAGCATGCTTGTCACGCTGCTACTCGTGTCCGTCGTCGCCGGTGAACGTTGTCCAGCCATCGCGGCGACGACGGAGAAAGTCGCGACAAGGGAGGCGACAGGCATCGCGGGAATATTTTAATCCTTGATGACCTGATTTGATATTGATGACGTGATTTCGTCGTTCGTTTCAGGGCCCTCGACCAGCTTCTCATCAATCTTCTGTCAATCTTCTGTCACGTTCCCCCTCGAAAGCCGTCGTCCCTACATGTCCCTATTGTGAATCGCTCACATGCAATCAAGCGGACGCTGGGACGCATGTAAGCTGTGGTTGACTGGGGGCCGCGCTAACAGCGAAGTACCGTACGCGTACCGGTAACGAACAGCCTCGCCCTCGGCGCTCGGGCCCTCGCGGGGCTACTGAGACACCTCGAGACTTCGAGCGCTCCCGGTGTCCGAAACCAACTCGCACGGAATAGCCCACGCGACAAAACAAAAAAATCTCTTGCGTCCTAGGGCAGTGAAGACCCCAGGAGGCGTCCGACGCGGCGGTGTGCCTAGTTTTCAGAAACAAAATATAGGGCATGCGTAGAACGACCAGATTCGTTGACGGTTGAGTCAGCACAGGTCCGCCAAGAGTGGTGCGCGCTCGGGTGCTGCGGTGGTTATTCGAATCCCCCGCATCGGCGTCGTGCGGTGAGAGATTTCGCGGCCGCCCCGGACTCCCTAGGAACGACGTCGCCTCGCGTTCGTTTCGGAAAATGGAAATCGGTTTAAGTGAGGAGTTCAGCGCCCGCAGCCCAGTCGGGGCCCGCCTGTGCGCCGCTACCTTTCCCGCTTTCGGGAAATGTCGTGTCGATACGCGCCGTACCATGCGATGCGAGACCCGGTACACGTCGTGCCGCGAGCACGAATATTCGTCTCACAGAAACTCGAGAGAACAGCTCGCCCCCCCGCCCCCGGCGCCCGAACGCGGCGCCCGTAGTCCATCAGCTTCGCAAGCTCATGGATAGGTGCGTATGCGGTTTTTGGTGGCTTCACCTGCGCTTCCCTGTGACCTTGCGCACCAGGAACAGCATCGATTTGCCCACGGCCTCCCTGTACTTGTAGAGGCCATACAACGCAGCCAGGACGAGGGCAAGCTGGAACCCCAGCGTCAGCAAGCCCGAGCGCATCACCATGGAGACACCCGAGATGACAATCGAAATAGGCGGAATGCCTGCCATGTCGGTAAGACGGGCACATGGAGCAGGCGTGAGACGTTTCCCAAGGGTCGGGGATTCCATTCGTGTGGCGAGGCACACGTACTCAGGATATCATTGATGCTGATGAAAGACGACACGATGAGCATGGCGAACCAGAAGCCCGCGCAAATGGTGAATTCGGAGTAGGTCATTTTCAGCTTTGCGAGCGTGGGCCCGAGTCCATTGGGTACTGCGTCGTCCGACATGCTGCGTTGGTGCTCCCGGGTTTTGTTGACACGCGTCTTTGCGTCGCGCGTTTCGAGCTCTTCTCGTGAAGTGACGTGGCTCTGAGAACATTGGAGGGGGAGACCCGAGAGCCGAAGAGGGATCCCCGCTGCCGTATACTTCCGAAACGTGCAATCGGGATGAAACGTCATAAATGAGTGAAACGACAAAACGAGTGAATGTCGAAGCCTTTCCGAGTGGTGAACTCCGATGCTTACGTGCCGTCGATCGTGTTAGGCACCGATGTGAGCGATACGACTTGTATGCAGAACGTATACTATGCCAAGGAGGGCCCGGTGGAGCGCGAAGAACCGAAGCTGCTCCGCGGTGTGGACACTGTGAGGCCCTGCTCTTGGGTGCATGCTGAGGCTCCCGCCGTAGAGTACACCTTCCGGCCGTCAGAATGGATGCCGCAGGCTCCACAGCGCAGCAGGGCCGACCTCACCCGTCAGCACCGGGCCGACGTGCGTGTGCGTCGGGCACTCCGCGACGCTTGGTGCGATCCTGCTCGGGCACGCAAGGACCTGGTGGCAGCGGCCACCATCTACGACTCTCTGAAGGACGAGCAGGGCCTTGCGAGCGCGTTCATCGCGCACGCGCAGACGCGGCTCGGTGATGCGAACCTAGCCATGTCCTTCGCAAAAGTCCGCTCCGAGGTCACCATCCCGTCCTCATCGCTCGCTCGCGAAGAGTACTCGCACGCTCACGCCATCTTCACATCGCTTCTGAACACGCAGACGAAGCGGTACGACGTACGGCGACTCGGGTCCTTCGAAGAGGCGAGCACAAACCAGTTCTTCCGTCCGCGCCCGCTCCAGCACACCGCGGCCGACACAATGGCTGCCGCTATGGGAGGGTGAGACGCAGCGAAGAGAGAACACATCGCCGACACTGCGCGCACATGGTGCACCGGGAGCGCCGGAGCCGGAGCGGCTCGCGCGGCTTTGAGGTCCCGCCCATCACAGAATCAGTCATAACATCAGTCTAGTGTTATCTAGTGTTAAAAGAAAGTCCAAAGTAAAGGGAATCGCAACCACATCGGCAGAGACGTGGCATTGACGGTGACCGTGCACACCGTGGGACGGTTCGGTTAAGGTCGCCCGGTCTCGGCTCCGGCGCACCGCCACCGGCGGCCTCCGGCTCCGCGCTCCGGGCTCCGCGCGCAGCGGTTCGTGGTCGGCGCCGAGAGACGAATAAGTAACAAGCCAAACGCCTATGACTCGCTGCTCATGCGAGCTGCAAGTGTGTGCGAACGCCGGCGACCAGGCGTACGTCGGCCAAGCGGGGTCACCCTCGAGCCGTCTACGCCGGCCGATGGCGGGAGCGGCTTTACAACCTCGACACGATGAACTGCATCAACGGCGAGCCTTGCCGACCATCCCGAATGCCGAGCAGCTCCGCTTGCCGGCGCTTGAGCAATTCGAAGCCCGTCTCGGCGAAATTGTGCAGTTGGTCAGGGTATGGGATCGCCGAGGTGCGCTGCAGGCTGTCGTCGCCTTGCTCCCAGCGGCGCACGAGCACCTTTAGTGCATTGACGTGTGCCACAAGCTGCAGCAGCATCGGCTCGATTTTCGAGCCTTCAAGAAGATCAGCGCGCTCAACGATGAGGTGGGCAGCTTTCTCACTCAGCGGAAGCAGCACCTCGCGCACCCACGTCCGATAGCTATGAGCGATAGGACCGCTTGGGTCGGCGGCGGCAGCTGCACGGAACTCAGCAGGCGACATGAATTCAGCGGTCCCCAGCGCGCCGCCGGCCTTTTGTTCGAGCGAGGCCTGTTTTAGCATAGCGTCGTGTGATGATTTTGACGCTGTCACGCACGCGAGCAGTGGCCCGTAGAGCGCCTTGAGCTGCTCCGACACGCGCGCCACGCGAGCACTATGCTGGGCTGCGCGGAGCGTGTGCATCGCGGTGGTAATATAGCCGATCACTAAGGGCAGGATAGATAGCACGGCTGAGACAGCGCCGGCCGGCACCTCGAAGCGCATGGCTCCTTTGCTGCGTCGGGAAGTTCAGACGCGTGTGCTTGAGGTTCTTAGAGAGCCGGAAGACCCGTCCACACATACAAGACTTCGCGGCGCTCAGCTCAATGCCGCGCGGCGCTAATGAAATTGTGCATGTCTTTTCTATGTCGGGTCCCGGGCACCAACTGACTTTGCTCATCAACTCAACCTCGCCTCCACCTCCTTGGCGTTCGCTCGCCTCGCGCGCTCCTTGAGTCGCTTCTCAGCCTCCTTCGCCTTCGCAGGATCGAGCATCGCCTCCATCTCGTCGATTTGTCCCACCAGGTCCTCGACGCCGTAGCGGCTGCCACCGCGCAGCGCTCGAAGCTCCTCCTCGAGGGCCTCGTTCCGCTCAGCCACGCGCGCGCACTCCGCCTTGGCAGTCTCGCATGCGCGGAATGCCTCCTTGAGCTGCCGCTCAAGACTACCTACCTTGGCCTCGGCTTGCTTGCGGGCATCGCTCTCGCGCTCGAGTGCCTCGTGCCCGTCGCTCGCGGCGCGCTGTTCGGCTCGTGCGGCACGTTGCGCAGCGCCCGCCGCTTCCGCCGCCGCCGCCGCTGCGCCGCGCTCCATCGCTTCAGCCCGCTGCCTCTCATGCGCGAGGTCTGTTTCCAACCGCTGCACGTCGTCCTGCAGCTTCTTGTTCTTGAGCTTCACGCCCGAGGCGAGCGCGCGCTCCTGCGCGAGCTCGGCGGCGAGAGCCATCTTCGCGGCGCCGCGCTCACGCTCCACGTTTTCGAGAAGCGCCTGCTTCGACCCCTCGGCTGATGCAGCTCGTGCCTGCTCGACCTGGAGCGCTGTCTGCAGCCGCTGCACCTCGGCGTGCGCGTCGCTCATCGCCTTCTCGAGCAAGTTGCGCCCACCCAGCGACTGCTTCGCGAGCGCGGTCTCCCGTGCGCGCATCTCCTCCGACTCCTCCAAGCGCGCTCGTGTCGCCATCAACTCCTCGTGTGCGAGCGCCGCCTCGTGAGCAACCCTTCGCTCTGCCTCAGCGGCCGCCGCCCGGAGCTGCTGAATCTCCTGCAGCAAAGCATCGCGTGCCGCTCCGGCCTCGTGTGCAGCACCGTGCGCCCCAGCGAGAGCGGCCAAGTCTTCGGTTAGAGCTGAGTGAAGCGCCTCCGTCTGGCGGGCATTCTCGGCTGCCTGCGCGAGCAACTCAGACACCGAGTCCAGCCCGCTACCGTCGCGCGAGAGCTGCTCGGTGGCGTCGATCAGGATGGTGGCCAGCTCGGGCGACGAAACACTCGGCAGCGGAAGCGAAGGTATCGGCTGTGGCTTCTTCAGTGCCATCGCCGCCGGGGGAGTGAAGGTGACGGTTGGCAGAGTTACAGGCATCTGTGAACGTTAACACGACAGACGACACCCGTAGTGGGAAAAAAAGATGACGAAAGCAGGGTCTTTACATTGTTTTGTGCATCGGTCGATGACAGTATTTTAGCCAGATAGCCACACACCTTGGAGCCACACAAGCACACATGCTGCGAATCGGACACAAAATGTCGACGACAGGTATTTCACCCAAGTCAAGTCAAGTCAAGTCAAGTGCAGGGCTCAACCGCGACGCGGCGCAAGGGCGAATCGAGCTCATCGACGTGCTGCTGCTGGACTATGCGGCGCTGCGAGCCAAGGGCGCGAGCGCGCGAGCGATCAACCTACGTGAAGATCGAGTC
>Ga0210243_100203_pt1 | contig 46891 bp, 27 predicted proteins | sample ChrtobMeP5a_32mM_FD_155461 | JGI IMG/M metagenome (GOLD analysis project Ga0210243, IMG submission 155461) | Chrysochromulina tobin associated microbial communities from unialgal haptophyte culture, Seattle, Washington, United States - P5a_32mM | ecosystem: Host-associated > Algae > Haptophytes >...
TTAGTGGGAGGCCGGGCGGGTTGGGGGGTCGCGCGAGCTTGAGAGGGCGAGCTGGGCCCGCGCTGGCGGGCGGGTTCGAGCGTAGATGGGCGGGCTCCACCGACATTTTTAAAGTTTTGTCAAACTTTTGTACGGCGCGTTTTCTAATAGGGGGGTATAGGAATGTGTCCATAGACCCATCTATGCGGCAATCGACTCGGGGCGGCGCCCCGAGTTCATTGATGGCGAAAGCAATCTATGGACACATCGGCAAGGCCCTTTTCCACAGACCCGCCTCTTGGCTCCATGGGCCGCACGAAGCCGCCCGCGCGTCCGCCTATCGCCAGCCAGCCAGTCTTCAGATTGAATGCGACACTTGTGTTCGATCCTGATCGCCAGCAGCACGTGCTGGCCACCCATGGGCACAGTCACCACCGCTCCGAGGATCGAACCACTGCTGCTGCTGATGCATAGCTCTTGCTTGAAGCTGCAGCTTGCACTGTGTGCCTTTGCATGTGATTTTGTGATTTTGAGCTGACTGGCTTGGCGTCTAGGCCGCGTTCGATAAGTGCCATTCTCGAGCCCGTCAATTTCCCGGTGTTTTCGCTTTCCCCGTACTGAAGCGTGTGCGACTGATTCGTGTCGCTCGCAGGGACTTGAACGCGTGGAGCCGAGCGTGGTGCGCATGCGCACTGTCGCGTGCGACGCACGGCTTCATGCCTCGCGTTCGATCGTGTGGATCCCGTCCTCCTCCTCGAGCTCCTCCGTGACACAAGAGGTGTGTTGCTCGAGCCGCTGACGCCAGAATGCCATGCGTACGGTAGATGCATTTGAGCTGCTGAGCTGCAGCCGGGCCCAAAGCTCCCTAGCCATTGCGATGTTGTGAGCTCACTTGGCGCCCGGCCCGCGTTCGGTAAGTGCTATTCTTGAGCCCGTCATTTTGGCAATATCTTCGCATTGCAACGCTTAGCCTGAAGTGACATTGTAGTGAAGCGTGCGGTGAGCGGCTGAAGGGCCTTGATGTGATCCATGCATATGGATTGTTACTTCTATCCGGATAAGCTCTAGCATACTCTAGCCATGGGCCGCAATCCCTCCCAGTATCCGACTCGAAAAATTTTAGTATTTTCCGATGAATCCGGACCGTCCGCGTCAGAAAAAATTTCGCGGGGCTGCCGCCCGCGCCCCGCACCCCCCAAATTTGCCCTCCATGGCACGACTTTCAGACACATATACGGATTTTACCTCTTTGTCGATGTCTGAGCACTTCAGCTTGCGACCTGTTGTCATGAATGCGCTGTAATTCCCAGCGGGTTGTCGCGAGAGCGGGTGCGGAACCGGGGGAACGCGCGAAACTACTGAGACTTACGCACTCCACGCCAATTGTGCGTGGGCGTGGTTGCATGCCGTCCGGAGCTCCGGGCACTGGACGACAAGGCAACGGCCGTGCCTCGAGGCGCGTCGTGGGAGCCAGCTCCGGATCTCGACAGAGCTCGGCTTGGGGCAATTTGCAGAGGCGGCGCCGTCGCCCAGCACGGCGCTTCGCGTGCTCCCGGGCACGAATTGGTAACAGAAGGCGAGGTTGCGCTGGTACATCTCGGGGCGCTGCGCCGCCAGCAGAGAGAAGAGGCACTGCTCGGGCGTATGCCACTGGAACTCCGGGTGGGGCTCCGGATTCGGCTCCGGCTCGAGGAGCTCGCGAAGGGAACATAGGCGAAGCCACTCGTAGAGGTAGGCTCGGGCCGACTCCCCCTTGCGTGCGATGATCCGGTTCGCCTGATGGATTGGATACTCGAGCACTCGCTCCCAGTGGGCGCGGGCGACGAGCTGCCGCACCTGATCAGGACAACAAGCCATGGCAACAGGGGCAATCAGGGGCAATCCAGGGCAATCAGTTGCAATTAGAGGCAATCAGGTGCAATCAGGTGCACTCAGGGGGTGCTCCCATCAGCTCCAATCAGTTGCAATTAGAGGCGATCAGGTTGCAATCAGAGGCGATCAAAGAGGCGCGATCAGAGGCCGTGCGTACGGCGTGCGTCTTGCAAAAGTGCTTCACGAGCTTGCCGGGTGCCTCGTGAGGCATGAACACATCCGCGGACGGCCGCGTCCGGTTCCACAGCCACTCGGTGGTCTCACTCAGCCGTCGCGCGCCCGAGAGCAGCTCCGGGTGCTTGAGCACCTGATGAGGGAAGCACTCAGTGGCACTCGGTGGCAGTCAGGAGCACTCAGTGTACTCCGTTATCTCCGGCCAGAGCGTGCTGGAGCACATTGACATCCAGGAAGATGAGCCAATCAGTTGCAATTAGAGCAATCAGTTGCAATTAGAGCACATTGACATCCAGGAAGATGAGCCAATCAGTAGCAATCAGTTGCAATTAGAGCACATTGACATCCAGGAAGATGAGCCAGTCCCCAGGAGCGATAACCTCGAGTCGGTGCAAGAGGAGGAAGGGCTTGACGGCCATGTGGCCCAGCGCGGCGAGGCCTGGATTCTTCACCGCTGGGTGCGAGCTCTCTGCCAGGACGTCAGCGCCTGCCTCGCCCGTACGAAGGCGTAGCGTACGAACCTCGCGCGCGTTGTACGCCCGAAAGCTGCGCACGTGCGGCGCGAAGGCTGCCTCGAGCACGCCGGCGTGTGCGCTCAGCGGCTTGCCGCGGTCGTGCGGCGGCCCCTCTGAATAGAAGGTGACGACGTGCACGGTCTCCGCGCGGCCGCGCCGTGTCGGCCGCTCGGCCTCCTCGCCGTCCAACAGCGCACGCCCATTTCCAGGCCGCCCAGCCGCCCGTGGGCAGCGAGCGTTGGGCGCAAGTGCCATGCTGACGTCGCGCACACGAACGGTCGTGTACGTCGGTCCACCCACGCCGTGGTCGTTCAGCGAGTCGACCGCGCAGGCGTGGTGCCAGCTGCAGTCGCGATTGACGCGCGAGTAGCTCACAAAGTTGCAGCGGGCACACGCCAAGCACCTTTGCACGCACCGTTCAAGGCTTTGCGCCTCGGGTCCATCCCAGGACCCCTGCCACCCTGCGTCGCACATGCCAGCGTCGGCCAGCGTCGGCGCGCAGTAGCCCGCGCCGACGACGGAGGCGTTGTACTTCGCCATTTTTAATTAAAAGTGCGATTCACACCAATGTTATACATCCAGTGTTTTTCGTTGAAGGATTCCAACCGTTTCAAAACTACAGTCCCGGCTCCCCCCGGTGTCTTTTTACCCGGCTCCCCCCGCACCGGTGTCTTTTTACCGGTAAAAAGACACCGGGGGGAGCCGGGACACACACGGGACACACGGGACACGCGGACGCACAAAGGCACACAGACCAATCTCACAACCAACCAAACCCACCAACAACAAACACCCCGCACGTCAGCGCGACGACCGAAGCCGCGACCGACTCAACAGCCGCAAGCCCGAAGCCAACCGCTCCCCGCAGCCGACTCAGAAGAGGCCGCCCCCAGCAAACCCGACCCTGCCTCCGCGATCTCCCAGTGCGCCTCCCCGCGCCTGCTCAAAGGCGGTCGGCGAAATGAAGTCTTTTTACCGGTACCGGGTACGAGAAATGCTACCGATGGGCGAGCCTCTGGCTCTCCTCAACGTGATCGCGCCAGCCGGCGTGAAGAGCGGACAAATGTTTGCAGTCGTCGCGCCCTCTGGCGAGACGCTAAGTGTGCCGATGCCTGAAGACGTTGGGCCCGGGCAGATGTTCACTTGTATTGTGCCTGCACACGTTTTGCAGCCGCCAACCCAAATCACCATCACGCACGTTACGCAGATCACTCAGAACATCTACCTGATGCCAGCTGTCAAAGCGGACCCGGGACTACAACACTCAGACACGGTGGCCAAGCTGCCAACCCCACTTGAGATGCAGCGCATCGGCGACCAGCAGCGGCATCAGGAAGAATTGGCGAATGAGAGGCTGCCGCCAATGAATCCGTGCTGGTGCACTTGCATCGGCGACTTCTCTCCGACTGACGGTGGCGCTCGATGGGAACTTCCGCCGGTGTTGCGGTCATGCGGCTGCATCACTGTGAACAAAATGGATCTACGAAACCAGACCTTCTCGCCAGTCACACGCCAGATGAGCATCGAGCCGTGCGCATGCATCCACACCAACGATCTGCTCGTGCCACCCGAGGTGCTCGTGTCCCCAGGCTGCTGGTGTGGCGGTTGCATCGGTACCCTCGAAGTTAAGGACCGTCGCCCTCAGGAGCTCAGGGGCTCCCGTCCCAAAATTAAGGGTGTGGTGCGCTCCACCGGCTGTGCATGCATCAATGCGACTAACGTCACCGTGCTCGAACACGGGCAGAGGCTTCCCAAGAACTTCCTCCAGTGGGTGTTTGGGGCTCCGTCCGCCACTGGCGACTAGATCCGCGCGCGCGCGTAGTCTACTTCGTGATGCAGCCAGCGAGCGCCTTCCACATGTTCTCCGTTTGCTGGATGGCGACGGATGCGCACCTTCGAGCTTCGTCGTTGACACGACATCGTCCCGCACCCGCACAGCTTACTCGACTGAGTACTGTAAAGGTAAGCTGTGTCAGCCAGAGGCACTGTCTCACTGGTTACGTAGAAAGGTGTGTGCAGCAAGATAGAGGCACCCGAAACGCCCACCGCGAAAGCCAGCGCGGTCGCCGTCGTGCACGCCGCGCCGGCGCGTGGGGAACCGTGGGGACGGTCCGGTCGTGACCGGTCCGGCTCGGCCCCAGACGTCCCCAGGCACCGCCGGGCACGGCATCCCGGGAGGGTCGTGGGTCGTAGTTCACCGATACGATAGATCAGATTGCCATACCATCGACGCACGCCGACCGCACAGACACACCGAGATGCGAGAACACCCGCACACCGCCCCGCCGGAAGCGGAACGGGATCACCTACACTACATGTACTTACCGTGTTTTTGTACAATATGACTCGGTTACGCCGCCCGGATTCGCCGTACTATTCTGCGGGTGCAAATGCAAACGCCGCCGCCTCCGAGAAGAGCGAGAAGCGCATCGCCAGGCAACGTGTCCCGCTCACGTCATTCCCACAGCAGAACCGATCGTAGTTGGGCTTGGCGTCCGGGCACTCATCCGTGGGCGTGCTGCCGGCGCACACGGGCACCATCTTGTTGCCCAGAGTGGGCACAGGCGATCGTGAGAGCCATTGGGTGCGCCCGTCGCGCGGTGGCGAGCGAGTGGACCAATACACAAGCGTCGTCGAGGAGACGGCCATCGTCGCGTCGGCCGCCCCGAGCATCCACAAGTCAGTCGCCAGGGCGAGCGTCTGATCCTCCGAAGGCGTGCGCCACGAGCCTCCTCGAAGAGACGGGTGCGTGCAGCGCAGCGGGAAGCAGCCGATCACGTGGCCTCGCAACTCGGGCAGCTGCTCCAGCAGGCTGCGGACCGCCGGAGAGTCGCTGCTCACGTAGAGCTTCCAGGAGCGAGGCGCCGCACCGACGCGCCGCCAGACACGCTCGTGTGCGTGTGCCTGGGCCAGCCGCGCGGCGCAGCTGACCGCGAGCGCAAGCTTGGATTGGTTGACATAGGGTAGGTGCACAGGGTCACGCACGCCCGAACGGAAGTCGCGGAGCGCTCGTGGCGCATCCACAGCCTCGGAGGCCTGCAGTTGGGCCTGCAGCGCGCCGTACAGGGCGTGGGGCGTGGGTGAGAGGCACTCGTCCAGGATTTCGTCAGCACGGCTCCTCTGCCGGCGCGTGTAGGCGCCGTCGCCGCCAGCATTCATCCGCATGCAAGGGGTAGCTGTGAGCGTTCTCCAACGCGCCGCAGCCACCGCCGCGGGCGTACCCTCAAAATGAGGTGCGAGCGGCGCGACGTAGCGTAACGGTCCCATCAACTTTCGTTGCTCGCGGCAACTGGCTTGGCCCCCACTCGCTGGGCACGGCGTGAACCCTTTATATAGGTGTCCCGCGAGCCGCGCGGGAGGTGACCTTTCAGGCTTGCTCACGAGGGCGGCCTGCACGTCGGCCGGCGGTGCGGCGAGCATCTCAGCCAGGTGAAGCCCGATCTCCTGTGTGTCGTCCGCCCAGCCGGTGCGCAGCTGGAGGGTGACCAGGGACGCGCTGCCCACGCGCTCAAGCAGCGGCGTGAGGTGGGCGCGAAGGTGCCCACGAGGACGCACCATGGCATGCAAGATGCACGAGGTGAGCATCCCGAGCGCCGGAAGCTCGCCACGCCCGAAAGCTCCCACACCCACTCCCACACCCAGGCTGCCCGGCGGGTCTGAGGAGACCCGAGCGCCCTTGCGTCGGCGCTGCCCACGTCCGTTGCGCGACGGGGACGGCGATATCACTCCCACACCTCTTTCTGCCCTCAGTGCAGCCACCAGGGTCGCTCTCCACTCGCCGTTTGACTTTGGCCAATCATACACCTGCCCGAGGGGTGCGCTCCACAGAGATTGGCCAATGCGCATGAACTTCGGCTCGGCGGCGGTTACACTGGTCTTCTGCGCTCTCCTGAGCACCTGCTCGTCGAGTGTGCGAGCCGCCTCCGTGCGTCCGGCGCGCACGAGATTTGCGTGAAACGCCCCGAACAGCCGAAAGGAGGAGTGCGCGTCGGGGTACCCTCTCCGATGAGCCTTCACCTCCGTGGCACCCACTCCCTTCGCTGCAAGCTGCTCCCGCTTGCGCAGGCTGATGCACAGGGGGATGAGCGCGATGGACGTTTCGTCGGACACGCGGACCGTCACCCACGGGCTTGGCCCCAACAAGTTGTCCGTCAGCGCGTCACACGAAAGCGGATCCGAGGCATTGCGCGCCATCAGAACGCGCTCGGACGCGCTGCCGTGCATCGCCTCGACGCGTGAGCGCGCCGTCTCCGTCCACTGCCAAGACATTGTCGGCCCGTCGTCCATAGCGCTGAAGTGTGCACCGAGGTCGAAGCGGCGGCCCACGCGGTTGCACACGTTGCCAGAGCGCCTCGCCATGCACGTGTTCATATCGTAGTGCGTGCTGCCCAGCCGGTACTGACGTGGCATGGTGCTATCAGTCCAGTCGATGTAGATCGCGCGGTCGCTAAGCAAGGCGACCGTGAACCACGTGACGTAATCGCCAAACAAGTTGCCGATGCCATTGTTCTTGCACAGGCAGCGGCCGTCGACGACGAGGACTCGTGACAGCGTCTTGCGGCGTGTGAACAGCACATCAATGGCAGCGTCGGTGAGCGTGTCAGGGCGGCGGCAGGCGGTAGCAAAGCCGGCAGCGTCGCGCTGTGCGGTCCTGGTAGCGAAGAAGCGCTCCGACGAGGCATTCATTGGCGCCATTTTTGCCAAGTCGTTACATCAAGCGCTGTGCTGTTGCTGTGAAGCACACGCTGTGTTGACGACGCTCATGACGGCGGCTTTCGATACTATGTATAATTGCTACTACCGGTAAGTGGATTTGGGCGCGGTGTCGCTGTCCACAGCACCTTGTCAGTTGTCGCTGGATCGCCCTCAGTCCAGTTCTACACGCGTCGACCGACTAGAGCAACTGCGGCTCGACCTCATGGGCGCCATGTTTGGGGCGGTCAAGCTCGGCCCGAGCGCGGCGAAAAAGGCCTCGTCCGTATCGACGGCCATAGCGAGCGACTGCTTCTCCTCCGCTGAGGCCTGCTCACGCTGCTGCCTCGCCTTGTCCTTCGTTGCCTTGTGTGCCTTTTGCAGTTCCTCGATCTGAGGATGCTGGGAGCCATCGACCCTGCAAGTGCCGTACAGGATGCTCGCACACAGCCCGCAAGCGAGCAGCACGCCGCCCGCGAAGACGACCAGCTTGAGCACGTCGGCGATCGATGTCTTGGCATAGCCCAGTCCAGCGGACTGCACGTCAGCCAGCAGCACAACCTCCGTCAACGCGCCACCGTACCCGTCGATGCGCTTGAGACCGTTGAGTCGACCGAGCACGCGCTGATCAAAGAGTGGGCTCGCCACGTCAGAGGCCTCCTGCACCAGCTGCTGCACCAGCTCGTCGGCGCTCGCGTCGCCGCCGCCGCCGCCGCCGCCGCCGCCGCCGCCGCCGCCGCCCCCTCCTCCGCCCCCTCCTCCCCTCGCGGTCTTGCTATCGGTACTCGGCAGCACGTCGACCACGAAGAACTTTCCGGCAGCGTACGCCTGGGCGATCAGAAGGCGCTCCGCGGGCGCATGGACGACGACAGCGAGCTGTGCGAGGAGCTCCTGCTGCACGAGGAGCAGGTCCTCGCTTCCGAAATCTCGCGCGAGCTCCAGCTCGAGCCGGATCGTTCCCAGGAAGGGATCGAGGAGCGCCAGAGGGGCCGTCGGGACGCTCAGTACCGGCACGGCCCTCGGTGGAGTCGCCTGCCGCACGGTGGTCCCACTACCGCCCCACTCATCATGGCCGCCAAACTCGTCCAGATTGGGCGTGACGCTGAAGCGACAGGCCGAGGGGCATCGGATAGAGTTCGCTGCGAAACTGGCTCCCTTGGCACCCCGGCTGAGCACACGCCCCTGAATGTCGTCGCGAGCGTCGTTGTCGCTGTTCGGTGCGCCGTTAAGGACCGTGTCGGTTTCGCCAATGGCCGCGACACGTGCCTGATCCCCCAGCGCCACAGCGTGCCCCATCCCTGTGGGTGGACCGCCCGAGACGGTGGCCTTGGCAGCGCCGTACACTGTCACAGTCCATGTGAGCTCGGGCCGGCACTTACTCTCATCGGCCCATGTGACGAGGAAAGAAGCCGAGGAGGTGGCGACGACGGCGGGCGGGGTGGTCCATGCGCCCGAGTGCGTGCGCGGCAGCAGCGGTTCGGTTGGCGATGAGGGCAGCGAAGCGCCCGCGGCATTGTGTGCGATGACCCGAAAGGTGCTCGCCTTGTACGCATCTCCTACGCGCACGCCGACGACGCGCGATCGCAAACCACCGCCAGTGCCAGTGCCGCCGCCGCCACCACCTCGATCCGCAGGAGCCTCAATGAGAATGGCGACTGGCGGCACGGGCTGCCAGCTACCCCCCACTCGCCATTCGAGTGTGAAATGGTCATCCTGATCGCAGCCACCACGTAGGCCTGGCATCCACATCCCGACCACGTCACACGCGTCGAGCAGCTCTGCGATTCGCGCGTCGAGCGCCGCGTCGAGCGCGGGCGGCGTTGGAGCCGTGCCCTTGGCAGATGGTATGCTGGCGGGCGCGTCCGAGGGCGCCGCCGCGGGCGCATTCTGTGGGTCGAGCAGCCGCGGCGGCATGGGTTGCGAGGGCTTCTGGTTGTCGGAGGCGGCCGGCGTGCGGCCCACCACCGTCTCCGACAGCTCTGACCATCCGAGGACGTTACGCACGCGCACGGCGAGATTGTAGCTCGTGCTCGCCTGAAGACCCGAGATCGTGGCCTCGGTGCACGAGCTACAATCTCGCGAGATTGTGGCCTCGCTGAGCGTCGCGCCCATCTCGGCGCCCACATCGGTCGCCACCATCTTACGACTCTCGTGCGCCACCCCCGTCGGCCACGCACGCGCTTCGTACGCGAGGATCGGCGCGCCGCCAGTCGCCCGCCCGCTCACGAGAGCCCATCGCAGGCCAACGGAGCATGAGCCTATCTGCACGATCGTGGGCTTCGCCGGCGGCTGTGGCTTGAGGGCACCGCACGAGGGCATCGTGATGAGCGTGCTCATTTGGCCGGGCGGCGACCAGCCACGGGCATTGCGGGCGCGCAAGTTGAACGTGTATTGGCCCTTCTCAGCGAGCCCGCCCACCTCGAAGGAAGGGCTCGCGACCGCGCCGGACGCGATGTGCGTGATCGTATCGGTGTACATGACCGCATACTCCACCACTGGCAGCCCCTCGGCGCCGAGACTCGGCGGCTCCCACTCGAGGGCGACGGTGTGGCATGAGGTCGCTGTCGCGCGCGGGGCATGCGGTTCGCCCGGCTCTGCGTGGTACGGCGGAGGCAGCGGCGCGGGCGGGGGCGGGGGCCCTCCTGGCGGGCGTGGCGGCGGCGGCGGCGGGCGCGGCGGTAAGGGAGGTGGGCGAGGAGGTGAGATGACAGATGAGGTGCAGCCGATGAGCGGCACGACGTCGGCGTTTCCACGCCCGCTGAGCTTCACCTTCATTGGCGGCGTTGGCAAGTCCAGCAGCTCAAACGTTGATGAGGTGGGCGTGTACAGAGTCTGCTTGGCGAACCAAGCGGACACGACCTTGAACGCGGACGAATACTCGAGCGTCACCTGAGCGCCTGCCTCCCACACGTCGAAGCTCACCTCCGCTTCGAATAGAGAGCCCTCACGCCCACTGCGGCCCTTATCGTCGTCCTTTCGGCCGGTGAGAGTATAGTGCGGCCGCAGGCCGCACCAGGGCGGCGGCGGCGGCGAGGGCGGTGGCGGCATCACCGCGTGGCATCGGATTGCAGCCGTCGTGGGCGCCGCGGCATTCGCGATGTCAACCTTGAAGCCAATGCCATTCGAATGGGAGGAGAGACCACTTGAGCCCGTGGTGAGAAGTGCAAGCACTGAATCTACCGACTCGGCCGCCACCACCTCGCACCCGTAACAATCAGTCACGTCGGCCGCCGTTGGCGCGGCCACATTGGAGCCTGGTGCGGGGCTGTAGGCTAGGTAGAGGGTCACCCCCTCTTTCCAGCCCCTAAGCGCCACGTCCACTGTGTACGACTTCGAGAAAGATTTGGTGAGGATGTACGTTGCACCGAGGCCGCAGTCACGCAGTGGCGCAGACGCGGGCCATGGAGGGTAGGGCGGCGGATGCGGCGGGCTCGGCGGCGCCACGTAGGAACATGAGATGAAGGGGGCGGTGACCTTGGCGCCACTGTAGACGATGTTGAAGGCGCCTTTCTTGCCCGCGCCGCTGCTGCTGCCCACTCGCTCAAGTAGCTCGACCGTCGCCACACCATCGCTGCCGGCGCCCTCGGACCCTCCGCTCCATCCACTCTCGATACCAGCGCCACCGGCGCCCAGGCCGGAACCCTGCTGGCCGGCGCCTTGGCCGGCGTCCTGGCCCTCGCCCTCGATTGCATGGCGTGCGGCTAGATCACTCACTGTGGGAAACACGAGGACCACAGAGGAGCTCACCGAGATGACGTCGCGACCGGCGCCGAGAGCCACCGTGACGCGCACTCCGGCCTTCCACCGCTCAAAACTCACGGTGGCGCCGTATCGCTTCCCTTCTTTGAGATCGTTTGTAGGCGTCCATGAGGCACCGAGCGCACAGGTGATCGGCGGGGGTGGCGGCGCTGGAGGAGCTGGGACGCAGAGCACCTGGGGCGAGCCACCGCCGCTGCCGCGCAAGCGCAGCGTGATCACACCCTTGCCGTCCGTGAGCGTCGGGCGCAGCAGCAGGAAGGGCGCCACGTACGAGATGAGCTCTGCACCGTCGGCTTGGAGCATCTGGAGGCCCGGCTCGCTGCGGTAGTCGACCTGCACCGCAAAGCCAGGAGCGACGCCAGCGTTGCCTACTGTGACGAAGGCCTCGAAGCCGCCAGTCCAGCGCCGGCCCGTCTTGTACATGAAGGACGCGGTGCAGGCTGGAGGCGGCGGCGGCGGTGAGGGCGAATACGCAGCGAGGCCCGCATCGAGGTCGCACGTGATGATTGGCATCGAGGGCAGGCCATCCGCTCGAAATGTAATTGTGCCCGGAGGGAAGCTTGGTAGCTTGAGGAGACGCTCCAAGGTTGGAGGGATGCCCAGGCGGAAGGCCACGACGCGCGATCCGGTTTCAATCGAGAGCGTCGCACCCACCGACACAGAAGTTGGCCGTACACTGATAGCATTCGTTCCAAAATCGAGGACGACCGTCTTGCCCGGTTGCCAGCGCGCGACATGCAGCGTCGCTTCGAAGTTGGAGCCTCCGTCATTGGATACGATCAATGAGGCGTGCGAACCGCAAGGCGCGAGAGCCGTCGCGGTCGTGATCAAGAGAACGAGACATGCGACGTGCATCGGTTTCAAGATGTTTGGTACAAACTCAAGATTCGTTGCAAATTAAATGCATGCTACAAGGCCGGCGGTGATCGAGTATGTTTGGCCTGGTGGGTGTTGACTGCATGTGCTGACTGTGCTGACTGTGCATGTGCCTGTGTGTACATGATGTTGGGTACATGATGTTGGGTACATGATGTTGGGTCAGAATCTCAGACATGCTCAGAAACCACCAGAGTGGCGTGCGATGGTCCCCTCTGACCTCCCAACCGAACCAAAAGGCCAAGCAACCCAGCACGCGTTCCGCCGCGCCGGACTGGCCGGCAATTTAAGCCGGCACGTGAGCACTTGGGTTGGCCTGAGAAGTGAGGAATAAATCCCACCTGACCAGCCCTGCTCGCCTCGTAATTCGGTCGTTCGGTCTCTGACTCTCGTCTTGTGCTTGACGTGACCTGTCGACGAGTCGACCCCGCCGCTCGCGCCTCGCGGTGCGGTCGGTGTAGTCGGTCGGACGGGAGGTCCCGCCGGGATCCGATCGGGGTGAGATCGGGGATGAAAAAAGAGCCGGTTGAGCCGGTTGTGCGCGTACGCGTAACACTGACCCATGGTCGTCATCTGCACAGGCCCGACAGCCAACAGTACGGGCTCATGACACACAGCTCACACGTTGAACCGGAACAGCATCACATCGCCCTCCTGCACAACGTACTCTTTGCCTTCGCTGCGCACCTTGCCGTTCTCCTTGGCCGCCTTCTCACTGCCAGCGGCCACGAGGTCGGCGTACGCGACCGTCTCGGCACGGATGAACCCCCTTTCGAAGTCGGAATGGATGACGCCAGCCGCCTGTGGCGCCAACCACCCGTTCCGGATGGTCCAGGCCTTCGTCTCAGTCTCGCCCGAGGTGAAGTACGTGCGCAGGTTGAGTAGCTGGTACACCTGCACGATGAGCTTCTGCAGACCAGTCTCGCCACCCTCGACGCCAAGGTCCGCCAAAAAGGCCTCTCGCTCGTCCGCGTCCAGCTCGGCAAGCTCTGCCTCCACCTGCGCCGAAACGACCACGACCTTCGCGCCTTCCTTGTCGGCCTGGGCGCGCACGCGATCGACCATATCGTTGCCGCTCGCGAGGTCCGAATCCTGCACGTTGGCCGCGTAGATCACCGGCTTCGCGGAGAGCAGCCCGAGACCCGAGACGCGCTTCTGCTCCTCCTCATCGAGCTGTGCCTTACGCGCGGGCTGGCCCTCGTTGAGCAGAGGCAAGATCTTCTCGAGCGCCGCGAGCTCCTCCGCGGCGCCCTCCTTCTTGCCTTTCGCGTCCTTGCGTGCCTTCTCGAGGCGCTTCTCGACCTGTGAGAGGTCAGCCAGGATGAGTTCGAGCGAGATCACATCAATGTCGCGCAGCGGGTCGACCGAGCCAGACACGTGGATGATGTTGGCGTCGTCGAAGCAGCGCACGACGTGCACGATGGCATCGCACTCGCGGATGTTGGCGAGAAATTGGTTGCCAAGGCCCTCGCCTTTGGAGGCTCCCTCCACCAGACCCGCGATGTCCACAAACGACAGTGATGTCGGCACCTTTTTGACAGACTTGTTGATCTCAGCGAGCTTGTCCAGTCGCTTGTCGGGCACCGCGATGACGCCCGTGTTTGGCTCGATCGTGCAAAAGGGAAAGTTGGCTGCTTGCGCCTGCGGCCCTCCCATCAGCGCGTTGAAGAGCGTCGACTTGCCCACATTGGGCAGGCCGACGATGCCCGCCTTGAGTGCCATCATCCGGATCGGCCCACCTGTGCGGCTGATGGCGCTCGCGCTCGCACCGACGCCGCCACGCACAAAGCTGGAGGTGTGCATGGATGTGCGGGTCCGCACGGCATGGCTCACGACGCTCGTGAGAGTCAAGAGAAGCGCCATCGAAACTTTCCCGACAAGACGCGTCGCAGACCAGACGAGATCTCCGCAAGTTTGGCAACGCGAGCGTTTCGATTGTGATCGTGAGGCAAAGGGTGGGGTAAGTTTTGAGGTGGTTCGTCAGGTTCGTGTGTCTGTCTCGTGTGTCCGGCTCCCCCCGCCCCCCGGTGTTTACTGTTTTTGAACCGAGTCAAGTCAAGTCAAGTCCATACGGTTACGGAAACAACAGACACGCTATCGAATGGGCTCCGGAAGCCAGCGACTTTTTTCTGAACACTGTACAAGTAGGGAGTAGCCGATTACTTGCACGGATTCACCCGAACTGAGGCCCAGGCCTCCCGCTCCACGCGCTGGCGGTGCGCCTCGAGCGCCTCCTCGCGCCGTCGCGCGCGTTCGTGCACGGCCTGTGCGCGATGGTTCTCCAGCTCGCGCCGCGCCGCGTGGCGGCGGGAAACCGTCTCGAAGCGATCGAGCGGCGTCTCTAGCAGCGTGACGTCAGGACCGCCTAGCGTGTGCTTGATGAGTTGAGCGTTGAGCTGATGGGCTGCTTTCGTCTGCGCGGGCAGCGTGGGCTCGTGGTACCACCACTGCAGGGACCCACGGCGCTCCCACTGCGTCAGTGGCAAGCCCGAACCGTCGGGTGACCGGCTGGTCGGGCGCTTATGCGTAGTTGGCGGCTGCGACGGGATGGCACCAGCCTGCAAAAGCAGGCGAGTGCACTCGACGCGCGCAAACTCGACGGCCACCTCGAGGCATGAGTAGCCCTGCGCATTACGATGGTTTGGATTGGCGAGCGCGTCCAGCAGCAGCTGCACGCACGCGACGCGGCCGCGGCACACAGCAGCCATCAGCGGAGAGTTTCCAAAGCTATCGGAGAGATCGACCGTAGTCGTCGGCAGCCGATAGGCTTCAAGCATATGTCGCACGCACTGGGTGTGACCGTGTAACGCTGCGACGAGGAGCGGCGACGCGCCCATCCCGTTTCGTGCGCCTCGGTGGCTCCAGTCCAGGCCCTGGCGCGCCGCGACCAGGAGCACCTCGCGCAGGCGCTCAGGCTCGTCCTGCGCGGCCAGGTGCCACATCATCGCCGCAAGCCGAAGCTGTGGACGGTCCGAGCAGCCGGGCAACGAGTTGCCATTCTCGTCGTAAAGCGGCAACGTGATGCGCTCGGGGTTGAAAGGCATTTTGATGCCAACAAGCAGCTCAAATTCAGCCCCACCTTTCTCGTTGTGAATGGGGGATCCGACGCCCGCACTCCACGCGCCTGGGCGAAGTGCCGTGGAGCTAACGGAGAGGGTGGCACAAAATATTCTCAGCACAAAAGTTTGGACAAAGCACCGAAAATCTCGTGTTCTTCAACTTTCGAGTTAAACTTTCCGAATCGGGTACTGCAAAAATCGTCAATGATGCCAGTGATGCTTGCAAAAGATGCTTTCCCTACCGCTGCCCGATGGCCGCACTCGCTCGTCTGATATTGCTTGCATACTCGGCGCGGTCGGGCGCCTTAAGCACGGGCGGCGGACGCACGCCAATGCAGCCTAACATGCCCTCGCTTGATGGTCTGGCGGAAACGGTGCCGCCTAAGCCCTGTGAGGTACGCCTCACTGTCATCCAGGTTACTGATGTCTACACGCTCGCGAATTTACCCTCGTTGAAAACGTTGATTGCAGAGACCAAAGCGGCAAATTTTCCAGGCTCGGTAATCAGCGTGCTCACGGGTGACTTCCTCGCGCCGTATCTGCTCTCCTCCGTGGACAAGGGCGCGGGTATGATGTCGGCACTCGCCAAGTGCCCAATCGACTATCTTACCTGGGGCAACCACGAGGCTGACATCGATCACCGTACCGTGTGCAGCCACGTGCGCGCCTTTCCGGGCACATGGCTCAACACGAACATGCAGAGCCACGCGGCGATGGATGCGCAAAAGGCTTACGACGTTGTCGAGCTCATCTCGCAGGATGGCAGCCAGACGCGCCGCATCGGCCTCGTCGCCGTGCTCTCCGATGACCCAGCTCTCTACTCACACTTCAAGCCGCCGGGTGCCTTTGGAGGTGCCAAGATTGAGTGCCCCTGGCAGACACTCTCATCTTACAAGAGCAAGCTCGAGGGGCCCGAGGAGCGGTGCGACGTGGTGCTGCCGCTGCAGCACATGTACGTGCCCGATGACCACCGTACCTGCCGCGAGTTTGACTTCCCCGTCGTGCTGTCGGGCCACGATCATCACCGCGTCGACGAAATCATCGCGGGCACGCGGCTGCTCAAGCCAGGCTTGGACTCGATCGCAGCGACCGTACTACAGCTCTCATGGCCCAGTGCGACCAGCCCGTCACGCCCGCAGGTTCGTGCCTCGTTCGTCGAGGTGGCCAACTGGCGACCGGACGAGGCTCTGCTCCGTGAGACGAGCCGGGCGTACTCTGCGTTGCTGCCGCTGCGCAACACCGAGCTGTCGCGGGTACCGCCCACCTTCGAGCCTCTGTCCTCGTCCAACTCGCGTGGCACGGTGTGCACAATGGGAAAGTACATCTGCTCACTGCTTAAGTCGTCGCTCAACACCGTGCGCCGCCAGCGTGCGCATGCCGTCGATGCAGTCTTGCTCATGGGAGGCAACATCCGCGGCGGATCACTCTATCCTCTTGGAAGCTACTTCTCTCTCGAGATGTTAGAGGCTGAAGTCAAGTCGGATGAGTCACTCGGGGTGGTAGAGATGCCCGGGTGGCTCCTCGATAAGGCCGTCACGCAGACGCACGCGGGCGACCCTATCCCCGGCTGGCTCCAGTATGACAGTGGTGTACGCGAGGAGGGCGGGCGCGTGGTCGATGTGGGCGGCCTGCCTCTCGAACCAGATAGGATCTACCGCGTCGGCACGAAGGTGAGCGACCTTACCAACGGGCAATCGGCAGCGCTCACCGTGTACTACACGCAGCACATGAACCTGCTGCCGCCGAAAGGGGCGTACGTCAACGTTCACAGTGAGCTGATGGGTTTCTTCGCACGCAACATGTGGCGGAAGATTTGGGAGGCGATCGCGCCTCGCTCAGTCGACGGGTCGGTTGACACGCCGTGCCAGTTGGGCGACGAGCCTTGCCAGTCTGAGCGGCGCCTCGAAGCGCTCGACCTCGACGCCTCCGGAGACATCTCGGTGCAGGACATTCACACCGCCCTGCAAGTCGTCGTCGGTCTCTCCGTCGACGCCGACCAGCAGTCCCTCGCGACCTTCATCCACTCATTCGCAGATGCGGATGGCGACGGCAAGGTGACGCTCGCGGACTTCGAGACGTTCTGCGCCGAGATGCCCGCGCTCTACGCCAACCAGGAGTGGCGCTTGGCGTACCCAAAGTCGCAGCCGTCTTCCGAAACCGGTGTCGAGGGTGATCGCGGGGGAGCAGCCATCTGAATGTCTTGGAGAGCAAGGTGTTGGTTTTCAACCGCGAGCACATGCGCGCCGCTTCACCTTCAGCGGCCGACCGTCGGTGAGGCGGGTGCTATAATAAATGAGCCATAGTCTTCAGGACTTTCAAGTCTTGCGGACTATGTCACACAAGAGTCCAGAGAGAGAGACCACGGGCTCCATCTACCACGTATATCAGGCCAGGGCGGCCCCGCCAGGGCCCCACTTCAAGAGTGGCCCTGGCCCCACTTTTCTAGTTGGCCAGGTTTTGGGTGCTTTTGCCGGTCATACGCAATTATCTCAATCGATATCGAATCGAATGATCGGATACTGAACGGTGAAGATCGAAGATGATAGAAGCTCATCAAGTCATCATACCGGACCCATGATACAGACGTGCGAGGTAGGAATCCTTATCCTAAGCGCCGCGCTCACGCCGGCGCTCCGCGAAAACAAGGCAAGTTGAACGTCTCATTTTCAGCATTCAGGTGACACTCCCGCTCCGCAGTCTTGAAGAAACAATTCATTCAGTACCGGTACATGTTTCGCCGACCGCCTTCGTGCTTCGACGCGCGGCGGGAGAGCGGGAGACGTTCTGGGTTCTGGGAGCGGGTGGCGGCAGGGTCGGGTTCGCTGGGGGGGGCTCTTCTGAGTCGGCCGCGGGGAGCGGTCGGCTCCGGGGCTGCGGCGGCTGTTGAGTCGGCCGCGGTTTCGGTCGTCGCCTTGGTCGTCGCGCTGTCATGCTGTGGGTAAGTTTTGGTGGATTTTTAAGGATTTGGATGGTCGTGAGGTTCGTCTGTGTGATCCGTGTGATCCGTGTGCGCCCGTGTGTCCCGTGTGTGCTCCGTGTGTGTCCGGGCTCCCCCCACATTTTGTCAAGTTCTGTTTTATGTGAAGTTCCTATTAACAGGGTCGTACTCGCGGCCTGCCCCACACATGGCGCCACCCAGCCAAACCAGCTTGCTGACGATGACGTCGGCTGGCCAGGAAGAGGCGGCGAAGGTGGTGGTGGCCGTCCGCTGCCGGCCCTGGACTCGCGAGAAGACCGCCGACGAGCAGAAGCTGATCGTTAAAATGCAGAACGAGGACGAGGGCGTACCGAACGGCAAGGTGGTGGTGTGGCACCCACAGACTGGCGAGGAGCAGGAATTTCTCTTCGACCACGCGTTCTGGAGCTTCGATCCCGCCGACGCCCACCACCGCAGCCAGAAGGAGGTGTACGAGGCGCTCGGGCGCCGCCTGCTCGACGACGGGCTGCAGGGCTACAATGCCGTTTTGTTCGCGTACGGGCACACGGGCTCCGGCAAGACGTTCTCAATGGCGGGTACGGCCGACGAGCCGGGCATCACGCCCCAATTCATCGAGGAGCTGTTCGTGCGCCGCACCGCTCTCGTCGGCGCCTCGACGGCCGACGAGCGCGTGACCATCAAGCTGCACGTCTCGTACCTCGAGATCTACATGGAGAAGCTGCGCGACCTGCTGGTGGCGGACGGCGGCACCGATGCGAATGCGAAGCCGCTGAAGGTGCGCGAGCACAAGAAGCTTGGACCGTACGTCGAAGGCCTCAAGGCCGTTGCCGTTGACGGACCCGAGCAAATGGCGCAGCTGATGGAGGAGGGCGATGGGCGGCGGCGCGTCGCGGAGACGGCGATGAACGCGACTTCGTCGCGCTCGCACGCGATGTTCATAGTGTCGCTGCTGCAGGCGCGGTTGCAGCGCAACTCGGAAGGCCAGGAGGTCGTGACCGAGGTGCGCTCCAAGATCTACCTCGTCGACCTCGCCGGCTCGGAGCGAGCGAAACGCACCGAAGCACAGGGGCAGCAGCTCAAGGAGGGCGGCGCAATCAACAAGTCGCTCCTGACGCTCTCGATGGTGATCCGCAAGCTAGCCGAAGGGGCGGAGGCCGGGCACGTTCCGCACCGCGACTCGATGCTCACGTGGCTGCTCAAGGACTGTCTCGGCGGAAACTCGCGCGCGGCGATGCTCGCGGCGATCACGCCGGGCGCGGCGGACTACGAGGAGACACTCTCGACGCTTCGCTACGCGGCTTCGGCCAAGAAGATTGTGAACCGCGCGGTGATCAACCGCGACCCGATTTCAAAGCTTATCGCCGAGCTAAAGGCGGAGATGGAGGCGCGCTCGAGCGCGGAGAAGGCCGAGATAGAGGAGCTGCGCGCGCAGCTCGAGGAGCTCGAGCGGCTCAAGGACGCTGAGGAGGCGCACGAGCAGGAGCTCCTGCGGCTGCGCACGCGGCTCGAGCGCGCCAATCAGACGGTGATGGCGGAGACCGCGTTGCGCATCAAGGCGGAGAACGAGCTCGTGAAGCATGGCCTTAAGCTGCTGCGCTGCTCTCGATCGCACAGCGATCCGCTCGGTATTGCGCGAGAGGCGCTGGCAATCGCGCATTCTCGGCCGCTGCCTGCTCCGCCGCCGACTGCTACGCCACCGCCACTGCTGCGCATGTTTTCGAAGCGGAGCGGCAGGGTGGCCCCTGCTCCGATCGACCAGGCCAAGGTGGCTGTCGCCATGTTCGAAGCGGCGGCCAATGCCTCCGTTCGGGGCGCGAGCCCGGAGGCGTTCAATGCCGCTGTGGCTGCCAGCAGAGCGGCCACCATGCATGGGATGCCGATGGCCGTGGCGATGGAAGCGGCGGCCGCGGCGTGCAATGCCGTGATGGCGGGTGCGAGCGAGATCGACGCGGCAACGGCTGGTGCAGTGGCAGCAGACGCAGCGATGGTAGCCATGGATGCGAAGAACGAGCTCGAGCTCGAGCAAGCCAAAGAAGCTGCGAAGTACGAGCTCGAGCAAGCCAAAGAAGCCGCGGCGTCTGTGGAGCAACGGCTGCGGCAGGCGCAGGCGTCTGCAGCTAGTGATGGTGACGCGGCGGCGGTGCGAGAGGCGCTGATTACGCAACTGCAGGAGCAGAGCAACGCAGCGAACAAAAGAATCAAAGACAGCGAGAACAACCTGCGGGCGGCCGAGGTAGCGGTTCGAGCAGCTGCACAGGCGCAGGCTCGCAGCCTCGAGTCGGCAGCGGTTCAGGTGTCGGACGCCGTGGGCCAGCTGCACAGGTTCACTTCGGAGATTGTGCAGATCCAGTCGGAGATTGTCACGATCAACGTGCAGTCGCGGCTGCTGCAAAGTGAGCTTGATTCGTACGTCGCTGGCGGCATGTGCATTGGGAAGCGGCTCAAGGTACAAGGCTCTGAGCGCGCCGTATACGAGAATGAACTGAGCAAGCTCATAGCCGCTCGTCCGACACACGAGGCAAGGCTGCAAGACAAGAGACAGCAGGTCGATAAGTTCAAGGATTCTATGAGACAACGGTTTGGACAACGGTTTGGACTACCCTCGTACTGGGAGCAGGCGATGGCACTCAGCTCGGACCGCGGCTACGCTGTGCATGAAGTGAACGCAGGCAACGACGGGAAGACGTACGAACTGCTCCAGCGCTTCCTGTGCACGACCAAGCCGCACGAGTTGGGCCTGGGGCGCGATGTCAAGTGGGCCGGCAAGTACACTAAGCTCGAGCTGCAGCGCGCGTGGCGTATCGAGCACCCCAGGCTGTACGAGCGCTTTCGCACGGGGCGGAGCAAGGTGGGCAACGACGTCGAGCGTGTGGAAAGGTGCAACACATACAAGGCGCCGAGCACGAACATTGAGCTCGCGGATCTTGCCAAGAAAATGCCCGGAAGCGTTGACGCCCAGTCGCACGAGCACTACTTGTTGCATGGCACGAAGCCAGAAGTTTTGCCGGATCTGCTGAACGATGGGCTCAACGAGCGCTTCTCTGGCGGGCTTTTTGGCAACGGCACATACTTAGCAGAGGATGCCGCCAAAATTGACCAGTATGTGTTCCCGGACCCGGAGCCGGAGCTGAACAAGGATTTCAGTGCGCTTCACAAGCTGCTCTACCCAGCGGGCGGCGCACACCCAGGCACGACAAGCGACCCAGTCTTCTATTGCCTCGTCTGCCGCGTCGCACTCGGCCTGCCCGTGCGGACGCAAGACGCGAAGCAGAACATGGACAACACGTCACGTTCTGTGTGGGCGGTAGAGGACCGAGAGCTCGCCAACATTGACACTGGTGGCGCTGTCGACCCACCAGTGCGCCACCACTCACTGCTGGCTGAGTTGGGGCCCAAGATTATGCGCTTCCGCGAGATCATTGTCACGCATGGCGAGTACGTCTATCCCGAATACTTGATTGCTTACAAGCGCAAACCATGAGCATCCATACATAGCGCCATGGATTACACAAGTCACAACAGTGGCCCAGTCACGTTCTTGTTATGAATTCACGCTAAGGAGTTCCTTGACACTTTTCTGATGTTTGAAAGAGATCGCGATCTCACACGTCAGCTCTCCTTTCGGGACGAAATGGTGCGGCTTTGCCGCGGGAGCTGCTTAGAACCCGCCGCGCCTTGGACGCCCCTGCTGTGCCCTCCAATCACGACCTGCAGCCCTGACGTCGTTCCCATCGCCGCGCAGGGTCAATCGCCATCTTCACCGCTACCGCCACCACCACCACCACCTGGCCTGTTTGACTTCGATGAGTTTGACTTCCACGCCGCGCCGCTCTCGTCAGTCTACGCGCCGCTCACCGCCGGCGCCGTGTACGTCGTTGTCGTGCTCTGCCTCAATTATTACATGGGCAAGGTGCGCGGCGGCAAGGGCGTCGAGACAAAGATGCTGCAAGCGGTGCACAACATGATCCTGTGCGTCGGCTCGCTGATCATGTTCGTTGGCACGCTCCGCGAGCTCGTGCTGCGCGTGCAGCAGGAGGCGGTCGCGCCGCCAGCCGAAGCCGGCGCGCTCGGCGGCATGTACTTTTTCTTCTGCGAGGCGGCCAAGACGGAGCCGCGCGGCGCGCTCTTCTTTTGGTCGTACATTTATTACCTCTCCAAGTACTACGAGCTGCTCGACACCGTGCTGCAGCTCCTCAAGGGCCGGCCGCCGCCCCACTTCTTCCTCCACGTATATCACCATGCGGTCGTGCTGGTGATGGCGTGGGCGTGGCTCGAATACGTGCAGACGCTGCAGTTCGGTGGTCTCCTCTTCAACACAGCCGTCCACGTGGTCATGTACTACTACTACTTCCGTCGCGTGCTCAACCTGCCCGTGCCGTGGAAGCGTCTCGTGACGCAGTTCCAGATCATCCAATTCGGCACGTCGGCTGCGTGCTATTTCGTCACGCTCTACCTGCTCGCTACCGGTGCCGAGTGCCGTGGCTCACGCGCCCTCGTGGGCAACTTCGTCTTTAACATGACACTGCTCTACCAGTTCTTCGGCGTGCTCGGCGGCGGCGAAGGTGAGAAGAAGAAAAAGGCCAAGTAAGGGTTAGCCCCAACCCTCCAGAACCTGTGTGTTCTCCAACGCTTGTCATCGGGGAGATGGCAGGAAGACGGAGAGTGATGAGTGAGGGTCGACCTTTGTCGCGTCCCGGACCCCGTCGCATTGTGATCTGACGTCTCTAATCTCCTACTCCTTTTCAGTACACATACGGAACGGTCTCGAGTGCCACTGAGATCTGAGTTGATTCTCTCCCTAAGTAATCTCATGTATGAAACATTGGTATGAAGAAACGATTCCGCGACGCATGTCGACGGTCGCGCCGCGGCGGACGGATCGCGCGACGGTCGGGTCCGCCATGTTTTGTTCGTGCTCAGGATACTTCTATTCCCACGGTGCAACACCACACTTATGTAAACAAATACCCGGTAGTATTGGGCTGAACCCCCAAACTTCTAAAAATAATTTTACAGCACGATGGGCCCTGTTCTCTCGCTTTTCTCGACGCCGGAGGTGCAGCGGCACACGCGCGTGCTGTGGGATATCGAGAATGTCAGCGTTCCCTCGGGCATCGACACCGTCGAGGCCGTGCGTGCGCTCGAGCGCTGGCTCGAGACGCGCGGCCTGTGGGGCGCGGGCGTCGTCGGGTTGATCACGGCCTTCTTTAACCCGGATTCGGTTGGAACGAGGATGCGCGACGCGCTCAACCGCGCAAATGTGGAGCAGGTGCTCGCGTCGTCCAAGCGCGAGGACGCCGATCGCAAGCTGAACGCTCGGCTAGAGCGAGACCTTGCACTGCTCCCGATCGGCGCGGCCACCGCTGTCGTCTTTATCACGGCGGACATGGACTTCATAGAACAGCTACGCCGAGTCAAGGAGCGCGGCGGGCCGACGGTGCTGCTCACAACGGCGCTTCACGGCTCGGCACACTACAACGCGCTCGCGCATTCGGCGACGGAGACGCATTTGTGGCGTGATATCGTGTGCACGGCACCAGCACCAGCACCAGCAGCGGCTGCAGAGTCGCCAGCACCAGCCCCACCGTCTGCGGTCGAGAGCGCCGGGTCGCTCTGCTCGCTGTGCAAGGAGCGACGTCCCAAAGAAGCCTTCTCATCAGCGCAGCTGAAGAAGAGCGCAGCCGTGCGTCGATGCAAAGTCTGCTTGGCAGAGGAGGCTGAGGCGGTGAAGGCAGCGGCGGAGAAGGCAGCGGCCGAGAAAGCGGCGGCCGAAAAGGCCGCAGCGGAGAAGGCGGCGGCCGATAAAGCCGCAGCTGAGCCAGTGCGCTATGCGGCCAGATGTTCCCTCTGGAACGGGCCCAAGGGTTATGGGTTTTTGTCGCCGGTGCAGCATGGCAAAGAGCTCTATGTGAACCACAAGGCGCTGTGCGCTGCCTGCAGCCATGAAGGCAAGCAACGTTCGCTGCGGCCTGGTGACCTGGTCTCATATGCTCTCGGTTCGAATCACAAGGGGCCCTGCGCCATCGATGTCAAGCTTGTCTCGCGCGCGCCAGCGCATATGGATGAGCAGAGGAATGATCGGAGTGGTCCGCCTGCCGTGCTTGGCAAGAAGGGCAACCGCCGTGCAGCCTCTGTGCAAGTATGATGGTGGTACCCGGACGACGGGCGGCGTGGTCTCCGCGGCAATCATATCGGCAGGAGCTATAGCATGTACCGCGCACCACAAACGACAATTCCACTGAGAGGTCGATGAGCCATGGAAAACCGTTATGTGAAACCGTTATGGAAAGCCGCGGCTGGCCATCGGGCACATTGCCCGGATCGTCGCAGGCGAGTTCACGAACTACGAACGCACGACCATCAAGGCGCGCTTCGAGTTACGTTGGTGGTCGTTCCAGCTGCTCGATGGGCACGACAGCAGCGACTCTGATCCGTGCATCCGTCGCGGCAACGTGGAACGTGCGGCTTCTGTCGATGCCGGTCGCCCCAATCGCGCCGCAGTCGCGCACGCGGCGGCGGTGGACAGTTTGAGCGCGCGTGCACTCTGAGCTTCGGGGGCAAGGCGACGCCCACCTTCTTCTCACCGCCGAGGCGTTGGGAGAGCACATGAGAGCATGCCGGCTGTGGAGGAGGCGATCCACGAAACACTGTGAACGAAACACATCGGCCGCGCTTCACCCCGCCTTGAAGCCCGAAGGATTCCCCTCATCGTGGCGTGCGCGGATCCGACTACACGAGCACGTGCATTTCAAACGCGCGCCTGCATGCAGCCGATGTGATTGACTGGCAGATGCATGCCCATATTAGGCAACTTTTCCAAAGAATTTCTTTGTGACGAAGACACAGCCAGGGCATGTCCGAGTCTGGAGTGATAGGGCTCGGCTGAGGGGGAGACGCGCGTCTGGAAGCTGAAGCTGATCACAGTTTCGACTTGCCGCTGCTACGTTCAAGTCTTGCCGTTGACACGGCACTGGGCCAGCGCGCCTAATCACTCTGGGATCTCATGAAGACCGTCACTGTCGTGCGGCCAGCGCCGTCGACGTCTCAACTGCTTATTTCGACTTCTCATCCTCCCACCAATGACACATCCGGTCGCTCGATGGAATCCGTGTCAGACACGGCTCCGATTACTGCCGACGCTGTCGAATGGGCGGAGGCGCGCCGGATGACCAACGCAATCCAGACGCTCGCGCGCAAGCGAGCCGAGAAGGCCATGCACGCAAAAGGCTCGCTGCTGCATTCGACGAATTCCCAAGGCCAACATGGCGGGTCTCCTCTGAGGCCATGGATAGAGGCTGGAATCGAAGCTCGTGAGAGGAGGCTGTCACAGGAGAGGCTGCCACCCGATTTCGGTGGATCGCCGGCGGCGAGCCAATCGTCACTCAATTTCGGCGGGTCGGCGGCGGTCAGCCCCTCGTCATCGGTCTATCGCAGATCGCAGGAGCCCAGCCCATCCAATAGGTTGGAAGAGGAACACGCGAACACGGCCAGTCGGCTCCTGTCGGCATCCAGTGCACCTGCCGATGCGCCCGTCACGGTGGCTCGCTTGCGTGGACTGTGGCAGTCCTCACAAGGGGTGCTGGATGTGCTCGACGACGAGCAGCCCGACGAGATCGTCACGACTACAGTCGAGCCTCATGATTCCCCTAGCCTGCTGACGATGCCGAAGGCCGTAGAGGCTCCTGGTGCGAAGCACGGGGCGAAGCAGGCCGTGCAGACACAGAGCGAGGTCCGTAACGTGCACCGAGCACGCCTCCACAAGCGTGCTGTCACTCAGGCAATCGTCTGTCTCGTCTGGTGCGCCCTTTACTTTGGCACGGGCTGCGCGTACTACATGGCCGAAGAGGGATGGGATGTCTGGAAGTCCTTGTACTTCTTGATGGTGACCGCGTCGACCGTCGGCTATGGCGACGTCTATCCCACCACCCCCTGGTCCAGGGCCTTCACCATCTTCTACATCTTCTTCGGCATCTGCATCGTATTCGCGCAGCTCTCCTCGCTGATCTCGAAATTGTTCAGCCCGCTCTTTGAAGCTTCACGCGAATTCTTCGAGCGCATCTTCCCGCAAAAGGGGATCGACATCGATGGCGATGGCACCGCCGACTTCAAAGTGCCTCGCCCTCCTCTCGCCTTCTACTCGAAAAACCTCTTCGTACCCGCGCTCATCATCGTCACCATCCAGTGCTGCTTCTCCGCCGTCTTCTCCGTACTCGAAGGCTGGGACTTTGGTCTGGCCCTTTATCACTGCCTCGTCACGGCGACGACCGTCGGGTACGGAGACGTGCGTATCAACACCAGTGGTGGCCACATGTGGGCCTTCTTCCACATCGTCATCTCCGTCTCACTCCTCGCCGCGATCGTCGGCGACGTCAACAAGCTGAGGAGGCAGCGCAGTATGGCACTGGCGAAGCTCAAAATGTTCCGAAGCACGCTCGACTTGGACATGCTCAGAAGCCTCGACAAGGACCAGAGCGGCGTGGACAAGTTCGAGTTCGTCATCGGCATGATGGACCGGCTCGGGGTGATCGATATGGACAACGTCCGCCTCTTCACCAAGCTATTCGAGTCGATGGACAAGGACGGATCGGGAGTGCTCACCGAGGAAGACATGGTGGCAGGCGTCAAGGGGCGGCTTACTTCGCAAGCAAATCTCCCCAAGGCGATCAGCGAGGAGGACGTGGGCTCGAGTGTTCATGGGTATTGGGAAACGGCCCTCGAGCGGCATGTTGAGCTGGCGACAACGGCCATTGGCGACACGGTCAACAAAATCCCGGTGGTGTCCCCAAACCCATGGACACGCCTCAAGCATGCGACAACGGTCACCATGAAGGCCATCGGCCGACTCGCCGACAGCATCCCGATGATCGACGGACCGAAATCCATCGGGAAGGGCCACGGTGGCTCAACTCTTGGTGAGGAGGTCGAGGACCCTTCCGACCCTCGCCAGATGCAGAGGAGGAACAAAACCACAAGCTCCTCTGCGGACGAAGAGTATAGCTACTCCGCAGAGGAGCACAAACTCAGCTTCTGAATATGTGTCTGTCACGTTCGATAACCGCTCGGCTGTGCATCGGCACGCCGAGTACAGGATCGAGAAGGATTTACCTAATCTCGTGGCTTGCACGGAACATGTGTTTACCACACGAGCACGTGCAAACAGCTGTGTCACACGCGCGAATTCTCATCGCTCTCTTGCTCGCCCTTTTCGCCGTCGTCCTCGCCGTCTTTAAGACGCCGTCTAGCGTCTTGGTCTTCCCGTCGCCCACTCGCCCTCGAGCTCGACCCCTCGCTTCTGACGCTCTGCTCACGCCTCCCTCGTTGTCTTCCTCGCCGTCATCGCCCTCCTCCCCCTCCTCCCCCTCCTCGCCCTCCACCAACTCTTTCTCATCAGCGCCGAGCGTCAGGTGGATAAGCATGCGCTTGCGGTCGGCTGGTTTCGCAGCCTTCATATCACGATATCAGCCTCTTTCTCCTCCAGGATGACGCGCGAGATACTGCGCCTTTTCGAGGACAGGCTGCGGTCGGCTGGCTTCGGCTTTATCTGCGACTACTGGTGAACTGGAGGTCGGTCGTGTGTCGATCGAAACGCGTCGTGTCGGTCGTGTGATTGGAAGTGCGCAAAAGGAAACATCTCCCGATTCGGTGATTTCTTCATGCGAGGAGTGACGACCCTCGAGCTCGTCCTTGCAATCGTCGCGCTCGCGCTCGGTAGCTCGTCACGCTCGGTAGACTTCGAAGCCGTGCGTGCAGAAGCTCGCCGAGCCACCACCGAGGGCAAGCTGACGCTCGCGCGGAAGCTGCTAAGGGAGGCGTTACATGAGCTGCGACAAAAGGAGACGAAGCCCACGCAGTGGGCGGCTGACCTGTTGGTCGATCTTGGTGGGATATATAGGCAGCTGAATCAGCAGTCCGAGGCGATCGCAGCATTGGAGGAGGGTTCCGAAGTGCTCATGGCGCTGCACGGCCGCGGCGACCCTCGATACGCGATGGCGCTTGACAAGATGGCAGATGCGCACATGCAGGCCAGCGACTATGACCTGGCGCGCAAGGTGTACAACAACCTGCTCGAGGCAATGCGCGAGAGTTCCGGCTCAAGCCATCCCGGCTACGAGATGACGCTCGGCAAGGCGGCTTACGCGGCGCTGCAGGCCAACCAGCCGAGGGCCGCGATCAAGGGCTACACAGAGCTCCTCGGGATTCAGGAGGCAAAGGGGCCAGCTCCCAAGGGGCAGGAGGTGCCGACGATTGCTGGGGTGGCGCAGCTGCGCGTGCAGTATGCACAGGCCTTGGCGGCCGTTGGCGAGCTGTCCGACGCCTTGGAGCAAGCTTTGCAGGCCGAGCAGGCGTACGCATCGGAGCCGAGCCTCATGCACAGCTTGGAGCACGCGGCGAGCCTCAACGGCGTGGCTGGCGTGCTTGAGAAACTGGGACGCGACGAGTTGGCGGTGACGTACATGACCAAGGCGCTCGACGCGGCACAAGCAGTCGTGAGCGCCGATCCCGAGATGGATCCGAAGCTGGTAGAGAGTGCGCAGGCCAACCTGAATGGGCTTAAGAAGCATGTGGCTCGCAAGCAGGCCAAGCAGCGTCAGCGGGAAGCCGAAGCCCAGGAGCTGTGAGTGTACAGTGAGAGGAGTGATTGTTAAAAAGTCTACTTAGAGTACATACGTTGCCTACAACGAGCGATTCATAAACGTACTCACACATTCATGTCACACGCGCCGGTGTGGAAGAGGGGCGCTCCCGCCCGACCCCGAGGTCCCCGAGCCCGAGGACCTACCGGTATCTGTGGTGCTGGTGGATGGCCCCCGATCTTTGAACCTATCTGATGCCGCCACCCCAGGCAGGACGGACATTCCAGCAGCGTCGCCCTTATATTCTGGAGCGTGCGAGCCATCATGCGGCGCAGCGGACGGCAGTTCCCTCGATGAGCACCCGCGCGACTCGCGTTCACAGCGCGAGAGGGAGAGGCAGTTGCACACGTCACGCACAGGCATCGCGCCTGTGCGTGAGGCCTCGAGTGAGCTCGAGAGCGAGCTCGAGCCGCGCGCACTGACGCTGGACGAGATGCGGCGCGGCAACTCCCACGAGCTCTCGGAGCTCGTGGCCCCCTTGCGCCTCATCGGCTCTTGGCTGCTCTGAGCCCGATGACCCGTCGGCTGTATGCGCCCGCGGAAGTAGCTCAGATGAGCGGTGGTCAGGTCTCCTAGCAGCATCCGCCGCGCTGATCTCTGTCGCTCCGACGCCTCCATCACGAGCAAAGGAGCGGCGGCTGCGTCCACCTCGTCCACCTCCACCGCGCACACGGCGGAGGTGGTCGAGGTTGTCGAAGCATCACTGGAGGCGGACGAGGTTGCTGGATCTTCGAGGCCCTCTGGAAGTGCCTCGAGAGGCTCGAATGTGATGCCCAGATCGTCTGCAGCCGAGTGCGCCCGACATGGCGCCCGAGTCGCGTCGCCACTGTCGAAGTCGGCTCTGAACACACCGCCACCAGCGCCGCCGCCGCCGCCGCCGCCGCCGCCGCAGCCGCCCTCATGACCGTCGCCCATGCTTTGGTGAGCATGCAACTTGGCAATGTCAAGGGGCTCGAGGAGAGCACGGTGAACGGCGCGTGAGATAAGGATGCGGTTGGGGAGAGCTCGCTCCTCGAGATGTTCCGCTACCGTCACCGTCTCACCGAAGAGCGCGTAGCGCGGCATCGCCACGCCCACGACGCCCGCCGCAATCGGTCCGACATGGATGCCAATGCGCACGCGTAGCACCTCGCCATCGGCGGTGTGGAACCCGTGGACCGCAGCGATGAGGTCGAGGGCGAACGCGAGAATGTCGCGCTGCGGCGTGGAGCTGCTCATGAAGCTCAGCCCCGCCGCGGCCACGTAACAATCGCCGATAGTCGTCACCTTGTGTACGCGATGCTGGGGCAGCAGCGCGTCGAAGGTGGCGAAGAGCGAATTCAGCGTCGTCACGACTTCGGAAGGCTGCCGGCGCGCGCAGTACGATGTAAAGCCCTCGAGATCGCAGAAGAGCACGAAAGCGCGCTCACAAGAGTCGACAATGAAGTTCTCATCGGAGGCGGTCGAGGGGGATATGGGCAAGGAGGAAGAAGAGGTAGAGACCGAGGCGAAGGCGGCGAAGGCGGAGGCAGGCGCAAAGGTGGAGGCTGGCTTCGGAGTGGGTGATCGCGGACTGGTGGCAGCTGCCGCGGCGGCGGCGGCGGCGGCCCTGACCGTACGCCGCTGCTGCAGCTGCGCGACGATGTGCTTGGGCATCATCCGATAGAGTAGCCGCTCGCCTTGCTCTTCAGAGTGTAGCAGCGCAAACGTCTGTAGGCTTGCGGCGAGGTGGCTGCCCAACTGGCGGAGCTGCTGCAGCGTCACATCAGACAGTGCCGTGGAGGCAGCGGCTGCAGCGGCTTCAGCGGCTGCTGGTGCACCTGGTGTAGTCGCGGCCTCCACGGCCCTCACTTTCTCGGGGCGTGCGTGCATGATTGCCTCGAGTACGCCATAATGGACTATCGTGCCTGCCTCCCACACTGAAGGCGCGTTGACGGGAACATAAACCGCGGTGCTCACGGCACGACCGTAGCGAGACTGCAGCTCGGCGCTCGTTGTCCGGTTGGAGACTTCGACGACGACGAGTGGCGCGACGACCTTCGAACTGCGCATGATTGCAGCGCACGCGGTTGGCGCGCCCTTGCCCGTATCGCCGACGTTGCCAGTGCTCTGGGTGCGACCAATCAGACCATCTGTCCCCGCGCCATCAGCCGCGGAGCACACGAGTGTCTCTGAATGCGCACCCTCAGACCGCTGCAGCTTCCAAAAGATGAGAGCGTCGAAAGCGCACACACGTACGCGCGCCTCGACGGCGGCACGGGCAAAGGAGCACTCCTTGGCGTGCCTGCCATCGATGGCTAGAAGCGATAGGTCCAATCCGAGCTGCACGAGCTCAGCCATCCTCTGCTGATCAGCCTCGCTTGCGGCAAGGAGTACGTCAGCAGAGAGCAAATAGGGTTCAGCGTCACCGGTGGATGTGGCATCATCGTCTGGAGGGTTCGGGCGGCGGTCGGAGCTCGCCGCGCAACCCATGTCCAATCAGAGGCTGACCGCGTCCCGCACAACGGGACGCGCGATTTCTCACCAAAGTTCAGGTAAGTTCTGATTGGTAGATTGGAGGTGTCCGCATGAGACGACGTTTATCCTCGCGGATGCGTGTTGGATCGCGGTCCGCGCCGCGCGGTCTGCGAATGGGGGCAGTGGGGAGAACACGGTGCGGGGGAGGCGTCCAACTCCAAGGTCTGCGAGTTCCGAATACGGAGCGGAGAGACGACGACAGTAGGTATGGTGATGAAAAAGGGTTGCACAGATTTGTCGTTAAGCTGCACCGCAGCCTGCACTATCTCATGTGCCAACTCGAGGCTGATCTTGAGCCTGGCCTGCCAGCCGCGCATCACCATGGATGGCACCGGCCGCGGGACAGTGCGAGAGGCATCCAATCGGAATGTACGGATCGAGATCGATGGGAAGTGGCGCGAGCCCAAAGCTGAGCTGGCATTCGTAAGTCTCGAAATTGGGTCGCATGGTCAGCGGCAGGCCCCACCGAGCGGCAAACATCCGCTCCGTCGGAATCTTGCACATGTGCAAGCACAATCCCTTGCACCCGCCGTGCTCGAGCACCGCGCAGCGTTCGACGAGGACACCGCCGGCGCGTTCGTCGCCGAGGGCACGCTGGGTCAAGGTCATGTTCCCTACGAGAAAGTGTAGGAATGGGCGTGTGAAGAAGGCCAGCGCTGCAGGAGCCCAATCGGCGTGCGAGCCCAGCACTCGAAAGATCTCCGGCAGTGGGCCGGCCATGGCAGCCATGATCCGCGAAGAGCAGTCTGCCTGCTCTTCAACGGTGTGGCTCCGCTGATACGCGCGAAGTTCGATCATCATTCCTTCGAAGCCGGGCGTCGGATCGTAAAAGCCCGTCTGCTGCCGGAGCTGCCACCGAAAGAGGGAGAGCAACGCTTGGTCCACGGGCGATGCCACAGATGGATGTAACACAGGCGGTGGACGGCACAGATAGGAGGCGGTAGCGCGTTGAGCAGGTGCCGATGCAGCTGTTGGAAGCGTCAGCGAGCGCGAGGCCAATAATATGCTCATCAGCGTCATGATTGTTGTCAGTGTGAATGTGAATGTGGCCCGGACCGGCGGCTGATCGAGTATGGCTGTGGTAAGGGGGTCCAGGGTCCCTAAGCTAGTGGTAACCGAATCCGTATGTACGCCTGACCGGTGTCTGTGGTGTTACATCCATTGGCTGTGTGTACAAATGTTTCCTGGTGGGAACGTACGTGTGATTTCTGACACGTACTCACACACGCCACTTACCAGGAGCTAGTGCACAGCACGGATCCTTTAGGGGTGCGGAATCTTATCCAATACGAGAAATCGGGCGGAACCAAAAGGAACATCGCGCGTTTCCGATTTTGGAATGCATACCTCAGAAGTAATCTAATGGTGGACGCCACAAAAAGCTCATCCTCGTCGGGGGACTGGGTAGGAGCGGCATTAGACAGCTTCAGCAGCCGCTTCGGCAGCACCAGCACCAGCAGCAGCATCACCAGCACAAACACCAGCACCAGCACCAGCACCAGCACCAGCACCAGCACCAGCACCAGCACCAGCACCAGCGACAGCATCAGCATCACACGCGGCGGCAGTAACGCGGGCCCATCCACGACAGCGTCGAGTGCGATGGTCGAGCAGCTGTCGAGCCCGGTGGCCGGTAGCCGCCCAACCGGCTGGCGCACGGCCATCGAGAGGCATCGCCTCAAGACAGCGGCTGGCAACTTCACGGTTGCCGACGCTCGCGCGGCCGGCGGATTTGTCACCTCGACGATGACCAAGGAGGATATGAGCAAGTACGTCATGTCGCTGCTGCGCTTCGTACCCATCGAGGTGGCCACTCGCTACTATAACGAGCCGCTCGTAGGTCCGAACGGCGAAAAGGCGTACGTGAATTGCAGCTCCGACTCGCTCCAGCATTTGGGCGATCAGGGCTACGCGCAAGACTTCAACGCAGCCGTGCTCTTCAGCGACATCTCTGGCTTCACGAAGCTGACCAACCAGTTGCTCAAGGAGCGTGGGAATGAGGGGGCTGAGATCCTCAACAGCATCATCAACCGATTCTTCGAGGAACTCATCAATATGGTCACGCGCTTCAGCGGCGACGTAATCAAGTTTGGCGGTGACGCCATCATGTCCATCTGGTCGTCCAACACGTGCGGCGAGTCGCTCGAGACGCTCACGCACCGAGCGGTCGCGTGCGGGCTTGAGCAGTTGCAGCAGCTCAACAACTGGGACACCAAGGAGGGTGTCATGCTCCAGCTGCACCTCGGGCTGGGAGCGGGCGCCGTGCAGGGTGTCGACCTCGGCAACTTTCTGCGCCGCGAGTTCGTCGTGGCCGGGCATGCGCTCCGGCAGCTCTCAGACGCCGAGCAGCAGGCCGAAACAGGTCAACTGTGCGTCTCGCCAGAAGCATGGGTGCTGGTCCAGCCGCATTGCGTAGGGACAGCCGTGCCCAACGACAAGACGGGAAAGTTCGGGCCCGGCTTCAAGATCATCACCAAGTGCCATCGGCAACCGCCTTTGCCGCCGCACTGGCGCGCCGTACTCGAGGAGCAGCTCAAGTCGTCGCCGGTGGTGCCCGAGGAGGCACTGCGTAGCTTCTACGTGTACGCGCCCGGTCCGCTGCGCCCGCACCTGGTCACAGGCAAGCTGCAGGCCGCCTCGCAGTTCCGCGAGGTGACGATGATGTTCTGCCGCATCGGTGGTCTGCACTATTCAGACGGCGACTTCGTCGAGCGCTTCCAGAGAGTCGTGTACCTGATCCTGTCCGCTGTATACGTGTACAAGGGCTCTCTTTCGCGCGTCTCCATCGATGACAAGGGCACGTGCGTGAAGATCACCTTCGGCTTGCCGCCGCTGTACTTTTCGGACGACCCGGCCCGCGCCATCCGGTGCGCCCTGCTCATCCGCGACCAGATCCGCCCGATGCGCCTCAAGGCCAACATCGGCATCACGACAGGCACCGTGTTCATCGGCTATGTGGGCTCGAGCTCGCGCGGCGAGTACACCGAGTACGGCGTGATGGTCAACATGGCGGCGCGCTTCATGGGTCAGGCAGTCAATGAGGTGCTCGTCAACCAGACGACACACGATAAGGCGCTCGTGACGGACAAGTTCGACTTTGATGAGCTGCCCAAGGTGGTCATGAAAGGCTTCGAAGATCCCGTAATAAAGTTCCGCGTGGTCGACAAGATCGACTCGAACTACTACGAGCCGGAGCTTCGGAACGAGGTAACGCGCGGCAGATCTGGCGGCTTGTCTCACTGCAGTAGTGGGAGCAACCTCTTGTTCGAGAATGCGCTTGTGGGCCAGCAGAGCCTGATGCACTCGTGCGAGCAGGCGCTGAGGGGTTTCCACAAGAGCAGAGAGGGCTTCGTGGTCGTGCTGCGCGGCGAGACGGGAGTGGGCAAGACGAGGCTCATCGAAGAGATTGTGGCGTCGCTCTGCCCCCAGTACGACATACTGCCGATCAAGACGGCCGCTCAGCGGGACGAGGTGGCCGACTACTTGTCGATTTGGCGGCAGGTCCTGCCACAGCTGCCGCGGCTCCTCGGACATGTGGATGCGGTCGAGGCTGTTGGCCGCCGTTGCGATGGCGGCAGAGGTTCCTCAACGGAGCAGAGTCAGGCGCTCAAGGCCTTGCGGCAGGTCTATCGCGGCTGGCTGCTCATGCCGCTCGCTGCCTTGCGCAAGGAGCGCCCTTGGTTCACGCACTCTCCGTTCCATTCTACACGCCCGCCGCGTGGTTGCAGGCGTTCATGCACTCACTCGAACGGTCCAATTCAAGAGGAACGGCCCGACGCGCACGATGTTGCCGCCACCATCTCCACCTTTGCCGCCACCATCGTCGCCGCCACCAACATCTCCGCCGGCGTGGATGACGATCCGACCGCAGCGGTCGGCGGCAGTGGCCAACCTCCTCGGTTGAGCGCGACGCTCGATGGCAAGGAGCGGCACGGCTATGACTGGCAGGGGCAGGCGGCAGCCGAGATGATGGAAATGGAGCAGCTGGAGCGTTTTAAGAAGCATGAGGGCTTGCTCAACACCGTGATCGACTGTGGCTTCACCATGAGCGACGAGACGCTCAGCTTGTCGGAGGAGTCTCGCCAGGCGCTCACGCGGCACATGCTGGCACACATGCTCGAGGCAGCCCTCGGCGACCTCGAGGCGAAGCTCTCGAAGCGCGCACTGCTCATTATCGAGGATGCGCAGGCGATGGACTCGGTCTCGTGGACCCTCCTCGCACATGTGGCCGAGAAGATTGGGAACATGGCGATCTTTCTCACCATGGGGACCGGCGTGAGCGGCATGGGCGGCAGCACGAGCGTCCTTGGCGGGGCTGGTGACCTGGCGAGCTCTGTGCTGGGCTGTCCGGCCAAGTACGGCGGCGCGCTGGGTACAACTCAAGGCGGCAGCGCAATGGGCGAGATGCCTCCGGAGGCACTCAAGTTTCTGCAGCTTCCGCGCGTATTGACGCACGAGGTGCGCCCGCTCGACACGCGCTATGTGCACGAGCTGCTGTGCCACTGCGTGGGTGCGCAGATGGTCGTCGACAACGTGGTCCAAGCCGTCTTCCACCGCACCCTGGGCAACCCGCTCTACTGCATCGAGCTCGCCACGACCATGGTGCAGCAGCAGGTGATCACCGTGCACAACGATGTGTGCCAGCTCGCCATCCGACCCGACCAACTCGAAACGATGGTACCTATCTCGATGCACGCGGCCATATCCAACAAGATTGATCATCTCTCTTCGCAGTGCGCAGCGTGCATCAAGGCTGCGGCGGTGATGGGCATGGAGTTCCCGGCCGTCGTGCTCGCAGCTCTCGGACTCGATGGCATGCAGACGGCCGCCGAGCGCGAGGCGCTCCTCAGCACGCTGCTCGTGGCCCGAATGATAGAGAAGGTGCAGCTGTCCAACGGCTGGGGGCGCTTCCTTGACGGCGGTGTGGCAGGCGAGTCACTTTCTGGTGGCGTGTACCGCTTCCAGTCGTGGATGCTTCGCGAGGTGGCATACAACTCTCTGCCCTTTGAGGAGCGGCGCGCGAAGCACTTTGCCATTGCCAAGTGGATAGAGAAGACCATCGCGACGGTGCTCGAGGGCGACCCCGACCCACGTGACCGGCTATGGCTCTATCCTATGCTCAGCGACCACTGGCTGCAGATGACGGGTGCGGACGCAGCCATCTCGGCCGTCTCGTACTTGGACCGCGCGGCCAAGGCGGCCCTCGAGGCATCGATGCACCGCGAGGCCATCGTGCTCATCAAGAAGGAGCTGCGCGTGCTGCGCGAGCGGCTGCAGGCGAGCAACACAGAGACGCAGCAGGCGTTCGCAAACGCGATGCTAGCTGAGGCGCACCTGGCCGTGGGCGAGCTGCCCGAGGCCAAGGAGGTCATCATGAACGCGCTCGAGGTGCTCGATCGGCCGATTGAGGGCTCCAAGGAGCTCATGCGCGCGCGGCAGCGCTACGAGCTGCGCTGGTTGCGCCGGCCGCTCGTGGCAAAGGAGTGGCGCCGCCTCTACTTCCGCAAGCCACTCGATGAGGGGTGCGCTCTCATGGTCGCGCGGCTGTACGAGAACCTAGGTCGCACCGCCTATTTGCTTGAGGAGGTGGAGTTGCACGACATGGCGGTGCTCCGCTGCCTCAATCTGTCCGAGCTGCTTCGGCGGCACCAAGCTGCCAAGTCGCTCCGCGCCACCGTCATCGGCGCTCACAAGGCTCTCCAGCCGCAGACGGAGCAGCTTGCGCGCGCGTACGCCGCCGCGTGCATCATCGAGCGGATTGCGCACGACGCGCCGCTCGCAGCGCGCTTCCTCGGGCGCACCAATCGTCTGGTCAGCGAACTCGACAATCCGCCAAGCCTTACGCTGTACACGAACATGAGGTTCGGCCAGTCAGCGATGCGCGAAGCCAATTGGAAGCGTGCCGAGGCGGCGCTGCGCGCGGCAGCCGTGGCGGGTGACGCGGTGTACTCAGGCCGGCGCGGGGAGGAGGTGTCTCACGAGCTCGGGCTGGTCCTCTACATGTCGGGTCAATTGGAGGAGGCGCACCGCGTTTTTACCGACGCGCGCGAGACGTGCGCCGCCCGGCATGACGTGCCGATGCTCTGCCTACTCACTGTCGGGCTATGCGTACCACTGCTCTCGTTTGGACGCGCAGACGAAGCGCTCGAGCTGCTCCACGTGATGCTGGATACGATGCCCCAATACATGAAGAGCACCTCGACCTCGCTCAACATGCTCGGTCTCAAAGCGTTCGCGCACACTCGCACTGAGGCGCCTGACTTTGAGAGTGCACGCGCGCTCGCCATCGAGGCACTCGCCTCCATCACGTTGAGCACCTCCTTCCAACTTGTCAGCTTCTGGGGCTTGACCGCTGCCATCGAAGCGCTCTTCGGCGCGCTCGCGACGGCCGCCGAGAGCGCCTTCGACCTTACGGAAACCAGGCGGCTCTTCCACCGCCAGGGCACCGAGCAGTGCGTCTGTACGGCTCCACCGCCAGGTCCCAACCAGAAGCTCGCTTTTGCGGTCGCGATGCCAGACAAAGACCAGTTCTCGTTTGCGTTGCTCGTCGAGTCCCTCGAGGTCTTTGCGCGCTTTGCAAAGCAGCACGCGGCCGCGTTGCCACGTCAGCTCCTATACGAGGGGCGGCTGCGCTTGCTCTACGGCCGAAAAGCCGAAGCGTTGGACTACTTTGCGCGTGCTAGGGACGAGGCGGGCTCACGCTCGATGCTGTACGAGGTCGGTCTCGCCTCGCTAGAGCTGTACACGCTCGAGAGCCACCGCGATGGGCTCGAGAAGACTGCGACAGCGCTTACGAAGATGGGCGCACACGTCGAGGCCACTCGCGCGCGCGATGCGTTGCTTAAGCTGCCTGAGGGGCTGAGGGACAGCGCGCGAACTGCAAGTATCAACCTGTCTTCTGTCTACCTGGGCCAGGTAGTGTAATATCCGTTGAAGTGTCGATTGGGTAGTCCCAGCGGACCGCTGGGGCTTCAGGCTTGTTGCAACTGTGAATTCACACTCACACTCCGCTCAATTGAAGCTAAGTCGAAAAGTCCGTGTTGAGATCATTCACAACAGAACCCGTGTGTAAACTGTGAACGTGCTCAACAGCATACAAAGTCCGTGTTGAGGTCGTCTATGTGGTAAGTGTGATTCACACTTACTACATGTAAGTCCAGGTTGTGATTCGGAAAAACTTGTGCTGTCAACACGGACTTTTCCTGTGTGAATTCACAGTAACACTGCGCTAAGTCCGTGTTGAGCCGCGAAAAAACATAACCTCAACACGGACTTAGCTCAACACGGACTGACGGACTTGCCCTGAGCATACCGTCACAAAGTAACTTCGGTACTGTATTCACACGCGTTACTTCCGCAGTGTTTGCGGTGAGAACCCGTTTTTTAGATATTGCGTTGTACGTGTTGGTGTGTTGTGAATGAAAGACGTGTCGTGTGCATCCATCATGAATGAAAGTCTCGTATTGCTGTTGTGCCTTTTATGTGTTGTGGTATTCATAATGAATGCCTGTGATTGCGGAATCTCGCGCGGGTCGGATGTGCGTCGCGTTGTGGTGCGTGGACGGACGTGCCCTGGCTGGGCGAGACATTGGCCGCACAGCACGATGGAGACACGGCCGGCACTGGCACGACTCGTGATCGTTCTCTTCGTGTGCTCGACCGACGCCCTGCGTCTCTTGCCCATCGGACCGTTTTGTCCGTTCCGATCCAAGGTGTGCCGAGATGGCTCACCACTCGACGAATCAATGTCCGCTCTCACGCAAGTCAAGATGCCTGAGTTTGCAACAGAAATGCAGCGGCTGCAGCTCGAGGCGGCCGCCAATCCAGAAGGCACTCCAGATGTTGCACGGATTCGTCGGCTTGCTACCGATCTCGTAGAGGCGGAAGCACAGGTGCGGCACCAGTCTGAAGTTGATTCCCGGGCCCGAGCTGACACGAAGTTTGTGACTCGTGGCTCCCTCGCCAGTGGCGGCAAGTGCTCCTGCGCATGTCGCTGGTGAGTGATTTCCAGGCTCGAGAATACTACAAGCTCACGGCGGCCTGGGCAGAGCGACAGGGCGAGTCGCTCGAGTCCATCGGAATCATGATGCGATGGCAGGCCGACTGCATGCTCGCCTTCGCCGACAACAGGATGCCGCCCGACCCGCCCGCGGGGGTGGACCTCGCGAAGCTTTCGGCAAAGCAGCAGCAGCAATCCCCGACGGTCATGGGTCAGGTGATGACGAGGGCTCAAGCGATCAATTCGAAGCCATTCACTGGTGAAGAGTCGGCTTTCGACTCGCCCGTCGTGCGCGACGAGTACGTCAAGCTGTGCAAGGATCACGCCAGCACCATCACCTTGGGTGAGCGGTACGGCACCTTCGACGCCATGGGCAAGCTTGCATTCCTCGATCAGCTTCAGACCATCGAGGAGCGCTGGGAGGTCTTTTACGCCCGCTTTGCCCTTCTCGGCGCGCTCAATCCCGAGTTTGAGAGCCAGACCAGTGCGTTTTTGAAGTCGATGGGGATGGATGCGGCCCAGTTCCGGGAGATTCTTGCAGAGGCACACGCGTTGATGCGGGCGGAGGCCGAGAAGGAGAGGTTGGCATGAGCCGACCTAGAGCCGATTATTATAAATGTTCAAGGTCAAGCGCATCCGCACGCTTGTACTGTATGGTTGTCTCTCAATGTGAAGCGTGTACCACGACGCGTGTATTATTCACAGCTTCATTCATCTTCACAGGAATCCAGGAGTGACGTTCCGAAGCTGCGCTCGCTGAGGTCTCCTGCAGAGTGCGCGCGAAGCGCCATCTGGGCCCATGATCCCGCCGAACTACTTCGGGCTTCAAGCTCCAGACGGCTGCGTCGGAATAAATGCCATGAGCATGGGCGTTTCGAGCGAGGGTCCCTTCAACGCTCGGAGGTTGCAGCCCTTTGGCTCCCGTTATCCGCTGCCCTCCAGCCCGAGCCTGTTGAAGTTGGAGCCACTGCAACCGTCGGGGCCGATCAGTCTTCAACCGAGCAGCAGCAGCCTCACGCTGGGCCTACAGAACGACTCTTTGACCCATCTTGGCGCCAGCAGCAAAAGGATGAACCGCGAGCCCGACTACATGGCGATGCAGCGCTTCCGGCTGACGTCACGGAGCTATGGCTCGTTCGCTCCGCTCTCGCGCAGCCCGCTCTCACATTCTAGTGGCTTGTTGGTGCCGCTGCACCTGACTCCACCCATAGGGCCGCTGGCCGCCCCGTCGTTCAGCTTTCCTCGCCAGGCCAAAACGCCATTTGATAATCCGCGCCCGAGACCGCAGGCGTGATCGCTGATTGTGGCTGCCACGGATGGGGCTGCTTGAGCGGCGGCGCCCACGACACAGCGCAAACTTCCTAAACCAGGCATGCCGTTCAGTGCGCTCACAATCATGTACGTGGACATGAGGAGAGATCGTAGAGCCGCTGAGACGAGGAGGCAAAACTGGCAAAAGGCATGCTCCGGTGCCGAAGTGCATTGCGCCTACAGTATGTGGAGCTTATGTGGAGCTGGCGTGGAGTTCACTTGCATCCTTACAATGGTATCATTGCATGACGACTTGGATTTCCGTGTCCATGCATCCGCGCGTCTCTCCGTACACCGTAGTCCGTTCGTTACAACGTACATGTAGGACCCTCCGAGCAGAACAGGCAGAACACAGCCGAACAGCCATAACACGTACGTATTCAGTGTGGTCGATGTCCAAAGATTGGATGTTTCATATTTCGACGCTCAAAACGACGCGCTGACTTTCCCGCGTGCGCCAACGGAGTCCTTTGGACCTCATGATGCGTACCGCTACCAAGCGGTCGGCGCTCAAGAGCTCCCTGGACGAGGCGGAGGAGTACGAGGACCCGCTCCTCGACGATGACGACGGCGCGCCGAACGCCAAGCGCCGGCCGTGGAACCCTGATGAGGACGAGCAGCTACGGAGCCTCGTGGACCAGTATGGTATAAAGTCGTGGGCCCAGATCGCCACGAACCTGACCAACCGGAACGGCAAGCAGTGCCGCGAGCGGTGGCGCAACCACCTGCGGCCGCAGCTCAACAAAGGCGAGTGGTCCGTGCAGGAGGACATTGACATCTGGGACAAGGTGCAAGAGATGGGCACAAAGTGGGCGCAGATCTCGGAGTTGTACATGTCGCAGAGGACAGACAATGATATCAAGAACCGATGGAACTCGATCATTCGCAAGCAGCAGCACCCAGCGGGGCGCGACTGGTTGCCCGAGGAGAACGAGGCGCGCGCGGTCATCCTCGGCTCCGCCTCGCGCACGCTCGCCGGCAAGAAGCAGCCGGCAACGTCGTCTGAGGACGGGGTCACCCAGCCGCCGCGCAAGCGGCCGCGGCAAGTGCCGCGCTTGCAAGGCAACGGCGCGAGCGGTCCACGTGCGGCGAGCTTCGATGGCAGCGGCGATGGCATGGGCTCGGCGGTGGCGGCGCGGCTCTCGTCGGGCGAGGAAGACTCGCCCCAACCGGGCCGCAAGCTCTTCGGCTCACCGGTGCTCGGCGAGGATGGCGACGTCGACGTGGAGCCCGAGCCGATGCAGCTCTCGGGCTTCGAGGCCGAGCAGGCCGCTGCCGCTGTGGCCGAGGAGTTCGGGCGCCAGATGGGCGGCAAGGCCAAGGCGGCGGCCGATGCGGCTGAGGCCGAGGCGCGCGCCGCGGACGCCGAGATTGAGTTCTCGCCGGGCGGGCAGGCTGAGGCGTGCCGCATGCTCGTGGGCGGCGAGATCTCGGCCGATAACTTTGACGTGGACGCTTTCCTGCCCCTCGCGAACGCCACCGTCGCGTCGCCCTCGCAGATCTCATCACCAGTCGGATCGTCCAAGGTGCGATCTCGCCCAATCTCGCGGCTGGGAGCGCCGAGCGCGGGCAGCGTCCTTTTCGGGAATACGACTAGCGCGCCCGAGTGGTACGACCAGGACCTGGACACGTCACTCTCGCCCATCCTTACACCCTCGCTTCGCCACCAGCTGCGCGCCCTGATCGGCGGCACCAAGTCGCCGCATGGCCGTTCGCCCCATGGCCGCTCACCCCTCACAGCGGCGCTGCTCGAAAGCCTGGCTCGCACACCTGGCTCCTCCTCGGCGGCCGCCGCCGCAGCGGCCGTGGCGGCGGCCATTGCGGCAGGAGGCAGCGCCAGCGCCGCCGCGCCAGCGGCCGCCGCGCCGGCGGCCGCTGCGCCGGCGGCCGCCGCGAACGCTGCGACCTCGGTCCCCGTACCTGTAACGACACCCAGCGCGGGCCGTGCGTCACATCTGCTTGGAGCGATCAACGGCGTCTCATGCGCCATCACAGGCGCCGTCTCCTCCGCCTTCAACGTGGCGGCTCTCAACCTGGCCAGAGGTAGCAGCAGCAACAGCTACAGCCCCTCGGCGATGGCCGCCGCCGCGACGGCTGCAGCAGCCGCCGCTGCGCCAGCCTCGAGCGGTGCCTCGACCGCAGCGGCCACCGCCGCTGCCGCCGCGGCCGCCGCCGCCGCCGCGCACGCCGCGGCGACGGCTGCCAACAGCCCTGCGCCGCTCGCTACGCTGACCAACGTAGTGAGCTTGAGCGGACACGTGCCGATGCCGATGGCGACTGCCACGGCGATGCCGATTCTGCCGGCTCCGGGGCTCGTACTGCCGCCGGCGCCGCCCATGTCGTCGGCCTAGTAAGGCATGCGCCATGCCGGAGTGCGCACGGCTTCGTTTGGATACATCCTGGGCAGGCGCGTGGGGAGTGGGACGCCATTTCGGCGGCACGGGGCACAAGGCACGCATTGCGGCTCAGTGGGAGGGGCGCAGCGGCTCGAGCCGAACAGACGAGGCGGCGGCGGCAGTGCGGCCGCCCAGATACCGCCGAGATTCCGTCGGGTCCATGGGCGACCGCCGAGATACCGCCGAGATTCCGTCGGGTCCAATTGGGGACGTGGCGGCGGGCGCACTCGGCTCTGCAGCAGACCAGAAGCAAAACTATGAGGGACGCGGCGCGAGGCGGCTGGGAGAGCGGGCGCGGCGACGAGAGGTGAGCACGCGCGGTGGATCTCGCGCGCATGGGGCGTGCCATGTGTGCGCGGCCGTGCATGTGAAGCGGCGAGTCCGAGAGAGCGCAGCGCCGGCGGTGTCCGACAAGGCGAGCCCTCAGAGGGTCGAACGGATGGTACGGACATGCAGGCTTCGCGTGCTGTTGTGAAGAGAGGTTCTGTAGGGTTGAGTACCGGGCGCGGGACCGGAGCAGTCGTCTGCCGGAAGTGTGCGCAGCGCATGCGTATGGTGCCAGGCCCCGCGCGCATCATCGCATTCAGAACAGCGGAACCGCGAGGCGTGTCGTGCACTTTGGAGTACGGAAAATCACTGTTCACAACTAGCCAATTCACACATGTTGATGTTCACACTCTATTCGCGCGTCTCGAGGTCATCTTCGTGCGCAGCCTGGCCGCCTCCTTATACACCTCGCCGAGGTCGAGCGCCGCCGCCTCGGGCAGCCGCTTCAGCTCCATCCGCAGCGCGGCCGCATTCGCGCCCAGCTCAGCACACTGCTCGGACACGTAGTGAATCAAGGTGACCTCACCGCCCTTGGTGCTCTTGACGGTCATGAGCACCGACAAGACCTCGAGCCCGAAGGCGCTCGCCTCGCCGCGCGCGGTACCCTCGTTCATCGCGTTACCCACCGCGAGGACGACCCCGAGTGCCCTCTGCATCGCCGACGAGGTGCGCGCCTGCGACGCGCCCGCGACGGCATACTCGAGCTGCCGCTGCAGCGTGCGCGCCAACGGCCCGATGGCCTTCGCCGTCATGTAAGCACTCAGCCGGGGGCCGACGCGCGGCAGCGCCATCATCCGATGCAGAAACTCGTCCGCCTCGGCGAGCAATGGGCGCTCGGGCCGCGGCACCTCGGGCGAGATCAGGGCGAGATGAGCGCTGATCTGCTCCGACTCCTCCTCGGTCGGGAGGCAGCTGATGAGCGCAGGCAGGTCCTCGGCCGAGCCCGACGCGTTGAGCACGCTCGCATCGAGCGTGACGATGGCCAGGTGCATGCGCACGGGCTCGCGCGCGCCGCGGAAGCGGGAGAGGGTGATCTGGATGTGCTGGGAGCGTCTCATCCCGAGGATCGAGGGCACGCTCTCCTGCTTGAGAGGCGTGCTGCCCGGCGCCCCTGGGGTACCCTTTGCTTGCGGCGTACGCTGCGCGACGCTGGCGAGGCTGTGCAGCCGTTGCTGATTCTTGAGCTGCTCGACGCCGAAGAGTGTCAGCATCGTCTCCTGATCCACCGCGTACGCCGCCGCCCATCGGCTCGCGCCATCCCACACCGTCGACGCTGCCCCGCTGTCTTGAGGCGCCGATGGGTTCTTGAGGCGCCGCCAGTGCAGCGGCCGCAACTTGGCGGTGGTGACGCGTTTGGGCTTCGGTGCGCCGGCGAGTCCGGGCAACGGCGGCGGCGGCGGTGCTCCGGGCGGACGCGGTGCGCCTGGCGGCGGTGGTGGCGGCGGTGGCGGCGGGCCGCCTCCTGCACGCGGCGGCGCGAGCGGCGGTGGCGCGAGCGGCGGCGGCGCGAGCGGCGGTGGTGCGAGCGGCGGCGGCGCGAGCGGCGGCGGCGCGAGCGGCGGTGGCGCGAGCGGAGGCGGTGCGAGCGGCGGCGACTTTTTGGGCGGCGGCGGCGGGATGCCGCCAGGCCGGCCTGCTCCAAAGACCACAGGCGCGTCTCCGACGGCGCGCGCGTTCGCCGGATCGTCGGGGTCAGCGCTCATCGGAGGGAAGGCGCGTAGCATCTCGCGTACCGTACGGCCTAGGGTCTCGTCGGTGGAGGTGGCGGCGAGCAGACGCAGCAGGTTGTCGATGTCGGCGCGCAGCGGCGGCGAAGCGGAGGAGGAGGCGCTGGTGCTCGTGGCCAGCGGAGGCTGAGCAGGGGATGCAGGGGCGTCGGCGGTAGCACTGAACACGGAGGCGACGGCGTACTCGCGCGCGCGCGACAGCAGGGCCTGTTGCAGCTGCCATTCGCTCGTGTCGCCGCCCACGTCCTCGCGCGCCTTCCACAGCTGCCGAGCGTGCGCGGTGCCCATGCCAGCGCCCGTGTCGATGGTAGGAGCCGCAGCGCGCGGCGGTGGGTACGTGAACTCGGGCGCGCCGCCTCGGGCGCCAGCCTCTGGCGCGTCCAGCAGCGCGACCTTGAGGCGGGTGATGGCTTCAGCGAAGCGAAGGTCAGCGGCAAAGCGGGAGCGCTTGGCGAGGCTCAGCACGCCCAGCTCGCGCAGCTCGGCCTTGACCTCGGCCTTAAGGGGCGCGTCGGCGGGTCCGCTCGCCAGGAGCGCCGAGAGCCGCAGCAACGTCACACCAAGATCGACGGAGCGCGCCTGCTTGAGAGCACGCACGAGCTCGGAGAGGCGTGGCTCGGGCTCGAAGGCGTCCACGCCTCGAGCAGGTGCCCGGCGCCCGCGGGCAGCAGCGCGATGCGCAGCAGGATCTCGGCGATGCGCCCCTGCGCCTCGACGTGCCGCAAGTGCAGGGCCGCCACCACGCACGTCACGGCTTGCGGTCGGCAGAGCAGCTGGTCGAGCGCCGCGCGCCGGCGCACGAGCAGCGAGAGACAGTTGACGCACAGACCCTGGATCGTATCGGCCTCGTCTGCCGCGTCGGCCTCGCTGAGAGGCATCCCGCCGCCGCCGTCGCGGGATGGCCCTCGCGAGATGCCCGACGGGCTGGAGCTTATTGGATGACTGTCGCGCGGCGTCGTCGGTGCGGGCTGCTGCTGCTGCGAGAGCGAGAGTACGTCGAGGAGCGCCTGCATGCCGTCGAGCTCGAGGAACGAGTCGAGCCAGCCGCCGTCGTTCGCAGGCAGAGCGTGCAGCGTGCGCAGCAGCTCGAAGAGCGACTCCGCCTCGACCTCGCCGCGCAGAGCCTGCACGTGCTGCAACACGCTGCCGATGACAGCACTCTGCTCCTCGGCGCCGGCGGTCGCGCCGAGCCGGCTGCCATCGCCACCGGCGGCGCCATTGGGCGCGGAGGCGCCGCCGGCGCCGCCTATGTCCTCCGAGCTGTGCGGGCTTCGCACGCTTGAATCGGCTAGGTCGACACTCAGCTTGATCCGCCCGGCCAGCACCGCGCTTTTCCGGTCGACGCGCACGAGCGTGTTGCCATGCTGCGTGCGGTAGTCGACACCCTGCTCGAGCTCGATGAGCGAGAAGACTTTGATGCTCGTGCGGTGAGTGCGGTCCTCGAGGCTGCAACCCTTGCTCCACAGCTCCCTGTCCGTGAGATTGACAAAGTCGACCGTGACAAAGTGGGCGGCGGTGACGTTGTTCGCCTTGAGGATGTCGGAGACGAGGCCGCTGTCTGGTCGCGCGAGCGGCGGTAATGCCGCTCGGGCGGGCGCCATGAAGTGACTCATGGGCCTCGCAACTTCATAAAGTTAGAAAGGGTCAGTTGAATCGACACACAAGGTACCGACATAAAGTTGTCGAAACAACCAGGGTCTGTGAATGGGCAGCTCTAACACTCGACCGTCAACAAACGAACGCATGCGAGAAGGAGTTTGGCGCGCGAGCGCGCATGCGCCAATCTGCAAGATGCTGTGAACTTCGGGGGACGTTCTTCTCGCCGAGCTCAAACCTTCTTTACGCCCTCCGAGGGCACTCTCCAATGTGCTCACGACGTCCTCCGACGAACACAGGCTGCTCTCCCCGCTCGAGCTGCGCGAGCAAAGTCTTGTAGGCCGCACACTCCGAGAAAAGTGTGTGAAGAGTCAGTGTGAAGAGGGCAGTTCACACTCTCCAGAAGAGATTTAGTGCCGCTTGACCCCAACAGTTAAGCGGCCGTGAACTCAACGTGTGATGAGACTGTTGGCAGAGCTACCACAGGGGCCCAACCAGGGGGAAGGGGTATTGGGCATATGGGGGCCGTGCGGACGCATAC
>Ga0210243_100204_pt1 | contig 46668 bp, 28 predicted proteins | sample ChrtobMeP5a_32mM_FD_155461 | JGI IMG/M metagenome (GOLD analysis project Ga0210243, IMG submission 155461) | Chrysochromulina tobin associated microbial communities from unialgal haptophyte culture, Seattle, Washington, United States - P5a_32mM | ecosystem: Host-associated > Algae > Haptophytes >...
CCTCCCTAACGATGCAGAGGGACGTCAGAACCGGGGAGCTGCATGAGCCTCGCGATCTCCAAGCATGGGCATGTGTACCGAGACCGCCCCGGCCGCATACACATGCAGCTCGGCTCGCGCGACAACCGTACAGCCACATCCCCTTTCGAGCTCGCGTCCTTAGGGAGGCGACCACGCCGGCGTGGGCACGCCTCCCTAACGATGCAGAGGGACGTCAGAACCGGGGCACGGGACGGGGAGGCGAAGTTTGATATCAAGTGTAATTTCGAGCGACCGCACCTTAGCTCAATTGGCAATCTCGTACGAGACTATACGAGACGTGGTCCCCCCCTCGACAGAGAGAGGAGACAAACACATCCCATCAATCTACCTGAAGGGGTCCGTCCCTGGGCCAGTACCTGCCTTCCCTGAGGCCAGCCTGACGCGTCGTGGGCGCCGTTCCACATGTCTCACATGAAGCGCATGCGCTCCATGCGCTCGCCCTTCTCGGCGCGCTCGCGGCGCGTGATCTTGCCGAGCGGGTGGACTTTCATAGGCTCGCGTGGCGGCGGTTTGTTGATCTTGGCCTCCTCGCGCTGCCGAAAGAATTGGTCGGTCGCAAAGGTCGTCAGCCCCGGTCCTCGGCCTGTCTCTTCCTGGTACTCGCGAAAACGGGCGCGGAGCAACGCGCGCGAGCGCTCCTCCGCTCGCCGAAGGATGGTTGCGTCGTCGAGCGCGCCGCCAGCGAGGCCGCCGGCGCCCGCGGCGCGCCGCTCGCCGAGCGGCGGCAGCACGGGCGCGGAGGCCGCCTGCCGGAGCGCGGCGGATGAGGGACGTCGTCCGAAGGCGAGTGGGCCGGAGCCCGCGGCCGATTGAGAGGTCGAGAGGAGCGCGAAGACGCCTTGCTGCGCGCCGTGGGTGAGCAGCGCGTCGCGCTCGCTCGCAGGGTTGTCGTAGCGCTCGCCCTCGCCGTGCCCGCCGTGGGTGGGCGCCTGCGCGCGTGCCGCCGTGCGCATGCCCGCACGCCGAAAGTGTTTGGCGATGACGTCGATCATCGGCCGGATGCGCGCCTGTTCCTCAACGCTCATCGTGCAGGGAGCGGCGGGGATGGGAGCGACGGGATCGTCGTCCGCAAGGGCGGTGAGGAAGGCGCTCGAGCCGGCGCCGGACCTGCCGCGCCTGGGAGTGCGCTCGTTGGAGGCGCTCCCGTCGCTCGGAGGATGCGCCCACGACGACGCCGGCTCGAGCAGCGCGGTTGGTGGCGGCGGTGCGTACGTGTCCTGCTCGGTGACGCGCCAGCGCTCGGCGCCCAGCCTGCCCACGTGCTGCCCGTCGAGCGTCCACAGGCGGCACTCGTCGCCCGCGCCCGTCATCAGCAGTGGCGTGAAGTCGAGCACCGTCCCAAAAGGCTCCGCCCTCTCGCCTACCGGTCGCTCGCCACGGCGCGCGGGCCGCCGGGCGGCGGGACCCGGACCGGAGGCGCCGTGTTGAGCGAGCGCCATCTCCAGCATCGGCTTGGGCGGCGGCGCCGTCGTGGGCGCCGCTCCACCTCCGCCCGCGCCATCCGCGCCGCCCGTGCCGGCGGCTTCGGGCGCGAGGCGAGGCACGAGACCTTCCCACGCGGCGGCGAGGATGGAGGTGCTCAGCACCGCCTCGCCGTGGGCGTGCCATCGCGCGAGCGGTCGCAGGCAGCGATAGATCCTCTCCTTGGCCGAGAGCGCGTTCGCGTCGCCGTCGGACATGTTCTCGGCGGAGGCGTCGCCGGTGACGCGCGCGACGGTCGTCATGGGGATGAGTTGGCCGGAGAGGGCGGGGCGAAGGGCGCTCCCGTCCCACAAGCCCACGCGCCCCTCGCTGTCGCCCGCGACGAGCACCCCGGCGCGCGCGTTCCAGTGGAGCGTCGTGATGAGCGCCGCGGCAGACGAGTACAACCCTGGGGCGGGGGTGAGCGGCAGCACGTGGAGCAGCTGGGCAGCAGAGGCCGACCAGAGCCGCAGGCGGCCGTCGGAGCCCGCCGTGACGAGGAGGGGCGTGGCCGTCTCGCCATCGAGCTTGATGAGTGCGAGCCGCTCGACCGCGACGCACGTGGTGGTCGTCACGAACTTGTGCGCCGAGGCCGAGGACGGGTTGACGCGCGGCTGCGGCGTGAGCGGCTGGTGGTGCAGCTGGCTCCGGATTTGGCCCGAGCCGAAATTCCAGAGCATCACGAACGCATCGTTCGAGCCGGTCGCGAGCATGTTGGGCGCGGCAAAGTCGAGGCACGTCACGTCCGCGCGGTGGCCGCGGAGCACGCGCGAGCAGCTGACGACAAAGCTCTGGTTGTCGCGCTGGTCGGCCCACACCCACACCTCGCGCGACCAGCCGACGGCGACAATGTACGCGAGGTTGGCCACAAGCATCCCCTGGATCGCCGTCAGCTCGCAAGCGCCCGTCGCGTCGGCTCGCGGCGGCTCGCACTCGCCCAAGACGGCGCCGGAGCTGAAGTTGAGGATCTTGACTCGGCCGTTGCGCTGGCCGACGAGCAGCCGACGGCCAGAGTGGTCGAAGGCGATGCAGCTCGCCGCGTCGCCGCCCACGCTGCTCGCGGCAGCGGTCGTGTCCATCAGTTGGAACCGATGGCACACGTCGCCGTCGGCACAGTGAAAGGAGCGGACGGTGGAGATGTCATCGACCGCCAACGCGATCGCGAGGCTGGCCGACGAGACGGCGGAAAGGAGCATGCGCTGCTTGTCGCCGCCACCGCCGCCGCCGCTCGGCGAGGGCGGGCGCGGCGAGGGCGGGCGCGGCGAGGGCGGGCGGGGCGCGGCGTTGCCGGCCGGTTTGGCGTCGATGGAGACGAAGGCGCTCGGGGCGGTGTGCGCGATGAGCAATGTGCGGAGCGTGGCATCATAGAGCAGCGCCGTCACGGGCGCTCCGTGGGGCGAGTCGATGACTTGAACGCTCACGAAGCGGCGCACGCACCAAATGCGTACGCAGGCGTCCGTATCGACGCTAATGAGCTGATGATGCTCATCATCGATGGCGACGTCAACGACGGCGGCCGCGTGCCCATAAAAGGTGGAGATCGGCTCGGCGATCGAGAGTGACCACCAGTGCACGTGGCGCTCGAGCCCACAAGTGGCGACCGCCGCGTGCTTCTGCGAGTAGCAGAAGGCGTGCATCGGCTTCTGCGTGGGAGAGGTGAGCAGGTAGCGTGGTCGCAGGTCGCCGTGCACGCCGAGCGTGTGCACGCGGAGGGTGCCGTCGTCGGCGCAGCTCACGAGGCCGCCCGCCTCCTTGACGAAGGCGAGGCGGCGCACCCACTCGTCATGAATGCTGCTCACGAGGCGCGCTTGGAGGCGGGACGCGACGAGCTCGTCCAAGTCGTGCACCTCGAGATTCCCATTCTGGTCGGCGACGGCGAGGCAGCAGGCCCAGTCCTTGCTCACGTCGGGCTGCTCGATCAGGCACAGCGCGGTCGCCACGGTCGGCAGCCGCCACGCGCGCTGCGGGCGCAGCGTCGTCGTGTCCATCATCAGCAAGCGCGAGTGCGCCGTCACGATGGCCAGCCGGCGGTGCGCCGGGCAGTAGACCGCCGCATGCGCCCAGCCCTTCTCGGCGAGGGCGAGGGTCTTCGTGTGCTCCAGCCGCCCGCGTGACCACAGGCGCAGCGTCGCGTCCCGCCCAAGGGTCACGTACTTGTCCTTGTCGGGCAGCGGCACGATGTGCGAGACGGGCGCCGTGTGTGCCGCCGTGCTCGGGTTTGGAAGCGCGTCCGTGCTCGGCAGGTAGCGATTGGAGTCATCGTCGCCGCCCTTGTCGCGCTGCAGCAGAAAGGTCAGCAGCTCCTCCCAGGTGACGCGCCCGTCCGAGTCGGCGTCGATCTGCATGAACAGCCGCCTCAGCTCCTGCGGCGAGCGCAACGTCCAGACCTGCGAGAGCGCGCGCACAAACTCGCCAACGGTTAGGCCGTCACTGTACGCCACGTCGTTCTCGAGGTGGCGCTTGAGCGCGACGAGCTCGCTGATGCCCTGCTCGCCCTCGCCGATGCTGCCCATGGCCGGCACGGCCGGCGCCGGCGCCTCTTCGGCTGCGTCGGTCTGCGAGACCTCGGCCATCCATTTGGCAAGCGATGGCGGCCGGTAGTCGGGCTCATCCTCCTCCTCCAGCGGATTGTCATCGAACCCGGACGATTTGATCTGCTCGAGCAGCGGGTGCGAGAGCCGCTCCGCCACCAGGCGTCGCAGCATGGTCCGCGCCTTGGCACCAGACGTCTGCCTGGCGAGCATCTCGCGCTTGGCAAACCGCTTGGCCTGTCGCACCTCGGCCATCGAGTCATCCGACTCGTCGCGCACGAGCATGACCGCCGACGCCTTGGAGGGCGGTTGGGATGCGGCCGGCGGCGCGTGCGGCATTGCGAAGCGAAACCGGCGAACTTCGGAACCTTATCAAGTCTGTCACCGACGGCCTCTAACAGCGGAGTTCGAGCTACAAGACTCAGCGAGGTCCCTCACAAACGCCTCTCGATCCCTGATTGCTAGTCCCATCACATCCAATGCGGGTCGACACGACGACCTGGGCGAGCTCGCGGCCGTCGCTCCTTCAGCCTCCGGCCGCTCTCGACCTCGCCAAGCTCTCCAGTGTGGAGCGCTTTGGCGCCGCATGCGTGGCGCTTCCGGTCGGTGCAGTCCCTCTCGCCCGCCGCCTGCCGTTGCAAGGGCGACTCACGGTGAGCCTTGCCCTGCTCGCGGCTGCGGCACGCATTGTGCTCGTCTTCGCCGCGTTGCGCCTCGGCCGGCGCTTGCAGAAGCAAGCCGGCGTGCTCGTGTCGGAGCGCCAGGCGGCCGTCGAAGGCTCCAACTTTGTGGAGCTCGCCGAGGGAGCTCGGGTGCACTACTTGCTGTCCGAGCCGCCGCATGTGCCGCCGCTGCCGGCCGATGGCACCACGCGCCGGCGAGCTCCGCCGCTGCTCGTCCACCTCAACCACGGCTTTGGGGCCAACGCGTTCACGCTCGACCCGCTCATCGAGTCGCTCGGCTCCGCCATGCGAGCGCGTGCGCCGCCGGGCGCGCCGCTCTGGCTGTGCGCGCACGACCGGCTCGGGTTTGGGCTCTCGTCCCGGCCGCGCGAGGCGCGTGAGTACGGCGTCGCGTGCGGTGCGGCACTCGGCCTCGGGCTCCTCGACGCCTTGCCCCTCGGCGACGCTTCGGATCGCACGGCATGCCGCACCATCTTTGTGGGTCACTCGCTCGGCGCCAGCCTGAGCGCCCGAATGGCCGTGCTCGAGCGTGCGCGTGTGTCGCCGCGCCGGCTGCTGCAGCTCGCAGGCCTTGCCGCAACGGGCACGGGCGACGGGGAGGCGCACGCGCCTCTCCGGCCAGCGGCGGCCGCGATCGTCCTCATCGCGCCCGCCCTCGTCGCGGGAGCCTCGGCACTGCCACCAGCCGAAGGCGTTGTCGAGGCGCCCGCGCCCTCGCCCTCGCCCTCGCCCTCGCCCTCGGCCTCGCCGTCGCCGGCTCGACGCCGCCCTCGGGCAGCGGCGCTGGTCGCGGGCATGGGTGCGGCGCTCGGCACGGCGTCTCAAGCGTCACTCCTCCTCCTCGTTCGCGCCATCATCCTCCCCCTCCTCTGGTCCGCACGCTTTTGGAAACAGGGCGTTGGGGCGGCCTACGCGGATGCTGCGCGGCTGGCACCGCCGATGCTCACTCGCTATCGCTGGCCGGCGCAGGTGGCCGGCGCCGACCGGGGCGTGGCATGCTTCGTGCTCAGCGCGCTGCTCGGGGCGCGTCAACTCCGCACAGCGGACTTCACAAGCGTCGGCGCGCCCGAGGCCAGAGACGTCGAGGCCAGAGATGCTGAGGCGCGAGCGGCGGCTGCGCTCGCGATGACGGACGCGCAGCTGGTGCGTGCGCTGCGCGAGGCCGAGGTACCCGTGCTGATCGTGCACGGCACCGACGACCGCCTTGTACCGCTCAGCAACTCGCGCCGACTCGCGCAGCAGCTCGGCCCGTTGGCCACCCTCGTCGAGCTGCCCGGCTGCGGCCACTGCCCCCAAGAGGAGGACCCGGAGCGCGTCGCGGAGGAGGTCAGCGCCTTCCTGAAGGCGAGGCAGGTGTTGGAGTGAGGACGGCGTGGAGAAGACCACTGCGACTTCACATCTTCAGACTTCACCGTACATGCTACATCGTCACTGTCAGCTCAAAGACCCCAATGCAAAGAGGCACAGCGCTCACACGGACGACACTCACATGTATTCACTGTATAACATTAACACGTTATCCGTTAGGATGAAGCCATGGATGAAGCAGTGTACAACGTCGTTCAGACTTCAGAGTTCAGCGGACCCGAGTGCCCAGACGAGAAGGCCAGAACCAGACACGCACCCCAACGCCCGCGCGGCCGGAGACAGTGGGCGAGTGCGTGGAGTCGCCCGGCCGCGCCTCCGCCGCCCCGTACCCCGCGTCCTTGCTCCTTCTATCGAGAGCGTTTACTTCTATCGAGTTGAGAGAGGACCACGGTCCACGCCCCGGGCGCCCCTGCTCGGGCCCGCCCCGCGGCCCCGCCCTCGCGGGCCTCCATTTCGAATTTGTACCCTTCCCGCCCCTCCGGGCATCCTCAGGACCCGGTTTTCAACTCGGCGCCTTTAGCGAAATGAACAGGTGATTGTGTAGCCCTAGCAGACCGATGCCAATAACGTTCAGAAAATGTGTCGCAACGTGCCACTGCAGCTTGATGATAGACTCTCCTCGATCGTCTTTGAAGTGGAAGATGGGCATCACATTGATGACTTGGGAAGAAAGCGGGGCAAATAAGGCAGCTATCAGAAGAGCATTGCTGAGACCTGTACCCCACCAAGAAATAACGGCAGTCAAGCAGACAGGAACTGTGCTCCACAATGTAACAATGTCTGCTGCACGGAGCCAAGGATGGTGAAACCAGTGGTATAGAACAGACGTTGTTGTCAGAAGTGCACAGCACAATCCGAGGACAAGTGCAACGGTATCGCTTGGATAGCAAAGCAGCACCACCGAGGGAATGGCAAAAAGTGAGCCAGACAAGCTGAGCAACCGTGGAAACCGTGTAGATATCTTGCAGGCACAGCGTACATTGAAGAAAAAAGGGAAGCGTTCCTCTACTGAGGGGCAAATGCCAGCATTGCGCATGGAAAGCTGGTCGGCATGAGCGAATGTGCATGGAGTACTAAGTTGGGCGCCTTCATCGCTCAAAGACACACGGACTTTTCTGCACCATGGGCCAGCAGCGAACGCAGTCATGCTGGAAATGTGGTTGCGTGGGGAGCAATTTCCACAATACTAGACCGGTAAAAAGACACCGGGGGAGCCGGGATACCTTACTAGACCGGTAACCAGAGGAGGATCAGGAGGATCCACATGTCCAGAACATAAGAAGTCAAGTCAAGTCAAGTCAAGTCCATTCAAGTCATGTCAAGTACGTCGACAAGTATGACAAGTACCTTGCGCGAGGACGCCCTGTTGCGAGGACGGACGCCCTTGGACGGACGGAGCCAGCGTTTCTTCAGGGGGCGGCGACGATATTTCTACGTTGCCCCTTGCGCCTTGGCTCGCGCGCTCGCCCATCTGGGGGTTCACCGCCCATGTCGGCGGCAGGCGCGCTCCCTCCCGAGTTCATACATAACATGGGTCTCGCCACTCTTTCTCTTTGTAGGCTGTTCCGCAATTCTCCGCCTGCATGTGTCATGTCTCATTTCGATAGTCCTGTATTGCTTTCACGGTGGTACCATGGTCCATGCTCCTTGAGCCCTGGCTGTCGAGCTGTCGAGCTGTCGAGGCTCCGTCGAGCCTCGAGCGGTTGAGTCGAGGCCGTTGTCGAGGCCTTGCCTGTCGAGCCTTGTCGAGCCTTAGGTCGAGCCTGTCGAGTTCCTGTCGAGCCCCGTCGAGGCTGACTACATGTGGCGGCGCGTCGAGTTGCTGTCGAGGGCTGTCGAGGGCTGTCGAGTTTCATATGTCGAGGCTGTCGTAAGGCTGTCGAGTTAAATGTCGAGTGTGCTGTCAAGCTCGAGAATGGCATGTAGCTTTGCTATTTTGCATGAAGCACTCTGACTCTCACAGCAGTAGGCCTAGAGGACCCACACATAAACCACCAACCAAACTACAAGGTCTACAAACGGATAAAGAACTCGGAGACAGGACGTCACAACCTATCGACACAACCTTACCCCTGAGAGACCCCTAACCCCTACATAGGCACAGGTTTCTTTACTGTTATTTTTGTAATACCCACCCTAAACCCCTACCTAGCCACTGGTTTCAAGACCAGAAAATGCAACCTTTATGCAATTCTGAGGAGAATTAGGTTGAAAAGAGCACGACGATAAGAGCACGAACGTGGAACGAAAGGTCCACCAGAACATCCATCATCTAGCCACGAAGTTGTGTAGTTGACCACGAGTGGGTCCATCAACCTTCACCTTGAAGGAGTGGGGCTCTTGTAACCCGGCTTTACCCAGTCTCAGACCTCGTGTCAAGGCCTGTCGAGGTCTGTCGATGTCTGTCGAGCTGTCGAGCTGTCGAGCTTGACACTTGACGCCGCCGGTAACGCCGGCACATGTAGTCAGGGGGGTTTCTGTCGAGGTCTGTCGAGGTCTGTCAAGTAGCTGTCGAGCTATCAAGAGCTATCCTGTCGAGTAGCCTGTCGAGTTCCTGTCGAGTTTCCTGTCGAGTTGTCGAGGCCAGGGCTCAACATGCTCCGTGTCTCATTTATGGGGTCGTGTTAGTCGTGTAAGGTGTGTGTATTCTGAGCGGGCAGTAACAGTGTTGCAGCACCGGTTGTCGCGTCTGTCGTGTTAAACGTTCACGCAACACGTAACACTCACTAGCTCGGGGACCCTGGACCCCCTTTTCACAGCCATTCACAAGCGTTTCCCCAGATTGACTTCCTCGTTGACTTCGCCCCAAGCTTCCAACGCCTCCCAATCCGGCTCTGATCAATGCGGGTGTCACGTTTGTGGGTTGCTCCCTCTTCCTCTTCGCACTGGGTGCAATACCAACATTTGGATGGTTCGTCCAAGTCTGCACTCATTCTGGCTCGCATCCTGCTAGCCCTCCCTGGCCCAGTTATCTTCTTCGTCTACTTGTTCATGTCAGCGCACCCAACACGTGTCAAAGGTTTTGCTCGACCCATGTCACTCTCAGCGCTTGAGTCAATTGATCCCTTCTATTACAGCGCCATAGTTGGTGGCTTCGGCTTGCTCGTAGTATCACTAATGCTGCAGGCGTACGGCAAACGATCCGAGTATGTCATGGTCGGCGTGGTCGGCACGGACAGGATTTTCACGTGGGATGCTATAGCGGAAATGGTTGTGTGGGCGGGGAGCCTTGCAACAGCAAATGCGTTTGTGCCAAACCTCACAACCGGCACGATCATTCTATTCCTATGTTTCCTAATCGTAGGATGCTTGATTCTGGCCACTTTGATGAAAAATGTCCTGAACACAGCAAGGGAGAACCTGACTACGGCCGGCTTTCAACAGTATGTGCTGAGGCAAGCACAGGTGCTCATGGGTCCAGTCGTCTTTATGTTTGCCATGGCAACTTATGCCAGTATGGGAATGCATTATCACGATTTACCGGGAGAATTTGTATCCTTTGGCGGGTCGGTTTTCCCATACGATCAGGTAGAACATCTGTCGTGTGCCAACGAAACAGCTGTGCTGTCTATTATCGACATCGCATGTGGCTCTTTGGACAGACCCTTCTGCGGGTACGAGTCTTGGCAGGTAGCGTGCCGTGCAATCCAGCTTTCAGAGGCTACTTTTGCCGTAGGTCTTTGTTGCAGCACTTTCTTTGTTCATATCGGCTTAATGGCAGGAATAATCTGGCTCTATCGTGGTGGACAGCGGCTAAGCGAAAAACGAAAACGCAGACCACACAACAAAGTTATTCCCGAGTCACCAAGTCCGGTAGATCGAACAGACTCGGTCTTCAAGCCGTACGTTCTTGTTGCGCTGGTTTTACTGATATTTGTCAATGGGCTTCAGGTATACCAAGTCTGCCGGTTCCTGATTCTAGTACCGTTCCTGGTGCAGCCTCACCCCATCGTGCCTGGCAGCGAAACGATTGAGCTTCCAGGTAGTTGCTACGGAGACTGCCAAAGAGCATTATTCATTTACTCCTGGGTAGGAGTGTGGGCTTTAATCTTTATCGTTCTCAATGTGGAGCAGCTCCGATCCTTCTTCTCCGAACGCCGCCAGCGCGCACAGGAGAGGGCACGGGAGCAAGCAGATCTGAAGGCCGCCCAAGCCACTAAGGAGCATGAGAAAACGGCAGAGAGCTGCTCTTATTTTTTTGTGGACGCCGCCTTCATCAAGGGGTTCGGAGATTCTTTAATACCCCGATTTCAAGAGCTAGTCCTGCTTGATGGCGTGCTGCACCGCACTACCGTGCCATTCTTGAACGCATTTCGAGGCGACTACATGCTTGACGATGAGTATTTGATCGTAAGTCACCGATGGTTCTACACCCACATGCCAGACGACGGTTCACAGCAGGCGGCCATATGCAACCACCTGCGAGCCCATCCGTCGATCAAGTATGTCTGGTTCGACTATTGGTGTATGCCGCAGGGCGATGACAAGAAACCGGCAGAGAAGGAGCTCTTCGGCTGGATGCTTTCGAATATCAACATCTTATATGTGAGCATGAAAGTTCTCATCCTCCTTGACCTGTCGTACATCTCGCGGTTCTGGACTCAGTATGAGGCTTGGCTGAGCATGCAAACTGTGTCGGAAGAAGGGTTGAAGCCCAGCACAGAGGCCTCGCGACGTTGCGAGATAGTCCCAATTTCAAACGCCGACTCCGGCGTGGCTGAGAATCTCATTTCAATGTGGTCGACAAAGACTCCAGTACAGGCATATGCAGTCCTTGCAAAGCCTGACATCACGGTGACCAACATGTCAGACAAAGAAATGCAGCTGCCTAAGATCATAACTTTCAACGATTACGTGACGCAGATTCTCTCGACAAATACGGTAGTACATCGCATCGATACTGCATACAGCACATGAGAAATTTCTTGGCACTGGCCTGCTCCAAGTCATCAGACACCCAAAACTCCGCTTCTGATTGGAATCTGGGGCCGGGCTCGCGGAATAGGCGCGGGAGCAGACGCAGAAGCAGACACGGGAGCAATAGCGCATGCTGTGGATCATATGCTCGTGCTGCTGCTGGTGTGGGCGTGGGCGCGAGGCACAGGCGGTAGGCGCAACTAGCATGGGTGAGGGCATAAGTATGGGTGAGGGCATAGGTCTTGGCGAAGGGGCGGAGGTGCTTAGGGGCAGGGGCGAGGGCACAGGGGCGTGGTGAACGGCCTGAAATAGGGGGGCGTTCGAGCTGTACGTGAAACGGAGCCCGCCCCGCTCACGCCCGGCCCGCTGCGCGAGATTTTGAGTATTCCGGGCGGGTTCTTTTCCGGACGGCAATTATGCATGCAAGCAAGCAAGCAAGTCGAAATGGCCGCTAGTATCGCTAAACCGCTAAGGCCATATTCACATTGTCCCGTCCGGTCCGGGTCCGCGCGGCGGGTCGGTATAATCAATAATGGCGCGACGGTGTGGAGTGGCCGTTAGGGCTTAGTGCAGTACTGGGGTACTGCAGGCACGCGGGGTTCGAGTCCCACGAGAGGAACAAAACCAGCCAGGACAACCTGCTTAAAGGCATTGTGCCGGAATTTGCCGCCGTCGGGGTGCCAGGCGCGGCCAAACCGGGACCGAGGCGTGTGGCGGGTCCGCGGCGCTGTTCAACGGCCAACGCAGCAACGCTAAATTAACCTCGAAAATAACCAGGTGCCTCGCGAGAAAGACGCTCGGCCTGCAGCGTGCAGGTAGCTACGGTAACGGTTGAGCGCCCGCCGCGCCCAGATCTTGCGACTTGCCAGGGGAGGCCAAGATCTCTCAAAGCCACGAGAAATGCCGCGCGACACCGGACTCCCGTGACGGCTGACGCACGCAACCCCGCGCAGCCACTGAAAACCCCGCCCGCACCCGAGAGACCGACGGAAAAACGGATACTTACGTGGTCTAAGTTATGATTACAGGTTTCGTCCGTCCTCTCTCTTTACGTCGCGTCCTGGGGGAATACCCTCTGCCGCTCGCAAACATAGTGCCCGACGGTTCCCGACGGCGGCCGAGACGCGAGAGAGCCGAGCACGAGCGGGTGGAAACCGGCGAGACCGAACCCATCCGCGTCGCTATCGCTGGCGCCACGCCTCCGTCTGGGCCTCCGACGGGGCAACTGGAACGCCAACCACCACCGCCACGGGCTGCGCCACGAGCTGCGCCCGGGCGGCACCCAGCGGCCGCGCGTCCTCCTCGTCGTCGTTGGCGCCCTGCAGCGTGTACACTTCATCGAGGGGCGCCACCTCCTCGACGCCATCGTCGTAGATGATCGTCGCTTGCCGATTCGCGTGCAGCTCGAGCACGGCGCCTGCGTACCAGCTGTCGTCGCCGCCGCGTGCGCGCGTGTGCTGCGTCTGCACGCGACTGCCGACTGCAAGGATCTCGCCGTCGGCGCCCACATACGGTCCGCCCCCGGGGGCCCGGCCCGCCTCACCTGCCGTCTCTGCCTCGCTGTCGGAGCCGCCATCGAAGGAGTCCGCGCGCTCCCAAGCGCCCTCCCAAGCGCCCGATCGTTTCGCATTCGACACGGCGCCCATGAGGGCGAGGGAGGCGAGCAGCATGAGCAGGCTGGCCGCCGCGAGGCCGAGGGCGTCCGAGGCGCGCTGGGCGAGCCGCGTCGAGCGAAGGTGCGCTGGGCTCGCCGCTTGCAGCCCAAAGTACAGCGGAGGCGGCCACGAGCCCGAGGCGGTGGAGCCCGAGGCGGTGGAGCCCGAGGCGGTGGAGCCCGAGGCGGTGGAGCCCGAGGCGGTGGAGCCCGAGGAAAGCGAGTCGGACGCAGCGGCTCCATGCGGCGCGCGCGAGGGCACGTGGGCACGGCCGTGACTGAGGGTGAGCAGCAGGGGCCAGGCAGGGGCCGCGGGGACACGTAGCCCCTCGACGACAGCGAAGCGGTCATAGCTCGAATTGAGTGCATGCAGCACCGGCCTGTGCGCGCTCAGCTCGGCGCTCTTGATCGTCGGAGGAGCCGATACCGTCGGCGCTGTTGTGAGCGGCACGACGCGCAGGAGCGAGCCAGCGTGCAGCGCGGCGGCGGCATAGTAAAAGGAGCCGTCGCGTGAGGTAGGGGCGGCAAGCAGGGGACTCCCTTCCGATGCGGCGCCGTCATGGGCATGCGGCGCGTGCAGGACTGCGACGGGCCGCCGATGTAACGGCTGGCGCAGCACGTGGGCGAGCATGACCCCGGTTGCAATATCGTACCCGAGCGCCGGGTGGTACCCAACCGTCGGCCGGAAGCCGCCTCCAACAAAGGGAGTGCCCGTATAGTATTGCGCCCCCGGCCGGCCAACGGCCACAGGCGCTCCATGCACGGGGCGACCAAAGGCAGGGACGGGCCCGCGCCCACCCACCGACGGCCCCTGCGACACGCCCCGCCTCGGCGAGAAGAAGCTGCCCGTCCCGCGCGAGAAGCTGCCGCCTCCAAAGCCGCCGCTGCCCATTCGAAATCCGCGCAGACGGCGCCGATGGCGCAACCGGCGCGTGCTCGCATCGAACGTGGCGGCGGTGGCGGCGATGGCGGTGGTGGCGGTGGCGGCGGTGGCGGCGGTGGCGGTGGCGGCGGCGGCGGCGGCGGTGGCGGCGGCGGCGGCGGCGGCGGTGGCGGCGGCGGTGGCGGCGGCCTTGACACGCGCCCAAGGGAACTCGTCGGCCGCTCCAAGCTCGAGGCGTGTGGGCATGTAGAGCTCCTGCCCAGTCGCGTCGTGGACTGCCAGCGTGAGCGATGCATGCGCATCCGACGGCACCAGGAAGACTGGACGGTAGTCGCGGTCGGCGTCCAGATCGGGCGCTTTCAGGGCCACGGTGATGACCGGAGGCTCGGAGGGCGTCGACACGCACGTGGCCGTCGGGATGCTCTCCAAGGACCCGACACTCGCACTGCGCATGCCGTAGAGGGTGACCGCCCCTCCGCTTGTGTTGTGGCAAAGCGTGAGCTCGAAGAAGGGCGTGGCGAGCACGCCGGCGCCCGGAGCGACCAGCGCGGATGCAGAGAAAAGGAGCATGACGATGGCCCCAGTGGTGCGGCAGCACGACGGGCGACATCCGATGGTGAACTGCACGCCCGCCCACAGTATGGCGAGTCCCAGCGAGAGGTGCTCCCCCACGTAGTAAGCGAGCATTGCAAAGCACGCCAACGCGCCGACCACATGGTGCAGAGGAGCATGCCGGAGGCCGCGAAGCGACTCGCGCCAGCGCTCGGCGCCGTCGACGAGCGCGGTGGCCATCTGCAGGCGGCGTCGCGCCTCCTCCTCCTCCTCGCGCTGCAACATGGCCGCGTACTCGGGCGAGCCAAGGGCGAGCATGTTTGGCGCAAGGCGGTCGAGTGGGCGTCACGTCTTGTGACACTTCGGACACTTCGTGCACCCGAGCGAGCGTCCGAGCGACGGCTGTGAACTTCCCTGTGAAAAAACTGAAAAGCTACAGCCTGGTGAGCGCGAACCCGGTCTCTGCTAAAGCTGCAGACCAGGCTTACATTGCGGTGGGTGGGCGGGACCACTTAGCTCTCATCGGAGAGCTCGACAATCATGGTACTTTACCAAATTGCGCATTTTGCGCTTCGAATCTCCCCCAACAGGTGCAGAGATGCGGAGTAGCACACAACCTGCCACGTGTATCTCCCGTTGGGATTCATCAGGTTGCGCATCGACTGATTTCGAGAATCCGCCTTGGGCCTCGAAACCTGAGCAAAAGATCTCCCAAACTCCCAATATGTTCTATCCCCTGCTGAATTCCTGCTGAAATCCGGATTTGGGCTGAGGCAGCTGTGAACAAGCTTCCTTGTGACGCATTCATGATCAGAAAGTCAAAAAAAAAGTTGATTTAAAATTGAAGACTCAGGTTCAGACAGGTGGACCTAGTCTTGGGCCTCTAAATATACTCTGGAAGTGAACCAGACCGTCCACGTCCTTACGTCCTGCTGAATTCAGCAGGGCGCAAGGACGAGGATCGGTCCAGTTTCCTTCCAGAGCCCAAGACTTGGTACACCTGTCTGAACCTGAATCTCCAGCTCTCTGATTGTGAATGCTGCGGGGTTCCTTTCACCCCGCGGAAGCTTGTTCACAGCTGCCTCACTGCCAAAATCAGATTTCAGCAGGAATTCAGCAGCAAGACTAGATCCACCTGACGCTGTCTGAACCTGAGTCTCCACCTATCCGATCATGAATCCGAGTCTAAGGCCGCCTCGACCTCCGCCGCGAACGACACCGCAGATGAGTCTTCCAACGACAAGACCAAGACCATGCCCATGACGCTGAGCGCCTTCGAGAACGCGACGCAGGCACTCTTCGACAGGATCAGGAGCGAGCCAACAAGGACGGCCGCGCGCCGCGGCTACGTGATCCCCGCGCGCGAACATGCGGTGGTCACGTGGTGCACAGTGAACGACAAGACGGAGGTCACCGTGAAGATCCTCCAGTGGCTCGCCAGCACCATCAAGGGCATGCCGCGCTTCCACAAGACCAAGATGAAGGCCAACGGACGCAAAGAGGACGGCTCAGTCGGTCCTCAAGTCGTTCAAGGAGCTCTTCACGGCGGGACCTGAATAGAGTGACGCGGGCTGCACGCTGTACTGCATTCTGAATACATTGCATAGTGTTAAGGAGATGGAGCCCGCTCTGGGATGTGCGCGATGTTCCCCGACGGGCCTGCGCCGCGCTCCGCCTTTATGCTTTATCTATCGCCATCGGAATAGTCAAAAGGCGCAACACCTTGCACACAGCCACAGTCGCTTCAGTTCCCGACACACCATCCACGTGTCTTTCTGTGGTCATCATGGAAAACTCCTTTTTCGTGTGGAAACCCGGTGTGGAAAAGAGAGGGGACAGAGGGAAGATGGGGGACGCCGACGACTTTGTCTACTACAATCCTACGGCTGGACTCGCTGTGGGAGGTGGTGAGGAGGAGTCGCCGGAGGAGATGAGCGAGGCCGCCAGTGCGGTGTACGAGATGCTTCTGTCTTCGGACTCTAGTATCCTCGACATGATGCTGGTGATGGTTGAGCTCCTTGGTGCCCGAGAGCCTTTGGCTGCAGCGCCTTCGCCGCCTCTTCCACCGCCGCCCGTTCCGCCTCCGACACCACCGCCTCCGCCGCCTCCGCCTTCTTTCCTCGTTACGCACCTTGTGGATCCTATTTTCGTGGCGCCTCTTTGTGGAATCGACCGGCCAATGCCTTTGCAAGCGCTGGTCTCGCTCGTACTTGTATCCAAGGCTTGCCGCAAGGCGTTACAAGGGATCCTGGAGGATCGGTGGGTCGAGGCACTTTCGTCGATTGTGGGCTGCGGTGAGGATCCAGTGCGGCAGTGGGGACACACCAGCCCTCCAAAGATTTTCCTTTGAGCGCGTTTACCACCGTCAACAACCTCCCCAATAGCCAGGCCATTTTGTCTCTCCTCTTACCGCCGAGTAAACTTCATCATCGCGACGCCATTATCAAAGCCTGGGGAGTTCACAACTTGCTGCGGGGCCATTGGCCCGCGCTCGCGCAAAACGACATTCGCCACCAGGCCAAGGAGACACTCGACAAGCTCCTGAAGCAGGTGAGTGGACGTTCGAATCGGCTGAATGTGTTGGTCCAAGGGTCCGCGGTTATTCAGCTACTGGAGAATGGTCTGCGGCCGCAATATCTTTTCAAGCTGGCCGAAGCTAGTATGTGGGACTCCCTTGGTGTCACTTTCAACAGAAACCTGGAGGCAAGACAGATTAAATCCAATTTGCCAGAATCGTCGAGGTTTGGTGGCTTTGTGGTGCAAGCGAGAGTGATTAACGAGGCAACCCGGAACCCCAATGGGGTTCCGGGCCGGCCTTGCAAGCATAACCAAGAAAAAAAGGACTTTGGGTTCATCCAGAATGTCAACTTCGTGGACTTTCTTCTCAAACAAGGGTTCGACGTTGTGGTCCTTCTTGTCGGGCTTCAGGCTGGCAACAAGCTCTTCTCGGCCCTTACGTCGCGCTCAAATGTTTTTGTCACCACGACGTACCACCCGGTACTGGTGTCAAACAACCAGCGCGACAAGACGACGACGGCGGCAGCGCGCCTGACGCTGGCGGCCGGCGCGCGACTGATGTGCCTCGCGCTGAATGTTCTCACAGGGTCGTCGACAGAGGCCCGGACGAGCTAGCCTCCCCTGCAGAGAAGATCCGCTCGTCGAAACGCGCCCACAATCGTCGCCTGCTAAGGATGCTCGACAAGGTCCCCTTTCTCGCCAAATCTGCGCATGGAGCTCGGGGTGCCGGCCGGGCAACTGATCCAGTGCAAGAACCGGACCGGAGCCGCCGCGGGCATCAAGTTCGGGGACCCGGGGACCCGGCCGTCGCCTACGAGATGATCCATTCCAACCAGCTGGCCACTATGGCCTACCTCCGCGGTGCGTAAATGTAGCTTGGGCTGCTTCGTGAGCGGCGCAGATGAGGCGACCTTGTGCTACCTTGTGGTGCGCGTGGTGCCATGCCTGCTCGAAGGCGCCGCGCGCCGCGCTCCGTTGACCAGAGCTCGAAGCGAGACGGGCGGCGCGTTTGTCGGCGACGGCAACTCGAAGTACAATGCGTGCGAACGGCTCGCCGCCATCGCACATCAACAAAAGGCAATCGACAACAGGAAGCGTAGCTTCGGCGCAGCGCCTCCCCAATTTGGCTTGTGTGGCGCGGGGGGACCATTTTACCCATTTTAGGTGAGGTGCTCATAGCACCATGGATCCAAGATCGACAGCGGCCAGTTGACCGTCGACTATCGCTTCACCTATGCTCCTCATCAGCCCTGCTTGCTATTCCGCACATTCCCACAAAATTCCCCTCTTCCCCCCTTTCCCCCCTCCACTATGCATGCATGCGGAACCCTCTTCACAGGTTCACACCTTGCAGGTCGTTCTTCGAGGACGTCCGTGCGGCTGTTCGACCAGCGGTGAAAGGTGCCCAGCGGAGCATGGATACTGGAACCAGGCGTCCCCGGGCATTGTCCATGGATACCGGAGAGGGGCGGCGGTCTCCTTCACGCAACACGCTCGTGGGCGGTGGCGGCAAGGACTTGTTGGCCGAGCTGCTCGCCAACAACCCCGCGCCAGCCGAGGGTGACGAAAAGCGCCAGCCACCCCCGACCCCGTCCCGGAAGCAACCTCGGATCGCGGACGATGGCATCGCGGGCGAGTCCTACTCGGAGCAGCTGCAGACGGCGCAGACCGAGCTCAAGGCCAAGTGCGCCAGGGCGGCCAAGGAGCTCGCCGACACCCTCGACGCGGGGCCTTCATCATTGGACGGGGCGCTCAAGCAGAAGCGCTCCGCTCAGATGACGATCGAATGGCTGGGCTTGCAGACGGCGGAGCTGGCCGGCGAGCTCAGCAAGGGGCACCAGTGGCTCTCCCGGCAGCAGATGCGCGTTGCGGCGACCGCCTTCGAGAAGAAGCTCCACGCCTCACGCACGGCCGGCAAGGTCGACCTCGCCAACCAGAGTGCCGAGATGGAGGGCATCATCAGCAGCCGCGTGCAGGAGCGCCTACGGGAGATGAGCGGCGCGGGCGCCGCGGACACGTACCGGCGGCTAGAGGAGACCGCCCAGGAGCTCCTGATGGCCCGGTACAAGGCGGCTGGGCTCGCGGATGCGGTGGGCATGAGTAAGGAGCAGCTCAAGGCGAGCGAGGCGGCGGTGGCTGAGCTCCGAAAGGAGAGGAGCGTGTGCGAGGCGGTGCTCGATATGGCACTGCGCGAGCTCGAGGGGCATGCCCCGATGGTTGCGACGCTCGAGGAGCGCGTGTACGAGCTCGCGCGCGCGTCCCGTCATCAGCATTCGGAGCTCGAGGGAGCAAAGGTGCACATCACGACCGCGCTCTTGGAACTCGACGTGGCGGTGGATGAGAACCGAACGCTGGCGGAGCAGGTCCAGGCGATTGTCCAGAGGCTGCGCGCGGCCCAAGCGCACGTCGACGAGAACGCGGCCCTCCACGCCGAGGCCAAGCGGCTGCGCGAGCGCGTTGCGGCGCTCGAGGCGGGCGAGGACTTGCGCGCGGCGCGCGAGCGGCTTGCGACCCTTGAGCTGGAGCGTCAGCAGTGCGATGCAGAGCTGGATGCGGCCTTCGCAGAGCTCGCGGGCATGCAGACAGAGCGCGACGGGGCGGGCCCACGGTTGGCGTTGCACGACGACGCCTTCCTTTCCGATGTTGCGCGCCCACCGACCCCGACGCACGGCGAGATCGGCGAGATTACCGACGAGGCGTCGGCCTCTAGCGCCGAGAACGATGCCGCCTCTTCGGTGAGTGTGCGCATCAAGTCGCTCGGCTCGAGCGCCGCCGATCGGATCCGGTCGCTCGTGAGTGAGTGGCGCGCGGCGGTCGAGGCGAAGCGAGAGCTCGAGGAGCGATTGTTGACCTATACGGTCGCGACCGAGGTAGCGAGATGGCGCGCCACCTCTGATTGCATGTGATTGCCTCTGATTACCTCTGATTGCATCTGATTGCATCTGATTGCCTGTGATTAACTCTGATTGCCTGTGATTGCCTCCCTCATCAGGTAGCGAAATGGCGCGCGGAGGCGGAGAGCCATCGGAGCACTGATTACCTCTGATTGCCTGTGATTGCCTCCCTCATCAGGTAGCGAAATGGCGCGCGGAGGCGGAGAGCCATCGGAGCACTGATTACCTCTGATTGCCTGTGATTGCCTCCCTCATCAGGTAGCGAGATGGCGCGCGGAGGCGGAGAGCCATCGGAGCACAATGTCCAAATGCTTCTGATTGCCTGTGATTGCCTCCCTCATCAGGTAGCAAAATGGCGCGCGGAGGCGGAGAGCCATCGGAGCACTGATTACCTCTGATTGCCTGTGATTGCCTCCCTCATCAGGTAGCGAAATGGCGCGCGGAGGCGGAGAGCCATCGGAGCACGATGTCAAAATGCTCCGAGCGGCTGGCGAGCGTCGTGCCGGTGCGCCAAGGGCTCCACGGGGACGGACGCCCCCCGCCGCTGCCGCTCCTGATCGAGAAGATGCTCGACAAGTACCGCGGGCTCGGGGGCACGCTCGAGCAGATGCACGCGGAGCTCCAGTCGGCGAGCGCATCGCTCGCGCAGCTGCAGGCTGAGCTGGACAAGGCTGAGGACCACGGCAAGGCGCAGATACGCGAGCTCTCGCGCGAGCTCAAGGCTCAGCTGCGCGCGCAACGGTCGACGCTCGTCGCTGTCGCCCTCTCGTCTATGCAGCAGCTGCGCACCCACCTGGTGCATGCCTTGGCCGGCCTGCGGGAGGTGCCCTGGACTCGTCAGGCGGCGTCCCAAGGCACCACTCGGCTCGGATGGAACCCGGCGCGGCGCTGCTGGTTTGTGCAGCCGATGGGACGCGTGGACGAGATCCTGCTGCGCTTGGAGATGCCGCCGCTCCAGACGACGGGCGTGCCCGTGCCTGCCCCAACCACGCCGCGCCGTCTTGAGCTCAAGACCGTGCCTGCGACACGCCCGACGACGTCGGAGGGGTCGACGCGTCCTGGCGGCAAAGACTCGCTCGTGATGCTCGCGCCGCCCAAACTTGGAAACGCCGAGCAGCGCCCGGGCTGGACCATGCCGACGGCGCCCTTTCGCGAGACGGACGAGTTCTCGCACCGGCCGCATGCGACGCGACCGAGCTCGCCGCCGAGCGGCGTCGCGAGCGCGCGCGGCTGGTCAGGCGCGCCGCCCACCGGCGCTGGCTTGCTTGGCGCGGCCCGGGGCGTGGGAGCCGGCGCCGGAGGAGGACAACCCGCGCCGCCACCCATCGGGCGGCCGGTGAGCGCGCGCGCGCCTCGGCCGTTTTCGGAATGAGGTGAGCGCAAGACGGTCACGCTGTGGGGTGAGCTCTTGTGAGCGTAGGGATTACGCTTGGGCCAAAAGATCCCATATACAGTATAGTCTTCCCTTCTCAGTAAGCAAAATCGGACCTCGTCCAAACGTAAATGTCCGAAAGAAGTCCAAACCAAGTCCAAACCAAGTCCGAACCAAGTCTGAACCAAGTCTGAACCATGTCTGAACCATGTCTGAACCATTACTGAACCATGTCCGAACCTATAGTTCGTGGCTTCCTTGCACCACACGGGAGGAGTTGGCGGCGAGGACCCGACGGCCGGGCCGCCCACCAACAACCCCGCGCCAGCCGAGAGTGACGAAAAGCGCCAGCGGCTGTCCAAAGAGTCACGCGACGTGACGCCCACTCGCCCACCTGAAGCGCAAGCAGTGCGATGCAGAGCTGGATGCGGCCTTCGCAGAACTCGCGGGCATGCAGACTGAGCGCGACGGGGCGGGGCCACGGTTGGCGTTGCGGGACGGCGCCTTCCTTTCGATGTTGCGGGCTCGGTGGCGCGCTCGAGCAGATGCACGCAGAGCTCCAGTCGGCGAGCGCATCGCTCGCGCAGCTGCAGGCTGAGCTGGACAAGGCTGAGGACCACGGCAAGGCGCAGATACGCGAGCTCTCGCGCGAGCTCAAGGCTCAGCTGCGCGCGCAACGGTCGACGCTCGTCGCTGTCGCCCTCTCGTCTATGCAGCAGCTGCGCACCCACCTGGTGCATGCCTTGGCCGGCCTGCGGGAGGTGCCCTGGACTCGTCAGGCGGCGTCCCAAGGCACCACTCGGCTCGGATGGAACCCGGCGCGGCGCTGCTGGTTTGTGCAGCCGATGGGACGCGTGGACGAGATCCTGCTGCGCTTGGAGATGCCGCCGCTCCAGACGACGGGCGTGCCCGTGCCTGCCCCAACCACGCCGCGCCGTCTTGAGCTCAAGACCGTGCCTGCGACACGCCCGACGACGTCGGAGGGGTCGACGCGTCCTGGCGGCAAAGACTCGCTCGTGATGCTCGCGCCGCCCAAACTTGGAAACGCCGAGCAGCGCCCGGGCTGGACCATGCCGACGGCGCCCTTTCGCGAGACGGACGAGTTCTCGCACCGGCCGCATGCGACGCGACCGAGCTCGCCGCCGAGCGGCGTCGCGAGCGCGCGCGGCTGGTCAGGCGCGCCGCCCACCGGCGCTGGCTTGCTTGGCGCGGCCCGGGGCGTGGGCGCCGGCGCCGGAGGAGGACAACCCGCGCCGCCACCCATCGGGCGGCCGGTGCCCTCGGCCGTTTTCGGAATGAGGTGAGCGCAAGACGGACCCACGCTGTCGCGGCTGTGGGATGAGAGTCTTGTGAGAATTCGAGTGAGAATATCTTGGCGGCCGATAGAAACGTATAATCACGGGCACGCTTTGCAGTGGCACACCAGATGACCTCCCCCTCGTCGTCTCGCATGTGCGCGCCTCAAACCGAACGTGGGTCCTCTCACGTCTCGAGCGATACACGCCCCGCCCCCGGATACCGTACGAATTCGACACCGCGCGCGCGCGCGCGCGCACCGCGAGAACTACACCGACATCGTGGGTTGTGGCCACACCGAACCGCACCGTCCACCGAGGCGAGCCCTACCCCCCCACGAACCTCGAAGTACGGTAGTACAGACCAACGACAGTACTCGTTTGCCGCGTGAAGCGCCACGCTCATCCCCATGTGCATCCTTTCCCTCTCCCCTCTCGCTGCCCTGCACACGCCGCCCTGGGCAGGTACATGCAACTGTACTGAGCAGGACCGCTCGTAGACGGCTCTCCCTTGGGCAGTGACGGCCAGCTCAGCCGCGTACGCCGCCACTACATGTACATCGAACTTGCTCCGATTTGGTCGACCATCTGCGCTGGCCTACGCCTCAGTACATGCCGTCGTCCATGCCTCACCAAAGTGAGACGCTGCCGTCGCCCACGACGGGCTGCGTGAGCAGTGGCGAGCCCATCGGGCCGTACGCCAGGTAGATGTCGCCATCGAGCTCGAAGCTGCCACTGGACTCTGGCGATAAGGGCGAGGCCGACGGCTCGGACGACGACCCGGGCATCCCCAGGTTCGTCGGGAGGAAGGGGGTCGGAGCCGCGACCACACGCGCCGACAGAGCGCCTAGAGCCGCCGACAGACCCATCGCGGCAGTCAGCCGCTCGGGCGTCACCACAGGGGCCGCCGCGCGGCGGTCGGAGCGGAGACGAGTCTCCGCCTTGGCCTTGGCCTCCGCCTTCGCCTTCGCCTCTGGCTCTGCCTTGCCCTTGGCCTTCGCCTTGGCGGCTACTGCTGCATTAGCCTTGGCCTCCGCCTCTGCCTTTGCCTTGGCTGCTGCCGCGACAGTCGGCCGGCGAGCTGTGGTGCTTGAGGCAGCTTTTGATGCAGAGGTGTCAGTCGTACGCGCGCCATGAACGGAGCCGCCGCGGCTGATGCCACTGCGGGTCGTGCTGGCACCGCCACCACGGGGCGCCGTGCGTGTGCGCTGACTCTGCTGCACGGCCTCAAGCATGGTCTGAGTGCCGAGCATGGTCTGATGCTTCAGAGATTCAATCCGTTGGGCGAGCTCAGCATGCTCAGCCTCTCGGTCCTCGAGGTTTGCATCCTCCTCAGCCCGCCTCGCGACGCGCTCCGCTTTGCGGTCGCGCAAAGCGGCCGCATACTGAGCCTGCTGAAGCTCCCAGCGCGCGTCCTGTGCCTGCACATTGCGCGCGTATTCATCACGGTGAGCGCTGACGTGAGCGTCGGTGCGCGACGTGATCACCAGTATGTCCTGCGTCGCACCCATGTGCTCCTCCTGTCGAACAGCAATCTCGTCTTGGCGCGCGAGGATCAGCCGCAGCATCTGCCGGGCCTCGCTGCCCACTACGCCGTGCTCAGCCGGCGCAAGCGCCGGCGCTGCGCGCGTGGTGCCCGTTTCGTCCACCGATGCGTCGTGCGCCGGCGGCTTCTCGCACGGTTTGGGCGCTCGGAACGGTGTCGTTCGCACCAGATCCTCGAAGGCTGGCGTAGCCTCGAGCACGCCATGCTTGAGCACGCCGGCCCGGCACAAGAGGTCGGCCTGGGTTGGCAGCAGCAGGCAGTACAGGGTCGCCGGGTCGACCTCTGCGATCGCGGCACGCGTCATCGCCTTCAGTTGGCGGCGCAACCCGCGTACGGGTTCGCTGAGCACACGCCGGATCTTACCAAACCTCTTTGTCTTGTCATCGGACAAGTCGGTGTCACCGAAGCTGCCCGTCGTGCCAATGGCACCGTGCGCGATGAGCCTCGCCTTCGCGGAAGCCACGAACGTGGAGTCGCCCTGGCGGCATGACTCGACCTCGGCCGCAAAGAACACAGCCAGCCATGCGAAGAGCTTCTGAAGCTCCTCACCGATGGCGAGACTTTCGCCGGCAGGCGATTGCACCGTCAGTTTACGCGTCGGATGCGCGCCCGCGAGCAGAATCACGAGCTGCATCATGCGCTGTGGGTTCCGCGCAACCAGAGGCACCTGCAGAGCCGCCGTCAAATTCGTCCTTGGGCCGGCTGACGGCGAGCCCAGCGGTGAGGTGGGAGAGGAGTCACTTACCTCATCGGACGTCGGAACCGGCTCGTCCATAAGGTGAACAACGGCGCGGTTCCAGAGTGAGCGCATCATGGTTGCCCGCGCGGCGCGCGCGCAGCGCGGAAGCGGCCCAAAGTCGAAGCCTGATTTCCCTTCTGAGCACTGAAGCGACAAAGATCGTACGAATGCATGCGGCTTGCGGGAGTTCTGGTCGAAGTTCAGGGCGAGCCGGGTTCCAAAAACTGACAGCCGCTGAGAGGCAGGCTATCAGACACGCCGGGAGCCGAGGACGCGGTTCACACACAAGACACATACACTGCTGATCACGATGCGCATGTGGTCGGATCTCGCACATGGAGTCCTCCCCGCTCTCATGCGAGGCCGCTCGCCTCGTCTTCCGCGGCGCCCCGTTGCAGCTCGTCGTCGCCCTCCTCCGCCTCCTCCATCTCCTCGACATGGAGGCGCAGCAGCCGGAGCTCATACGTCGACGCCGCCGCCTCGAGCGCTCGGCGCCCCCACCGGCTGCACGCGAGCCTCCGGAGGAGGTGCACGTACGTATGCGCGGCGACCGCCCCGACTCCCCCTCGCCTGACGAGGCTCGCGGCCTCGGGAAGCAGCCCGAGCAAGGCCGAGAGGAGGGCGAGCAGCGCGTCCGTGCTCGCGCGCGCCTTCGCGGCACACAGCACCAGCTGGTGCACCAAGTTGGCGTACCCGCCCACGAGCTCGTCCGAGGGGCACTGGAGCAGCGGCGTGCGCAGGAGGGGCTGCGCGCGCTCGGTGATGCACTCGATCGCGTGCTCGAGGAGCTCTGCCGGCCCCTCCTCCATCAGTGTGAACAGCGCCTGCAGCACACCGGGCAGGCGCGCGCCCCCGACGGCGCGCTGCGTGTGAAGGAGGGTGCCCGCTGTGAAATGGAATCCGTGCACCAGGGCGTCGAGCGCCTCGCGAGGTGCGATCTCCCGCGCGCGCCAGGCCTCGGCCTGCTCGGTGAGCAGCCGTTCCACAGCGACCAGGTGCCGTGTCGAGAAGACGTGGGCGCGTCGGCGCAGGGCCGCGTTGTCGGCGAGGACCTCGTCCAACGCCCACTGCCCGCCTGCGATCTCCGCGGAGGTGCGATCTCCGATCGCCGATGCGGAGGGAGCGGCGGCGCCCCCATCGCTCGTCGCGGCTGTGTCCCGAGTGCCCTCGGCTCGCTCGCCCGGCTGTGAGCATGGGGTGTGAACATGGGCTCGCTCGCCCGGCTCCAAAGGGCACTCGTTCTCGTCAGGGCACTCGTTCTCTTGACGGCGCTCATAGAAGAGCAGGTAGGGGGTGGCGAGCGAGCCCGCCTCGACGCTGCAAGCCTCCGCCTCGCTCGCCTCGCGCACGCTCGAGTCATTAAAGAGGAGCCAACGGCCGAGCGTGCTCGGCACAGCGCCGGCGCCGCGCTCGCCACTCGATGCCGCCGCCTCTCCCGCCGCCGCCGGCTTGGCGCGCTGCTGACCGGAGGTCGCCGACGCAGCGTCGGCACCGAGCCCAGGTTCACACCCCATGTTCACAGCTGGGTCGGCACCGAGCCCGAGCCCCGCGCGCCCCTTGGTGCGCTCCCGCACGTATGAGTAGTAGTGGCCATTCTCCGAGTCGCCTAGATGCACGACCACCCCCACAAGCGCGTACGTGAAGCCGTCGCCGCCTGTGCCCTCGCCGCCCGCGCCCTCGCCGCCCTCGCCCTCGCCGCCGCCAGCAAGGAAGCGCGGGCCGAGGTGCAGGGTAGGGGGGAAGGCGCAGGCGTCGAAGACCTTGAGCTTGCACATCGCGTCGTAGTCGAACCGGAAGCGCTTGAGCTGCACGATGAGGGTGTGGGGCAGCTTGCCCAGGCGCGTCCGCTTGATCGCATCGACCGTCTGACCGGCGCTCGTCTGGTAGCCGCGGATGGGCTCCGCCATCACGAAGCGCTCGAGCGCCGTCTCGAGCGTCGAGCAGCCCTCGATCTCGAGCGGGAGCACGCGGAAGCTCTCGCGCGTCTCCGACCTCGAGGTCTCACGCACGAGGGCGGGGGGCGCCCAGGACGGCGCCGACGGATGCCCGCCGCCCTCTACCGGCGCCGTCGTGGGCGCCGCCTCTTCCCACAGGATCTGCTGCACGAGGGTGCCTCCAAATACGCGGTCGAGGAGCTTGCCCTGCCCAAAGTCATCCTCGAGGCGCTGGAAGAGCGTGTGCAGGTACTCATCCGCATCCCGCTGCTCCCACGCCGAGAGGCACTCGCCATCGAGGTCCCGAAACGCCGAGCAGAAGGCGGTTGGCTCGAAGGCCACGTGCTCGGAGGTCGAGAGGTACGCGAGCAGCTGCTGCAGCTGCTCGAACATCGGGGCGTACCGCTTCGCCTCGGAGGGGTGTGCACGCAGCAGCCCGGCCGTCAGGCTCGGCACCATGTGGAGCTGCTGCATGCACGAGGCCATGTAGCACGTGCACCCGAGGTTGGCGAGGCCCACGTACCTGATGAGGGAGGCAATCCGAGGTCATCCTCCAAGGTCATCAGAGGTCATCATCCGAGGTCATCCGAGGTCATCATCCGAGGCCATCCGAGGTCATCCTCCAAGGTCATCAGAGGTCATCATCCGAGGTCATCCGAGGTCATCATCCGAGGTCATCCGAGGTCATCATCCGAGGTCATCCGAGGTCATCATCCGAGGCCATCCGAGGTCATCCTCCAAGGTCATCCGAGGTCATCATCCGAGGTCATCCGAGGTCATCATCCGAGGTCATCCGAGGTAGGCGAGGCCCACGTACCCAGCGGGCGCGCACGTTGGCTCAGTCTCAATCTCCCACATCATCTCCCACCCGTCGGCCGCACCCCCCTCGACGCCGTGGACGCGCAAGAGTGCCTCGAGCGCCGCCCCAGCGAGCCCGCCCCCACCCTCGCACAGAACGAGTAGCAGCTCGTAGGCACCCACCTCGGTCTGCGTCGATGGTCGATGGATCGCGCGGCACAGCGGCGAGGCGCCCGCGAGAGCGCGCGGCATGAGCGGCGGCGCGACCGGCAGCAGCAGCACGTCGATGAGCAGCGCGAGCACGCCCGGCACGACGCGGCTCCGTAGCGGCGCGTGGCGGGTGGCGAGTGCTCGCAACAGCGCGAGCAGGCCGAGCACGAACGCGTCGGCGGGCGCGCCGTCTTGGGCGGAGCCGTCTGCGTCGGCGGCGACGGTATGAGCGGTGTCGTGGGCGCCCGGCGCGGCGGCGGCGGCGGCGGCGGCGCTCATGACTGCGGCGCCCACGACGGCGCCCTTCGCCTCGACGCCCTGACGACCCGCCTCGCCCGTCGTGAGCGCCGTCGTGAGCGCCTCGGCGGTCCGAAGAGCTCTGAGTAGCGCGCCCAGCGCCGCGTCAAAGAACGCCTCGGTGGTGGCGATGCTCATGCCGCCCGCCGCCTCGCCGCCCGCCCCCTCGTGCATCGGCGTGAGGCGCAGCGCGTGGAGCAGCAGCGAGAAGTACGCACCGGCGCGCGTCGGGTGCGAATCAGCCGCCGGGAGCAGCGCACTGAGCTGGAGCACGAGGGTCGCAAAGGCGCGTGTGGGCTCGGCCGCCGCCGCCGCCCATTCCGAGAGCGCCTCGGCCGTTTGAGATCGCACCTACATGCAATCAGTGGCAATCAGCAGCAATCAGTGGCAATCAGTGGCAATCAGCAGCAATCAGAGCGCCTCGGCCGTTTGAGATCGCACCTCGTCCGCCGCCGCGCCGAGCAGCACCGCGCGCAGCCACGGCGCCGTCGTGGGCGCACGCAGCCAGCTGAGCAGGTCGATGGCGGCGGGCTCCACCGCCGAGGCGGCGGCGGGCGCGTCGTGCCGGGCGGGCGCGTCGTGCCGGGCGTGCGCGTCATGCCGGGCGTACGCGTCGGCCGCAGCCGCGCCGGGGCCGAGAGCGCATCCGAGGAGCCGCAGGCTCGCATCCGCCAATCCCGCCGCCTCAGCCTCCACCGCCATCCCCAGCCCCGACGCGCCCGCGACGGCGCCGGCGCTCGGGCGGCGGTGCGCGAGCAGAGAGAGGGCCGCCATCGCTGCCTGGAGCAGTCGGGGGCGCTCGAGCGACGCGCATGCGGCGCGCAGCAGCGAGGGATCCGCGGCGAGGGTCTGCACCAGGAGCTGCTGGTCTGCACGCGCTTCCTTTGATCGGGGCCACTCGGGGGGCGGACACTCGGGGGCGTCGGGGGGCGGCGGGGGGGCGGCGCTCGCGACGGCGCTCGCGACGGCGCTCGCGGCCGGGGGGGCGTCGATGGCGTCGTCGTGGGCGGCGGCGGTGAGGGCAGCGGCGGAGACGGCGGCGAGGAAGCTAGTGACTAAATGGAAGGCGCACGTCGCCGCCGCGTCTAAAGCCACGCTGGCACACGACGTACCGTCATCGTCGGGGCCCGATCGGAGCGCTGCGAGGAGGGACGGAGGGACGGCGGCGGGCGAGAGGGTGCCGAGAGGGGCGGCGGCGAGTGCCGGGGTGCCGAGAGGGGCGAGGTGGATGAGGCGGCACAGGGCGGTCAGCCCCCCTCGCGAGATGAGCATCAGGCGCCACGTGGACCGCTCCACGCGACTGAGGCGTAGCCTCGCACGCACACCGCCCGCGCCCGCGCCCCCGCCCGCCGCGCCGCTGGCCTCCCCTGCTGCCCACGACGACGCTGCCGCGGCTTCGCACGTCATTGCCTCGCTCGGCGGGGGGGCAAGGGTGCCAACGACGGCGCGGGGGCGCACGGGCTGCGAGGGTGGAGGGGGCGGCTCGGGAGGGGGGAACGCGTTCGCGAGGATGGCGAGGGTGTACAGCAGCCGGAGAGGCGCACGCGGCGTCAGCAACGTCACCAGCTCCGCCGGCGGGGCGGGCGGCGCCCCCGAAGTAGGCGAGACGCCGTTGTGGGCGCCGTTGTGGGCGCCGTTGTGGGCGCCGTTGTGGGCGCCGGCCGTCTCGCCCACAGCCTCGGCGGTCGGCGGTGGAGGCTCTGGCAGGTGTCGCAGGCCGCTCACGAGCCGAGGCGAGGGAGGCAGCTGCGAGAGAAGTCGCCACGCCGACGCGGCGGTGGCGGCACCGGCGGCGGAAGCCTCGGCGGCGCGCGGGGCGGCGCTCGGTGGCGCGTCGGCGTGCGCGCGGGGCAGCAGGTCGAGCAGGCCGACCAAGGTCTCCAAGTACTCGCCTCGCGCAGAGAGGAGCGAAGCGGGGGCCACCGCCGCCGCCGAGCCGCCGCCGCCGCTGCCGCCGCCGCCGCCGCCGCCGCCGCCGCCGCCGCCGCCGCCGCCGCCGCCGCCGCCGCCGCCGCCGCCGCCGCCACCTGATTGGGGCACGGCAAGCGGCGGAGCCGGGGCGGCGGCGGCGAGGGCGGCGGCGGCCGCTCCGAAGGAGAGCTTCGGAGGCGGCGTGCCGTGAGAGACGGCCGCCGCCGGCGAAGCAAAGGGCTTCGAGAGGGGCGAGGCGGTGGGGCTTGAGTATCGAGACTCAAAGGAGCGAACACGGTGGGGCGAGATGGTGAGCAGTGCCTCGAGAGTCCCTTCTTCGCCATCGCTCTCGCCCGCCCCCATCCCGAGGCTGCGTCCGCCGCCGCCGCCACCGCTGCCGCCGCCAGAGGCCAGCCCGGGCGCATCCTGCCGGCTGAGCGGCACGGGCGCATCCTGCCGGCTGAGCGGCACGGAGAGCACCATCGCCTCCGGCAACGTGGCCGCGCTTGGAGCGAGCGTGCCGGCGGAGGCGGGCGTGAGCGCCGCCGTGAGCGCCGCCCCTGCCGACGAGGCCCTCGCATGGCGGACGCGCGAGGAGGGCGAGGAGGGCGAGGCGTCGGCCGTAGGGGCGAGAGAGGGCGGCAGCGCGGGCAGCAGCTGTGGGGTTGAGGGTTGGCGCTGCGGCGAGAGGGAGAGGCGCGGCGGCGGCGGCGGCGACGAGGCGCCGCTCAGTCGGACGGAAGGGAGGGAAGAGGGCTGTGAATGGCTCCGCACGGGCGAGAGGCCCATCATCGGCTGTGGATGGCTCTGCGCGGGCGAGATCTGGTTGAGGCCGTATCCCCCCCCGCTCGGCTGGCTCCGGGCAGGTGAGGCGGGCATCGAGCTGAAGGTCGAGGACGCGCGCGAGGGGGTGAGCGAGGGCGCACGCGTGGGCGAGCTCGAGGGCAACATCGAGGACGACTCGCGGGACGGCGGTAGCGAGGGAGGCAGCGAGCCCGAGTGCGATGCCGGGCGCGAGTCCGGCGGGGGGGAGGCGAGGTACGGGTTGGCGCCGGGGGGGGAGGCGAGGTACGGGTTGGCGCCGCTGCCCGCGGCGGCAGGCAGGGATCGCGGGCCGGAGCGGGAGGGCGAGGCGTAACCGAGGCGCGAGGGCGGGCGCGAGGGGGCGCGAGAGGCGGGGTGTGAGGGCGGCACCGAGGGCGGGAGCGAGGACGGTAGATCATAGCGGGCGTTCATGCCGAGGTGGGGACCGGGCGTGGGCCCGAGCTCGTATGAGGGACTCGACCAGCCGAGCGGCGCCCTGGTGAGCGCCCTCTCGTCGCCGCTGCTCGTGGTCGACCGCATCGGCGCGTCGATGCGGATGGTGAGGGCGGTGGCGCCGTGGTGAGCGCTCAGCGTGGCGCTCGAAGTCACGCCCTCACGCGGCGCCGTGGTGAGCGCTCCGTCGGCGTCGTCCGCGGCCCACACCGCGGCCGCACCGCTGCCGTCGGCTGCGGCGCACACGGTCACAAAATGGTGGAGCGCCTCGAGGCAGCGGCTGATGGCGACGCTCGAGGCGGCAGCGTCCGAGGCAGCGTCGGCGGCGGCGCGGCTGCCCTCTACCAAAAGGCGGCCCTCTACCTCCTCGGACGCGCTGGCGGCGGCGGCGGCGGCGGCGAGGCGGCCCATCGCAAGCTCGATAAAGGCGGCGCGCAGCGGCGGCGCGGCATGCGTGCTGGCGAGCAGCGCGATGCACTCGGCCGCCGCCACCTCATTGCATGCGGGCGACACAAGGACGGTCCACAGGTGCGCCGCCCCGGGCACACGCGCCGCGGCCGCGCCCTCAGCCGCCTCCGAGGCGCCCACCGCGGCGCCCATCGCACTTGCGCCGAGGGCGCGCATGTAACGGCCGAGGGCGCGCACGGCGACGGCGGAGGCGGAGGGTGCGCTAAGGGCCGGGCAGAGCAGCTCTGTAAAGGCGCGGCGCGCGGTGGTGGCGGTGAGCGAAGACGGGAGTAGTTCGGCCACCCACACCCACACAAAGGGGGCGAGCGAGGCGGCGGGCGGCTGCCACGCGCCCGTCACGGCGCCGGCGACGGTCCGCCAGAGCATTCGCAGCGCCTCAAAGCCAAGTGTGAGGCGGGTGCCTCGGAGTACAAAGTGGACGAAGCGCAGCCGAATACCCAGCCCAGTGTCCAGGCACGCACCGCCGCCGCCACCGCCAAGAGTGTCGGCTGCAAAGGCTGCCACCTCCACCACGGACGCGTCCAGAAGCGCCGCCGCAAGCGAGGGTGGTGCGTCGGGGCTTGCCGTGGCCACCTCCCCGGCGGCCGCGGCGAGCGGCGCATGTAGCTGTGAATGTAGCTGTGAATGTAGCTGTGAATGGAGCGGCGCATGGAGCTCCGCGGCTGACAATCTCGGCAACAGCTCCCGCAGCAATGCAATGGCGCTCTCCGCCGCCGCTGCCGCCGCCGCCGCTGCCGCCCCCGCCTCACCGGCGGCCGCCCCCGCCTCACCGGCGGCTGCGGCCGCCACCTCCACTGCCGCGGACGCCTTGCCAGCATGGGCGGCGCCGCTTGCATGCCAGACTGCTGTGGGAAGATTGTTGCCGCTTGCATGCAGACGCCGTAGGCAGCGCATGCAGTGGGCGAGGTAGGCGGCCCGCAACGAGGGCGCATCGGCTGCCCCCTCGACGTGCCCTCTCGAGTCGCCCCTTTCCCGAGTGTCCTCGGCAGCGTCCTCGTCCACGGCACCTTCGTCGGCATCGTCTTCGTCCGCGGCGGGGCAGAGTAGGGCGGCTAGATTCGATGCGGCGAGGGCGCGCGCGGCGGGTGTGCCGAGCCAACCCCACAAGAGGCGCGCTGCGGCGCGGCGTGCGCCAATGGAGCTGTGAATGGAGCTGTGAGCACGCGCGGTCGCCACGAGCACGCTCACGACGGAGCTATCGAGCCGCGCGGGCGGCACGTCACTGATGAGGTCGAGGAGGGCGCTGGCTAGGGAGGGCGAGAGGGCGGCGGCTGAGGAGGAGAGCACGCCGAGGAAGGCGCCGCGGATGGTGTCATGCTCGGCGAGGGCGCTCATCCACAAGGCGCGGAGCTCCTCCGCGGGGAGGAGCCGATGACGTAACAATGCGTCCAACAACGGCCCTGCACGTTCGATGACCGCCTCATGCGCCCCGTGCGGCCCCTCCCCAAGCAGCCGAGGCAGCAGCCGCGCCGAACTGAGCAAGCGAGCAGCAGCGACGTGCGAGAGCGCGCCTCGCGCCTCCCACTCGGCGCCGCCGCCGCCGCCCTCGCCGCCGCCGCCGCTGCTCATCGACGCTGTCGACGCATAGGACGCCTGGCGCAGCGGTGGTGCACCCGCCTCCGCCGCTGCACTCGCCGCCAAAACGTCCGACACCAACGCCACCCCAAGCAATCGCACGCTCAGCTTGGGCGCTTGGGCACACCGCGCTCCCAGCTGCAAGGCCACCGCCTCTACGTGCGCGTTGCGCCGAGCGATCCACTCGTCGAGGATGCCTTGCAACTCCGGACGGCCGAACGCATTTGCCTGCGCGGCGTCCTCGGCAGTGCCACCCGCGGGCCCCGCCCCGCTCCCGCCGATCACTCCGTCGTCCGTGGGCGCGTGCAGCATGCGGAGGGAGCCCAGCAGACTCTCAAGCAGCGGCCGGTCGACGCCCTCACCCCCGAGGGCGCCGTCGCTCGCCGTGCTCAGAGTCGCACTCGCAGCGGCCGCGAGGGCCGCGCACGCATGAGCGGCGAAGCGCGGATGAAGGTATTCGCGCACCTCGGCGGCCACGAGCAGCACCGTCGCACACGTTCCGAGTGGCAGCGCATCCGCCGTGCCCACCGCCCGGGCGAGCGACCCAAAGCCGCCACCCACGGCAAACGAGTTGAGGAGGGCGCGGAAGAGGGGAGGCGTCCAACCGTCGCCGGAGGCGGCGGCCGTGGCGATGGCCGACGGGGCGAGATCCTCGTCGTCGGCCTCTTCGGGCTCCTCATAGTCCACGCACGCGTACAGGTACAGCTCGCGCTCCGGGGAAAGCACGCGCTGCAGCAGCCGCCCCCCGTCGGCGAGGGCGTCGGCTAAAGGCGCGGCATGACTCTCGCCGTCGCCCGCGGCCTTGGCGGCAGCCGCGTCTGCTGCCTGCGCAAAGAGCCCCGCCACGTGGCGCAGCACACAGTTGAGGAAGGCGCCCACCTCTGCCGGCGAGCTGATAGAGCGCCTCCGTGAAAGGACGCGGCACATGCGCAGCAAGATGGACATGAGCACTACGGCATCGTCCGCCGAGAGGCGGCCTGCTTCGGCCTCGCCGATCGCCTGCGTGGCCTCTGCGAGGTACAGCGTCGGCTCATTCACCCACGCGGAGGCCATGCCGGAAGTCGCGGGAATGAGCCGATAGCGTGATGAGTTTGCCTTTCGCGCCGCCGTCGGTCCGAGACGAAGAGCCCCAGATTGCTCATTTCATCGAGAGTGCTACGCGACAGAAAGGGAATCCTGAAAAAGTCGAGGGGCGGCGACTCAGCATGTGCGTTCAAAGCAGCGACCCTCGCGGGAGCGGAGCCGAAGAATGAGCCGAAACCTCTTGGGGGGTATTCATGCTCATTAGCTAGTAGTGAAGCGGAGAGTGCCTTTGAGCGCGGACAGGACGGCGGTCGAGTTTCTGAGTGCCAAGGCTCCTACCGAGCGGACTCGCCATGTCAGATTTCCTCACCTCACTCCTCAGCGGCGGCGTCTCGGGCGCGATCGAATGCGCCATCTGCCAGCCTTTCGACATGATCAAGACGCGACATCAGATCAATCGCGGCAAGAACCCGTCAACGTGGGCATCGCTGCGCACCATCCACCAAGAGGGCGGCATCTTCCGCTTTTATCGCGGCGTGCTGCCCGAGCTCGCAGGCATGGTCCCAAAGTCCATGTCCATGTATGCTGCATACGATGCGTCGCACAAGTTCCTAGCGAGCAGCACTTCGCTCAACGAGGTAACTGTCGCCTTCCTCGCGGGCATCGCGAGCGGACCGGCCGAGGCGCTCATCGTGCAGCCATTCCAAGTCGTCAAGGTACGCATGCAGGCCAAAGAACATATCGGGCGCTACCGCTCGTCATTCGACTGTGCAGCGCAGATGCTGCGAACCGAGGGCGCGTTGGCCTTTTTCACCACAGGCTTCGGCACGACGATCTGGCGCAACACGGTGTGGAACGCACTCTACTTTGGCTCGATGGCACATGTACGCTCTGTGCTCGAACGCCACCAAGCCAAGGGCGCACCACCGCTTCTGGGCGTACTCGCGGACTTCGCGACCGGCTTCGGCTGCGGAGTGCTTGCGACCGTGTTCAACGCGCCCTTCGACCTTGCCAAGTCGAGGCAGCAGTCGCAGCTGCCCGGGGCAACGGCCGAGGCCAGCTACGGCAACAATGCCTTGAGCACACTCCGAAGAGTGGCGCGCGAGGAAGGCGTCCTCGCGTGTTGGAATGGTTTCGGACCCAAGTCCATACGGATGGGCTTGGCGGGGCTTGTCGGGCTCAAGAGCTTTGAACTCACTCAGTGGATGCTCGGGGCGGTCGATGCCAAGACGAGCGCGAAGGCCGCGAGGGGTGAGGACGAAGCGGGGAAGATGTAGCAGGCGGCACATCAGGCGGCCTTAGGCGGCCCACTTGTGCCCCGGATGTTGCGTGACTGTTTCACAGCGCCGGCGACCGGCCCCCAGCCACGGTGTGTGCTGCGGCGGGCATCTGTCGTGTGAGGCGTGCGTGTCGCGCGGAGCTTATTTTTCAGCTGATTTTTGCTGAGTTTTCGGACCTAAGGGCTAAGGTCGTACGCTCGTACGTACGTGATCATCCCTGCACCTTTGCCAGCCCATCCTCGTCGTCGTCGAGCTCGAGGAAGCATGCAAATCGACGAACCAGCTCAGCTCCGGGGATCGAGCACCCAGCGAGCTCCAGCGAGGCGATCGGCAGCGCTTTCGTCACAGCCTCGACCCCATCCGCTGTGATGAGCGGCAGGCAAGCGAGGTTGAGGTCGCGCAGGTGCGGGCAGCGCGCTGGCAAGCAAGCGAGGCCCCGATCGGTGATGTGTACGCAGGACGTGAGATTGAGCTCATGCAGCATCGGCGCCCTTTCGAGCAAACGCTCCAAATTGGAATCCGTGAGGGTCAGAGCGAATGGTCGCAGGTCCAGCGTTGAGATGGAGCCGAGAGCCTCGGCCGCCGCAGAGTGCCAGAGCTGCGAGACGGCTCCGGACGAGGCGAGGGACGCTGGCGGCAAACCACTTAATGCGAGCGCTATCACGTGCTGTGTGGCTGAAGCTCTCGTCTCGCACTCAGTCGTCGCCATTGCGGATTCCGCGAAATATCATCGCAGCGCCGAGCGTGCAAATTGCGTGTCTTTTATGCATGCACTCACGCCCGCCCAGCGCATGATTCCGTAAGCTCAAGATTCCGGACGCAGGAATCGCGCCGTGTTGGTGATTCAAAGCAATGCTGGCGTGTGGTGCTGATCCCGTCGCACGCGCAGAGACAGTGAAGAAGGGACGCGAGGTTCTCGATCGCCGGCGCTTGCGACGTGAGAGTGGTTTGCATGCACCGCCTCCACCACGCACCCCGGCGCCTGCAGCTTCCACCCTCGACAGGTACGAGCTCATGCGCCGCGCCGTGGACATTACCGCGGCCACGGCCGCGGACGGCGAAACCGAGGCGGCCGCGGAGCGGCAAGACTTGCTCAGTCTGGCGGGTGCGCTGCACGTAGAATTGGGCCGCGCTCGTGCGAGCGAGCTCGGCTCGCTGCCTGCCATTGTCGACGCCGCCGAGGCGGCCGCCGCGCTACTCCCAGTAGCGAGGTCCGTTGTCGCACAGTGCGAGGCTGCTCGGCGCGATCTTGCCGACGCTTTGGCGGCTCGCGCCGAGGCCGAGGCCTCAGCGGCGCGCACAGAACGCAAGATACAGCTGCTCCGCAAGCAGCTTGAGGCACAGCAAGAATCGAGCAACGACGACGAGCGTGTGGCGCGCGCCATTGCCGAGCGAGACGAGCTTCGCCACTCGCTGAGCAGTGCACTCGACCGGCTCGCCACCGACCTGGCGGAGGCCGAGCAACGCGCGACGCTCGCGGAGCAGGCGCTGCAGAGCCGGATGGCTGCGCTCCCGCAATCGGTGCCAGGGAGGCCGAGGCGCGCTGGCGAGCCCGAGGGCAGCGTTGACGGCGAGGTTGGACCGCCGCTGAGGATGGGTGTGAATGTGAATTTGAGTGTGAATGAGGCTGGACCGCCGCCGAGGATGGCGCAGGGCAACTTGGCTCCGGGCAGCAGTGGCAGAGGCGGCGGCGAAAGAGGCAGCAGTGGCAGCGGCAGCGGCGGCGGCGAAGAAAAAGACAAAGGCAGCGGCAGCGGCAGTGGCAGCGGCAGCGGCAGCGGCAGCGGCAGCGATGCCACCAGAAGCATACCCCTACCTGCCGAGGTGGAGGAAAGCGCCCTACCGTCGCCTCCGGCCGCACACGAGCGCCAGGCCGCGTCGCGCCATCCCGGGCGCCATGCTGGCGTGTCCGAGGGTGACGACGGTGCCAGTGCTTGGCCTGCCCTCGAGTCGATGACCCCGACGCCTCGCAAGCACGCCTCGCGATTGCTGGCGGAAGAGGAGGAGGAGGCGGAGAAGGCGACGACAGATTTGGCGGTGCAGGCGGACGACGAGGAGGAGGTTCATGCGGAGGAGGAATTGGAGGTGCAGCAGCAGGAGGAGGAGGAGGAGGAGGACTTTGCGGCGGCGGAGGAGGCTGTAGCGTCCGCTTTGACAGCGTCCGTCACAGCGCCTGTGGTGCTTTCCAAGGGCAAGGCGGCTTGGTACCAGCATAGGAGCCACGGATGGCTCGAGGTGCGCGTGCAGAGCGTCGACATGGAAGGGGCCTTCGATACCGGGGGGCCGACTTACGTAGTGTCGGCCGCGCAGCTCCCGGGCGAGATCATCGAGACCGTGCGTGATCGGCTCTTTGACACGTTGCCGACAGGCGCTGCCGAGGGCGAGCCCCCGAGCACTACGTACCCGAGCACTACGTACCCGAGCACGCAATCTCGGGTGGAGCTCGCGACTGCTTCTGCGGACCTTGGCACCTCCAGCCGCAGCAAGGCCGACATGGACGCGCTGTTCCAGAAGCAGATTGCGGCGATCATGCTGCAGCACGACGAGGACTGCAAGAGGATGGCCCCTCGCGACGCCGGTCGGCTAGCCGCCGAGGCGATGAAAGCGTTGCAAGCGTTGCGATCTGCGGGTGGTACCGGATTGGCGCTTGCGGTGTGACACGTGATTGTCAGACACGCCCGTTACGGTACCAATGACGATCGCCCGGCGCGCAACCACCATTCAGATGTTTGATGAGCGCGCGATGCGGTAACCGCCGCGCGCACGATTGACCTTTGTTTTGAGAAAAATGTCGATTGGACTACGCGAACCAATCATTCAGAATAATGTCGCACCAATTCGCAATTGAGACCGGTGGTGCACGCTGCTAGCCAGCACGTGCTCTACCTGTCGAGTATCACGTTATCAGCGGCACGGTCAGCCGGCCCGGCGGTGTCGCTCCTTCCACGTGGTGTACTCGCTCACCGAGCCCTCGAAGAACTCGACAGCACCGTCGGGCTCGAAGGCGAGCGTGTGGCTGCACACTCGGTCGAGGAACCATCGGTCGTGCGAGACCACGATCACGCTGCCCGCAAAGTCGTTGAGTGCCTCTTCGAGAGAGCGCAGGGTGTCCACGTCGAGGTCGTTGCTAGGCTCGTCGAGAAGAAGCAGATTGCACCCTTCCCGCAGCGTCTTCGCCAGGTGCACGCGCCCACGCTCGCCACCCGAGAGGTTGCCGACCAGCTTCTCCTGCATCGCCCCTCGAAGATTGAAGGCGGCCACGTACGCGCGCACGTTGACCTCGCGATCGCCGAGCATCAGGGTGTCGACCCCCTGCGAGATCTCATCATAGACTGTCCGGTGTGCGGCGAGCCCATCCCGAGTCTGGCTCGCGTACCCGAGCCGCACCGTCGGCCCGAGCCGCACCGAGCCTTCGGTCGGCGAGAGCTCGCCCGCGATCAGACGCAGCAGCGACGTCTTGCCAGTGCCGTTGGCGCCGATGACGCCGAGGATGGCGCCGGGAGGGAGAGTGAAGCTGAGCGCGCGGAAGAGATCACGCCCACCATGGTGCAGCGTCGCCCCCTCGACGGCCAGCACCTGCGAGCCCAGCCGCGGCCCGGGAGCGATCGCGATGGCGCCGGTGAGCACGCGCTCGGCGCCACCCGCCTGGGCCGCGACCAGCTCCTCGTACGATCGTACGCGCGCCTTGCTCTTGGTGCGCCCGCCTTTTGGATTGGACTTGATCCACTCGATCTCGCCGCGCAGCCGCGTCGCCAGGGCTTGCTCGTCGCGCTCCTCTTGGCGCAGTCGACCCGCCTTGTGCTCGAGCCAGCGCGAGTAGTTACCTTCGAAGGGGTGGAGGGCGCCGCGGTCGACCTCCACTATCCAGCCCGCGACGTTGTCGAGGAAGTAACGGTCGTGCGTGACGGCGACGACCGCGCCCTTGTACGTCGCCAGGTACGCCTCCATCCACGCGACGGACGCGGCGTCCAAATGGTTCGTCGGCTCGTCGAGCAGCAGCAAGTCCGGCTTGCTCAGCAGCAGCCGACAGAGCGCGACGCGACGCCTTTGCCCGCCCGAGAGCTGCGCGGGCATCGCGTCGCCTGCCGGGCAGTTGAGCGCACGCATCGCCGTCTCCACCTCCGTCGCGAGGTTCCAGCAGTCGAGCGCTTCCAGACGCTCCGACAGCTCCGACTGCTCGGCGAGTAGAGCCTCCGCCGCCGTGCCGCCTGCCGTCGACAGCAGCGAGTTCACCTCGTCGAAGCGCGCGAGCGCATTGCGCTGCTCCATCACGCCATCGGTGACGTTGCTCATCACATCGCGTTCGTCGTCGATTGTCGGCTCCTGCTCCAGCATGCCCACGCGAAGGCCTCCCCGGATGACGGCCGTGCCCTCAAAGTCAGAATCAACGCCGCTGATGATCTTCAGCAGCGTGGACTTGCCGGCACCGTTGGCTCCCAGCACACCCACCTTGGCGCCTTCCATGAGCCGCACGTTCACGCCCTCGAAGATCACGCGACTGCCCACTACCTTGCGCACATTGACGAGCGTGCACGCCTCCTGCGTGCTTGAGCCTCGCCCACTGCTGCTGCCACCAGTGCCGCCGCCCCCGCTCTTGCCGCTCGCGCCGCCGCCGCCGCTCTTGCCTTTCTTGCCGCCACCTTTCTTGGCCAGGGCACGGACGAAGACGGACTGCGGCCGCTCCAGCAGCGCCACGAGACTCGGGGCGCGGGCGCGCAGCATTCGCAATCTCGTCAGGAAATGGTGCGTTTCATGGGAACGGTTCAAAAACACTGGCGGAGCCGGGACACACAACGTGGGTGTGAATTCAATTTTTCGCTCGCTTTCTCGGGTGCGCTGCGCGGCGCATGCTCTGCTGCTTTGCAGACATGGCTGAGGATCCTGCGGACGGTGAGCCGTCGCTGAAGCTACTCGAACCGTCGGGCTACGCGCACGGGAAGCCGACGGAGGGCTTGGAGTGCATGGTCACCATGGAGGACATCACCGACGAGGATGGCAACTATTGCGAGTACCAGACAGCGCCGAGCATGACTTGGCACCCAGCGCACTTCTCCGGAGCGGTCGTGCGCCGCTTGATCTACACGCAATTCGACGACTACATGACCAACGTTCGAAAAGCCGATTGTGAGGCCGATCTCAAGCGGCGGCTAGCCAAGGGTCCGCCTGTGTGGCTGGAGGACAAGCACGGGATGCCGGTCCACGAGGATGACACACACATTTGCCGAGTATGGCTTGCCTCAGATGGCAACGAGTACAGTGCCAAGCTGTGGCACTCCGTTGAGGTGCGCTGCGCCCGCGCCCGTGCCGTCCCCCTCCGGCAAACGAGCCCCTCTCCTCTCACTCTGGTGGTGCGTGCGAGAACCCAGGGAGCGGAGCGCGAGGCTCTGTGGGAAGAGCTCAAGAAGTTCTCACCGCCGGTGGCACCAGGCGAGGCCACGGCGGCCGTGCCGCCCGAGGCATAGCGGCAACGTACACCCAGCACGCAGCCAGGCCGCCTGAGCGTAGGTTGGCACCAACTCTCGAAGGAAAACGGTTGGATTTCTTAGCCTCGGTCGCGCCGAGCCAGGTGCAAGCCCGCTGAGAGCCCTCGAGAGAGCCCAAGCCCCTCCGCCCAAGGTGGGTGCTCACATGCGATGAGTGCGACGTGTGCGGGTCGCACAAAACGCTCAAACTTGCGGGGATAAAATCATCTTAGAAATAAAGAATCACCACCCGGCACGCCGGGCCGGACGGTCGCGCGCGCGGTGGGGCGACCGCACTCCGCAGCTCACGACGTCCGCTTGTCGATGTCGTCGGAAAGGCCACCCTTCGGGCCCGCACTCTCGGTGCAATCTCGTTGCAACTCTCAGGGTGCACACTCGGAAAGGCCACCCTTTTGGCCCCCGAGCCCCCCGCTTCCATGCCCGCCTGTACCCACTGGCCCTTCGCGGCGCCGCGCCGCCTCTGGCAGCGACTCTGATCTGATCCGGGCCGCCCTCGCCTCTCCCCACACGCGCTGTCCCACACGTGCCGTCATATTCGACTCCGACTCGACCCCCCACCGACTCGACTCCCCGCCCCCCGACAGGCGCCTCTCAGGCCTTCTTGGCGTGGGGCAGGGAGGCACCCACTCGCACAGTCGAGGGCGCGAGGGAGCAGCGGGCGAGGCTCAGGATGCCGCGGAGCTTCGTCAGGAGCGAGTGGCCGTAGAAGAGCTGCATCAGCCCCCTCGTGAACGGGAAGGCGACGTGCGAGAGGGGGTAGCGGAGAGGCGGCGGCAGCTGCGTGCGCATGAACCAAAAGCGGTCCTCGACGACGGCCTTGGCCACGCAGAGACCGCGTAGCCCCTCGTACCCTGCAAACTTGCCGAATCCGGAGTCCTTGAGGCCGCCCATCGGGAGCGATTGGCACATGTAGCACGTCGCAAAGTCGTTGCAGGCGAGCATGCCGGCATCGAGCCGCCGGCCGACGCGCACCGCCTCGCGGTCCGACTTGGCGAAGACAGACGAGCCGAGGGCAAAGTTGCACCCGTTGGCGAGGGAGATGAGCTCCTCCTCGTCCTTGAAGGGTATGACGGTGATGAGCGGCCCAAAGACCTCCTCCTGCAGCAGCCGGCACATGCGCACAGCCTCGTTGCTCGCCGCGTCCGTCGGCATCAGCACAAGCGTCGGCGGGAAGAACTGCCCCTTGCCAAGCACGGTGGGGGTGCCGCCCGAGACGACGCGCGCGCCGCACCGCTTCGCGTCTTCGACGAGGGCAGCGATGCGCGTCGCCTCCCCCGGCAGGCAAAGGGCGCCGATGTCGACGCCCGTGTTGCCCTGCGCGTTGAGCGGCGGCCCCTGGCGCATCGACGCCGCGATCGCGCCCAGCTTGCTCACGAAGGCGTCGACGAGGCTCTCGTGCACGAAGAAGCGCTCGGCGCCGATGCAGTTCTGACCTGCCGAGCCCCAGCCACCACGCGCGGCCGTGTGAGCGAGGGCGTCGACGTGTGCGCCTGGGAGGAGCACGAATGGATCCTTGCCTCCGAGCTCGAGGACCACCGGTGTGAGCGTCTTAGCCGCGCCCGCCATCACAAGCTTGCCCACCCGCGTGGAGCCCACGAAGGTCATCATCTCGACGGCGGCTGTGAGCGCCGCGCCCGTCTCGCCATAGCCGGTGACGAGCTGCACAAGGTCGGTGGGTGCGCCTGCAGCCGCGAGGCAGCGCTCGATGAGCCGCCCATAGAATCGCGACGACCACGCCGCGTGCTCCGACACCTTGACCACGATCGCGTTGCCCGAGAAGAGCGCGGCGCACACCGGGTTCAGGACGTTGTGGAAGGGGTAGTTCCAGGGCACGATGGCGCCCACGACGCCACGTGGGTGGTACTCGACGCGTGCCGTCTTATAAAAGAGCATGCGGCCCGCCGAGCGCCGCTCGGGCCGCAGGCACCCCTCGCCCTCGGAACAGAGCCAGGCCAACTTCTCGAGCGTCACGAGCACCTCGCCAAAGGCGGCGTCAGTCGTCGTCTTGCCCGAGTCGCGCGCCGAGATGCGGCAGATGTCCTCGGCGTGGTCGAGCGTGCAGCGCGACAGGATGCGCATCAGCCGGCGGCGCTGCGCGAAGCTCGAGCTCGCCCACAAGCGCTGCGCCGCGCGCGCCCGATCGACCGCGGCCTTCACGTCGGCCGCGGATGCCGCCTTGGCAACGCCGAGCAGACGGCCCGTGCTCGGGTCGAAGCACAGAACCTCATCGGCCGGGGCCTTCCTTGACGGACTCAGTCCGATCGCATTCAGAGGTTGTGTGAAGAGGTTCGCCTGCTCCTCGTTCGGGCGCGTTGGTTCCGGCCCATCAAGCACGTCGGCCGCCTCGTCCGGCTCGAGTGGCACGATCACCTGTGGCACGGACGGGTGCCAGAGGAGACGGACTAGCAGGATGAAGACCACCGCAACAGAGAGCGCCACGAGCTCGCCCTGCCCGATGCTGCTGCGCAGCAACGCGACGAGCGGCGCAAGTCCATCGGGCACCGGGAGCGTGAGCGTGATCGTGGCCGCGGGCATCGCGGCCGGCACGGCGGCGAGCTGCGACGTGTGCCACTGTGGCATGAGATTCGCGGCAAAGTTCGCGCCATGAGACTTGTGAACATGAGATTTCTCCAATTTGCTTTCTTCGAGTAAGACATCAGCCCCGTTCTTCCAAGGTGGTGACCGGCTTTCCGAGCTTCACGACAATGATCCATTTCCGGCATGTTCTTTCATGGACGCCGATGGCTACCCAGTCTTCACAGTCTTTATTCCTCGCGGCGCTCGCGGGCGCGGCAGCGGCTCTTGCGGCGCGCGCCCTCGTACGTCGGCTGCGCGTGGCGCTGCGCCTACACGGCCTCGACAAGGCGCAGCTCCTCGCCGAGCGCCGACGCCACTTTTGCGCCGCGCAATCCATCTCTTACGCCAACACCGATCCGCTGCTCATCGTTAGCGGTCACGGCGCGACGCTCGTGGACGAGGCGGGCCGCCGCTTCCTCGACACGCGCAATAACGTCGCGCACGTAGGCCATGCGCACCCAGCCGTTGCCGCCGCCGTCGCCGAGCAGGTTGCCACGCTCAACACCAACACGCGCTACCTGCACCCGAACGTATGCGCGCTTGCCAAAAAGCTGCTCGCGACGATGCCCGCGCCGCTGAGTGACGGCGTGGTCTTCTTCGTCAACTCGGGCAGCGAGGCCAACGACCTTGCGGTGCGCCTCGCGCGCGCTTTCAACCCGCGATCGGAGCTCACGCTCGTCGTCGACCACGCGTACCACGGCCACACGATCACGGCGCTCGGGCTCTCGCCCTACAAGTTCGAGCACCGCTCGTTCAAGGGCAAAGGGAAGCCGAGCTGGGTGACCAAGTGCCCCGCGCCTGACACCTACCGTGGGCCGCATCGCGGCGCCGATGCGGGCGCGCGCTACGCGGAGCCCGTGGTGGCGGCGTGCGAGGCGGCCTGTGCGGGCGGCGGCGGCGGCGTGTGCGCCTTCTTCATCGAGAGCGGCATGTCGGTGGCGGGCGTGATCATGCCGCCCGATGGGTACCTCGCCGCGTGCTACCATGCAGTGCGCGCCGCGGGCGGCGTGTGCATCGCCGACGAGGTGCAAACCGGTATGGGCCGCTTTGGAACTTCGTGGTGGGGCTTCGAGCAGCAGCGCGTGGTGCCCGACATTGTGACCATGGGCAAGTGCTGCGGCAACGGCATGCCGCTCGCCGCGGTTGTGTGCACGCGCGCCGTCTCCGACGCCTTCGCCACCGGTCCCGAATACTTCAACACGTTTGGCGGCAACCCGGTGTGTGCGGCCGCGGGCCTCGCTGTCTTCGAGACGATCGCCAATGAGAACCTTCGCGCGCGAGCGACGGCCACGGGCACCTTCCTGCGCGAGGCGCTCGCGGCACTCGCGGTCGAGCCTGCTGGCGTGCTGCTCGGCGACGTGCGTGGCTGCGGGCTCTTCATGGGCATCGAGTTCGTTCGCGACCGCGAGAGCCGCCAGCCGGCGACGGCGGAGACCTCCTTCATCTGCTCGCGCCTCAAAGACGTGCATCGCATCCTCACGTCCATCGACGGGCCGCACGATAACGTGCTCGTCGTCAAACCGCCACTCTGCTTCGGCGAGCCTGAGGCGAGGCGCCTTGTGGGTGCGCTCCGTTGCGAGCTCATCGCGCTCGCGAGCGTAGACCTCACGAAGGTATCGCACACTCCCACGTAGCCTGAGAAATCATCGCGCACAAAGTTAAGGGAGTACGGCCTGTGTCCGGATCTTACCCGCTTCATGCCGCATATGCCCGAATCGCGCTCCCCGAAAGTCAATTCTCGAAGTCCGTGTTCACAAAACAGCGCGCGTCGACTCTGGCTTGTGGAGCGACACGCTCCACATGGAAGCACTAGCAGCACCGCCGATTCCACTTCCGGCGGGCTCACTAGCGTGCGCATCTGCACCATCGTCGCCGCGTGCTGTAGCGTGCACGGCTCTCCACGCGTCGGCTGGTGCTACCACCGCTGCCAGCCGTCTTACGATCCTCTACCCTTGCCGGCGCTGCCCATGGCCGCAACGCTGGTGGGAGCAAAATATGTTTGCCGGTCACCGCGTCGTGTGCCACGAGGCGGCGACGCGACGAGACGTGCGTTCGGCACATATTCTTGTCGCCGCCTTTCAGAATCCGAAGCGCATCGAGGACGGCTGGGACTTTCAGCGTGCGCTGCTCGACCGGCTTGGCCTGGAGCGCGCTGAGCTCGTAGGCAAGGTGCTCGTGCACCTCGACGACGAGTATGGCGCTCGTACGCCACGCAAATTCGCCCAATGGCGCTCTTACTGTGCGATGTACGTTGGTTGGCGCCACGTCTTCCGCAACTACTGGAGCGAGGGTTGGTCGGCGATTGTCGGACGAAACCACGCGATGAACTGCTCAGAGCTATTGCCTAGCTGCGCTCGCCGCGGTTTAGACCCTCGCGTGGAGTGGACACCACTGGGCTGGTCGGCCAATTGGCAACCCGGTGGCTTGCAGCGTCCCTCCTCGGAGCGGCGCAACTCGATCGGCTTCTACGGCAATGAAAAGTTTCAGCTCCGGCCTAATCGCGGCGCGCTGATGGCCGTTTTCGAGCGCGACGCGGGCGCACCCGTCGACGGTCGCCTACTCGGCCGCGTCGGATTTGGCCGTGGCAACGCGACCGAGTACGTGCGGCTGATGCACGACACCCGTCTCTGCCTGCAAATCTCGGGATTGTCCGCCGAGTGCTATCGAATGTACGAGGCGCTCGACGCAGGCTGCGTGCCGGTGCTCATCAACCAATTCGGTAACCCCGGTTCGCCGAGCGCGGCCGTGCAGTACCAGTTCCTTGGCGGCCGCAAAACTGGACCGCCGCCATTTTTGTGGGCGGATACGCCCGCTCAGCTGCGTGGCCAGATAGCGGCGCTGCGTGCCGACGCGAGCGCCCTCGATGGCTTGCAACGCCTGACCTCGACGTGGTGGAATGCGACACTCACCTTCTTGCGCGCGCGTGTCGTCAACCACGGCTGGGATGTGCGAACGTCTCTCGCTAGTGCGTGCAACGGTTGACATGGCGGTTGATCGCTGCTATCCCAGATCCCTACATGTCTCCAGCGTTGCGGGCGCTCAATCCTCAAGCTGGACTACTCGCACCATGAAAGTCACAAAAATTCTTCCCCACCCCCGTTGGAACACCGGGAGGGAAGCCTCTGAGATTAACCGCCCGCGTGAAAATAGCGCGCGCGCGACCCGATAGGTTTTGGCCGGCGGACCCATTTTTTCGGATTACCTTTGTTATTAGACCACCACAGATTGCCTCCTCCTCGTTCACACCGTCTAAAGCATGCTCAGCACTCAGCGTCATCCACTCAGTCTCACACTCGGAATCGACTCACGCCTTCGCACCACCGAGAGAGGTAGCAACACGGAGATTTCGGCAACCAATAGCAGATATAGGACATGTGAAGGGGTGGCTCCACTGGCGTCTC